>Ga0325411_1006063_pt1 | contig 13306 bp, 3 predicted proteins | sample PopdelMetagenome_13_FD_206181 | JGI IMG/M metagenome (GOLD analysis project Ga0325411, IMG submission 206181) | Populus deltoides microbial communities from Bellville, Georgia, United States - Xylem-PdIQD-R4 | ecosystem: Host-associated > Plants > Phyllosphere > Stem > Wood/Secondary xylem... | reverse complement strand
AGAGAGTGGTTTTACTAGCTAGGACCACTGATTTTGGGAGATATCTTGTGGTGCCCTTGCTTCACCAGCGAGCAACCAAGTACACGTTCTGTCACATTGTTGATTAAGACAAGTGAAGATTAGCCAGATGGAAAGTGGACAGATTTTCGTTGGCAGGGAGGATATCTCTTTCCTAACCAGTTCTGCAAGCCATGCTGATCATGTATACAGTGCATTTTGCTAACCTTCCCAAAGGCACTGGTGAGGATACTGAGGAGATTTGCAAGAGTTTTATGTGGGGATGAGGAAAATCTTATTCATACTTCGCAAACCAAATAAAAAAAACTTAATAAGTCTTAATTCTATATAAAAAAATTAAGATTTTAATGTCATTATTAGGTAATAAATACTAATATTCCTAAATAATACTAGAACTCTAAATAATCATACAATACTAAAATTCCCAAGTGGACAAATAATATGTATATCATTGTTTGAAAAGCTAGGGAGATGCATAAAGACACCCTCTTACATAGTAGTAAACTTGGAAAGAGAAAAAAAATTAGCAATAAAATCGTTTGACACGCTATACAAAGGGAAGGCAGGAGGTGGTGTCTTATAAAACACAGCTAATTACACACAACAACCAAAGTAAACCAAACAAGAATGGCAGAATTAGCAGAGACTGCAGTGATGCCTAAGGTCATAACTTTCCTCTCTTCTCTTCTTCAAAGAGTAGCAGAATCTAATGATATTAGCCATCAGTTATACCCCCAGAAAGCCTCAATCTTTCATGGCCTAACCAGACCTACTATATCCATTCAAAACTATCTTGAGAGAATCTTCAAGTATTCAAATTGTAGCCCCTCTTGTTTTGTTGTTGCTTATGTGTATCTTGATCGGTTTTCTCAGGGACAATCCTGTTTTCCTCTCAATTCTTTCAATGTGCATAGATTGCTCATCACAAGTGTCTTGGTCTCTGTCAAGTTCATGGATGATATGTAAGTAATCTTCAGAATCCAGTTCTTGAGCTAAGTTCCTTTTGATCTTTAATTTAGTTTTTATTTTATTTTTTATAGTTGTTCTTCTTGATCTGGGATCAAATTTGATAAGTGGATTCAAGTTTGATGATCCAACTAATGAATTTATATTTTTCTCTTCATCAAAGATAATGGATAGCAGTCCTGGTACAAGGATTCTTGATTGGAATCTTTCCTTTTCTTTATTTTCCCTTGATGACATTCAACTCTGAAATGTTAAAAGACATTAAAGGGTAGGTTAGGCCTCAAAGTTCAAGTCATGCCCAAGTTCGAATTGAAAAAAGAATTATTGATTTTCTTTGTATTAAATGAAATTCCATGTGATGAAAATCTTGCACCTTGCATCTCAGTTAAGATCCGAAGCTTAGACTTGTGTATACATACGCATGAAAACTCTCAAGCGACAAGATATTTTCTTTGCTTGAAATTAGCCATGCCGAATCACGTCAGCATTTTGATTTAAGAAGTCAGACTTGATATTCCAAAAACATAGAATGATGGCCGGTGATCCGATGAGATCCCCTTAATAAACGAAAACGCAGTACACAAAACTAGGTGCATATGGGATCGGAAAAAATCCCATCTGAATCGGCCACAGCCAAGAAAAAGAAGACACCCATGTGTAAAACTCCAGCTTTGATTTGACTATACCACCTAAGTTAGAGGTGTTATTGCCTGTGTCTGTTTAAGCATGCCTGTAAATTCCATCAAATTGTAAGCATGTTTCACTTTCATCCTAGAGAGGGGTCAGGTCAGTGACAGCTCAATCAAATCTCTATATTTTGTTTAAAGCCACAGCATCTAGAAGCATTGCTTTCCTTTCCTTTCATTTTTCCTTTTTTGGGCCATTTCAAATACTCAGCGCTCTCGGGCCTCGGCTGTTTTTGTTGACTGCCAATACCCACTGTGCTTTACTGCCAAAATCATGGTGGCAGGCTAGTGGTTCAATTGTTTGTGTGTCATTCATGCCAACTGGAAACCATACATAAGATTACTAATGTAGAAAGTTTATTTTTCTTAGCGTTGATATGTCTTTGTTTCGTGTTCTTGCCTGGTCAGATATTACAACAACGCATTCTATGCTAAAGTTGGAGGAATCAGCACAAGAGAGATGAATCTTCTTGAAGTGGATTTTTTATTTGGTCTGGGCTTCCAGTTGAATGTGACACCAGCCACATTCCACCTCTATTGCTCTTACCTTCAGAGAGAAATGTCGATTCAGTCTCCTCTGCAAATAGTAGACACTCCTCTAAATATCGCAAGACCACTGAAAATCCATTGCTGTTTCAATGAAGATGAATCCACTCATCAAAAACAGCTTGCTGTTTAGAAAATATTTAGGATGGTTAGGAAAATTGGACCTAAAAAAAAGAACTAGCAGACTTTTAGTAGTGCTAGTCATGTAGGGTCATGCACATGTGAGAGCTTGGATGTTTTCCATAAGCATTCTGGTTTGAAATGATGGAGTCAAAACTCTCATCTGGTTTCCTATGATTTGAGGCACTGCACACATCTTCAAGCTCAGTTTTTTATGCTACTCGTCGTATTTCTCCTTTTCTTTTTGGTTGGAAATTTGCAAATCAATGCTATGTACAGATGGGCTTTCCGTCCTTACAGTCTGGCTAACATGATGTATAGCTCATGATCAATCTTACCTGTAAAACATACATGACGAGAACTTAACTGTGCAATGCCCTCTTGCCCAAGTTCCTCAATGGGACAAGTAATCCAGGCTTCTAGAGACTGTGACCGACTACTGACAGAAGCAGTATCAGTAGAAAACAGAATCTTGCTTAGCCTTTCAAATGCATGGAGAAAAAAATATTGCAATTGAAGCACTGTGCAATCAATCTATGCATATGTAGGAGACTAGCCATATCGATTTGTGTTGTGATTTCAATTGTTAGCAATGGTTAATGACTGTAAGGAAGGAATTTAGCTGGTGATTAAAGATTACAGAGATATGTTCATTTTTTAATTTCTTGAATTTTAATTTTGAGATTTACATTCAAAATAATTTTATTCCTTCTAATGTACTAATATAGAGAATGAATGTGTTTTTAAATTTTTTATATAAATAAAACTAGGAAATGACACAAGAAACAAGAAAGTATTTTATTGAAAAGATAAAAACGAAAACATAAAATGACTCTAATATAATTTCAAAATACTTCTATATATATATATATATAAATCATAGTCCTGCACAGTCCATCTCAAGTATTGGGCTAGAGCTGTTGTCCTTGGTACTACGGCCCATTTCTAATAAAAAGGTTAGGAAACAGGACCCTAGCTAAATAATAAAGGTGTTAATTCATGATTCAGGAAATAATTTGAGGCTGCTTCGCTTCTGTTTTATAAACACTTTCCAATTAAAGATAGATATTGAATAGGAAGTACAAGTTAAAAAGGAAAACAACTCTGATAAAATCCGGGAACCTCTAGGGAAGAGAATTCTCGCAGGGGAAGGAAACAGCCTCTGCCTTGGCTATCACCGCCGCAGTGCTAGTATATAAGTAGGGCTGGCGTCAAGGATATTGGGGCTTCATTGTAGCAGTAAGGATTTCTGAACGTTTGGAGGGAAGCAAGAGGGTTACATAGCCTTCGATAGACAAGGTTTTTTTTTTTTTTTTTTTACTCTATACGTATTTTATTCAAGTTTTATTGATGGTTTCTTTAGGTTTTCCATGTTTTTTTTGTTTCGTTGGACCGCCGTACCTGTTAGTTAAATCGCCTCGTCGAATGATCTTATAGCTATCATCGTATCCGGCTAGAGAATTCAAGTTTTCTTAAATATTGGCTGAAGTTTCGGATTGAAAAAAAAATTACAGCATCTATGCCCATGACTAATATTTTGATAAAGGTGCATTTGTTATATATATATATATATATATCTTATAGTGTATGAAATATATAAGAACGTGAAGTTTAAGGGACTATTGGGGAACGCGATCAAACCCGTGTTTCTAAAAATTTTAATTTTTTTAAATTAATATTTTTTAGTGTTTTTTAATCATTTATCAAAAATAATTTTTTTAAAAAAATATTATTTTAATGCATTTCTGAGTGAAAAGCATTTTGAAAAGCAACCACAACTATATTCCCAAACACATCAAAGAAAAGAAGAGAGAAAGGGGGGAACTTGTATATTATTTTACACCCCAAATTCATTGCGATAAATGGAATTCAATCACCAAAAAATGAGCAGAATAAGATATTTATGGCAGGGCGGTATTCGATGCACTTCACTACCTCATCACGATGGTGACATGCGTGTTCTTCGACAGCATGCGAAGAAGCTCTGGCAATGAGTTTTTCTCTTCCCCTTTCTTTTTCCTCTCTCCTTCTAGAAAACAATGTTGGTCATTGCAAAAAAAAAATGTCTAATTCTTTGTTTGTTAAGTTAAATTAGTTCTTTATTCTTTTGATTGCAATGTATTTGATCTTTAATCATTTATTGAGTTAATTTTTTTCAATTTTATCACTTGATACTTTGTTTTTATATTAGATTTGATTCTCATTTTTTTAATTATGATGTTTTTGGTCTTGAATCCTTTATTGAATTAATTTGTCTTTGAATTTCAGTCATTGACATTTTATTTTTATATTAAATATTTACCTCATTCTTTTGATAGTTATTTTTAGTTGTTCTTATCCTTTTCTTACTTGAAATTGTTTTCCAATTCCATTCCTAATGATTTGGTTTTTTTATGTCAAATTTGGTTCTCTTTCTTTTTAAATCTATTTTTTTAAAATTACTTTTTTGAATTTTTTTTCAAGTTCATCCCTAATTATTTTAGTTGGTTTAGAATTTTACATTATTATTTTTTCAGATTTGTCTTTTATGTAGTGATCACTACACCATTAAACAGTTTTACCGACGGACTAATTCCTTTGGTGTAAGGCATGCAATTCGTCAATTCGATCCCATGACTTGCATCATAAATTCTGAAGGTTGGACTGGGTTTTGGCTTCTGTCATTTTTAATTAGTTTTTAAAATTCCATTCATCATCATTAAGTTCGTTGGAAATTGGTTTTATTTTATTTTATTTTATTGGATTCTTTTATGAATTTGATTTTTGTTTTCGATTTTCCACTTCAGTTCAATATTTTTTTTATATTTCAGGTTTGACCTTCAATGTTTTAATTTTTAATTTTGATTTTTAGCTTTTTCTATTAAATTTTAATTTATTTTCAATTTCATCCTTAGATCCATAATCTTGATTTTTTATTTTTTATTTTTGATTTATTTGTTAACTTGAATTTTTTTCGCACAATCACCTCATGTTCATCCTCTTATTTTTTTACTATTCACATCATTATTTATAGTTACTTTTTCCTTCCTAGGTCCTTGATTTTGTTTTTCACTTAGTCATTTAACTTTGTTTCTTTTCAATTTCTTCATTCCAATATAGTTTTATATGGTGGGATTTGTTTATATTTACATGTTATGGTATATTCAATGTTCATAAAATATTCTAGCATTAAATTGAAGCTTGATTTGGTGAAATTGAATTTAAGATTATTGACAAATAAACAATTACAAAAACAAGAATCAAAATAAAAATAAAAAATAGTTTTTTTCATCCTTCTAGGTCTATGAATGTTTTCACTTTAGTCATTGAACTTTGTTTCTTTTCAATGCTGTCTTTCCAAGTTATGTTAACATGGTTTTATGTGTTTCAGTTTACATGGTCTAGCATATTGATGTGTCATAAAATATGATGATATTAAATTGAAGCATGATTTGATGAAATTGAATTTGATGTTATTGTTAAATGAAATTTTTTTTAAAAAAAAACAAGGATTAAAATTAACCAAAATAGCTATTTTTTAAAAAAGGCATGAACAAATTCATTTTGATCTCTTAAATTTTAAATTATATATATTTGATTCTTGTTGTTTAAGGTTTTAACTAGGGGTGTTCAAAAAAACCGAAAAACCGAGAAAACCGGAAAAAAAAATAACTGAAAAAACCGAACCGTAAAAAAAAACCGATTAAACCGGTTAAAATTTAAAAAAAACCGACCGGTTCGGTTCGATTTTGGTTTTTTAAGCTTGGAACCGGAAAAACTGAACCGAACCGAACCGAAAAAAATCAGAAAAAAACCGAGCCAAACCGAAAAACCGAGCCAAACCGAAAAACCGAGCCAAACCGGAAAAAACCGAGCCAAACCGAGCCAAAACCGAGCCAAACCGAAACAACCGAGCCAAACCGGTTTGAACCGGTTTTTTCTCTAAAAAACCGAACCGAACCAAACCGAAACCGGTCGGTTTGAACCGGTTTCGGTTTGTTTTTTTTTTTAAATTCGATTTGGTTATTTTTTTTGATAAAAACCGAACCGAACCGAACCGTGAACACCCCTAGTTTTAACATTTTAATTTAAAACTTTATTTTTTTTTCATGTTTTTGTTTCTAATTATTAAGAAGGGAAAAAAAGTGAATGAAAGGGCGAGAAGAGAAAAGAGTTTGGTCGGGTATATTTAGGTTATAAACAAAAAACTGAAGTTGGTGTAAATAGGTTTATCTTAAAGAGGGAATTTGATAAAGGTAGTTTTGTTCTTTAAACATGTAGGAAAAAGTAGATCGAAACCATAAATTTTATTTTGATCTAATTTAATTTTGGGTTTTTGAACTTATTATATAATGTTGTAGGATTGAAAATAACTTTATTAAGGTTTTTACCATGTTTTTTTCAACTTGTTTTTAGGTTAAAAAAAACAAGTTGGAAATGAGTTTTTTTTTATCCAAATACTTGAACCATGATCTTTGATGACCAGAAAATGCATCCAATAATGACATCTTGTTTATCAAGTTTAAGATTTGTAGTCTATTTTTTGACGAAGTGCACGAGCTTGACTTGTCATGCCCGAACCCCACCCCCCCCCCCCCCCCAAAATTAGTTGTTATTAATACCCTCTCTCTTATAACTTTCTTTTTAAGTTATAAGTAATATTTTAATTTATTTCTATATTTGCATGATACATTTATAAAAAAAAAATTATTTGTAAGTAGAAATCTTAATGAACCACTAGGATAAATAAAAGAAAATGTATAAATTAAAAAGGAAAATTAAAGTAAAATATTTGCATGTGCATCAATATTATTTTTTATAAGAAAGATCGCTTCCCACTTAGTCTTTGATTAATATTAATAATACTTTTATTTATTTATTAGTTCATATGCTTTTAGTTTGTTTTTATTAGGTGTAAACATCATCTTTTTATTGTTGATCAATTTTAAAAAATTATAATATGAAAAAACACATTCATAATGTCGGCACTTTCTTCTCTAGAGTTAGAAATTAATTTGAAATCTTATTCATAGCATAATGCGTGTACATTGTGTAGTATTAAAATAAAAATTTTGGATATTTTAATTTATAGAAATGTTTTGAAAATTTAGATTATTTTGATTTTTATAAATGAGAAGAGTTATAGAAAACATGTTTACTAAAAAATATTTTTAAATTATCAAGTTTCTATAAATTTTAGTTCTAAGAGATTTCATTAATACATCATGACCCAACTATTATTCTTATTTTTTTTGTTAATTCATAATCTAACTAATTGTACCAAATATAAATAAATGATATAATAACTTCAAATAATTAACTACAAAAACTATCTTTATATATAGATAAACAATTATAAAATATAGTTAATAGTGAAGATAGAAACTACAAGTTTTCTTTCTTAATAACCTCACCTTTGATTTTCATAGTTGATGAAAATAATTAATCATTAATGCATTATTACAAATAACAAGAATCAAAACGTTCCATAATAATAAGATTTTAATAATTATTAATGATCATACAAATTTTACTCTTTAACAATTATTCTGATCACTTTATTTTCCATATTCATGTGAACTTTTATTTTAATCTAAAAGCCAATTTATTTATATCCTCTGTGGATATGGACAAGGAAATTAGATTTTAATAACATGAAAATTTACGAGTAAAACATGGAATTAAAGACAAATGGTGCCATGTAAAAGAAATGGCACATAATTGTTTTGGAAGAAGTAAATGGCACATAATTCACCTAACCAATTATCCATGATTCGATATTATCACCCTTAATCCTATACCACATGTTCATCAATATTTTACTTGCTAGTACTCACAGGTGCCATGCCTCTCAAAGGTGGCCATAGCCTATCCCCTACACGTTTCTCATGAAAACTGTACACGACCTAGCCCTAGGAGCTCCACGTTCAAAACTCATTTCCATAACCGTCCCGTATTATTTCCCTCACTACTTCAATGCTATTGATTTTTAGTGTCCTTTCAAGTTATCGAAGCAAAAAAAGAAAAGAAACCCTTTAATTCCTGCTTATAAAAGCACCCAAGAAGCTTAAGATTTTGCCAACATCTTGAACTTAGAACTTGTCAGCTTCAACGGCTACCTCAGGTTCCTTTTCAGTCCTTCTTTTACATGATTTTTTCGGGTCTTGAAGTGAATTTTTACCTTTTCTTTTAGAATGTAGATTTTCGTTCTTGGATTGTGAGAATGTTGATTCTTGCCTTACAGTGCAATTTATTATGTTTATCTAAGCGTGTGTGTATATGTTGTTTTTATTGCTGTTCTTTTGTGCCGTATTTGTTTTTGTTCTAATACACGTACATTGCAATTATTACAGCCAGAATAATCGTGGTTTTGTTAAATTAAACCTACAATGGATGGGATCAGTACTTCTGCTCGATGTTCATCAAAGCTTAAGCGAAGGAGAGTAGATGCGATTCGTGAATTTCCCAAAGTGTGCGGAATATTTCCAGTTGTGATGGACTCAAGAGATGGTGAAGATTATATTGTTGATCACGTACAGCCTCCACAAAATCCTGTTACTCAAGCTGCAAGAAGAAAGTACCCTCCTCCGAGGATATTGAAAGGATATTCTGTCCAGCGAGATTTTCCTAGTGGTTTTGGGCGACGGGATTTGCATTCAGCTTCCAAAGTCTGTTTACCAAATGCTGTTTCTACTGCTAAGCCTGTGCAGAAAGCTTCTGTGGAAACTGCCGTGAAGAAATCCCATCCTCCAGGGATAGTTACAGACTTTTCAGCCAGGCAGGTTTGTTCTGCTGTGAAACAGAATCTGTTTTCTTTTTCTCATGACATTTCATCCCACGGTTGCGGTAAGCAAAACAGTTTTGTTTCCCAAGAAAATGCCTCAGAAAATAGTTATGCAGGAAATCAGAATTTAGGTTCTGTTTCCAAGAAAATCTTTGCACAAAACAAGAAGAAGTCTACTGTAGCAGATTTTAGGTCGATGAGGTCTGATGGTACTTTGGGCAACAACGAAACCGGTGGACATCGAGGATCAAGTGCTAGTTGCGATAAAGTGAAAGAAGTATTGAGATTGTTTCATCTAACACTTGCGAAGCTTTCGAAAGAAAATTTAGCAAAGCCAAAAATGGAGAGAGATTATAATGTCCCTAGAAAGGCAGCAATACTTATTAAAGATCACCAAAAATGGATTGATACAAGCAAACGGGTGGGTCCGGTTCTTGGAGTTAACATTGGTGACAAGTTTCGATTTCAGGCTGAACTAAATGTAATCGGCCTTCATTGTCACTTTTATAATGGAATAGATTATATGAAAAAGAATGGGATCTCATTGGCCACTAGCATTGTCGTGTCTGAGCGTTATCCCAATAACATGGAATCGTGTGATGTCCTCATTTATTCCGGTCATGGTGGAAATCCAACAGTTCGAGGCAGGCAAGCAGTTAAAGATCAGAAGCTTCAACTGGGAAATCTTGCATTGAAGCACAGTATGGATCGTAAGACTCCTGTACGAGTCATTTACAAAGTAAAGCTTAAGAGTTCCAAAACATTTTCCTTAAAAGGTACTGGCTGGAGCAAAAATTTGAACCCGATATTCGTTTATGATGGCCTATACATAGTTGAAAAATTTTGGGAAGAAAGAGGAGAATTCGGTAAACTTGTCTTCAAATTCAAGTTGAAGAGAAACTTGGATCAACCTAAGTTGCCTCAAAGATTGGAGAAAAAACTCCTTTTATCGAGGTGATGTATTTTGATGGATCATGATATTTCTGAAGAAAAGAGAAGATGCCATTTCGTGCTGCGAACATGTGATGAGATTTCAATGTTGCGAGAAAATCCGATTTGAAATCAGAAACAGAAGCTGGCAGAATTATGATCTCTGACTTGAGGAATTCTGAGTATTGATGGAATCAATTATCTTAGATCTTATCTTAATATAAATATTTAGGTCCCTAAAGATCTGGGTAGCAGTAATTCCATTCAAGTTTGAGAGCAAAAGTTGATGCCTGGTTATTAGTTTTCTGTATATCCACTCAAAACCCATGGTTTTCTTGTGTTCTTGTATTTTCTTTTCTGGGAATTTTCTAGCCAAGATATAGTTGTTGTCGCTCTAAACTTCTGAGTGTCTCTAAATAATGTAGATGGTTGTTCTCCATTTATGTATGTGCAGTATAACATTCGTCCTATGAAAGTCCTGGAAATGCCAGGCACAAAATGTGATCGTTGCTGATCCAGGAGGAAGTTTAGTGATCCTGAACTACAGGTGAGTCGAAATGAAGATGAATGGGCCAATATCAAGCTGGAATGATTTACAGTTTCTCACTATCTGTGGTGGAAGCTAGTTTTAGAAGTCAGATCACCTATGTGCTCACTCCCTTTGCCGCCGCTGTTCATCTCTTTCGATCCTGATGCTTGCTAACTTCTGCGCTATGCCTATCTTCTGGTGATGCCTCCATGTTTTGGATTCACGAATTCTAACTTCTAATGTGATTAGAAGGCATTCTAGGAATACGGTTCCTATTACATGCTACTGTCCTTTAGTTGCTGATCAAGCATAGACAGTAGCTAATTTCTATTTAATTAAATCTTTGATTTATACAAGTTGTTTCTTATGCTGCTAGCCTTTACTGTAAAAGCTTTTAGTTCCCAGATTTTCCTGATTTAATTAGTAATTTGAATTGGTTCCTCAACTTTCAAGCATAGTTGCCAGCTTTAGGGCCGGCTCGGAAAAGAGTCTAGAGCCTGATTATTGAGTCAGCCCGCGAGTAACCAGATCAATCCAAGTCAACCAAACGTTACGAAGTCAATTTTCTTTTCTGATTTAACTTGAAATCTAATCCAGTCTGTTCTAAATAGTCGATTCTAGACTGGTAGTTGATGTAGCTGGAGCCTTAGTCATGGCTTAGTCAACCCGTTGAGCGGGACAGTATTTAGCTTTCAGGAATGGCAGATAGGGATATGGACATGTACGGATGTCCAGTTCTGATAAGTCCAGACTTGGAACAGAAAATGTCAAGCTGAACCATGACCCACTAATTAATTAGGTTGAAGAAAATCAAGGTAGATTATGGAGTCCAAAATATTTAGCTACCTGCACTCATTTATTTTCTCGATTTCGATTATTGGGACAGGTTGCGTTATGACAAATCTATTAACTCACATAACCAATACATGTCCTTCTATGCTGGTGTCTGAGTGGTGACATTCAATCTGACATCTATATTTCTCCACGAGAACCGATTTCTAACCTAGAAGAGTGAGCACATGTTGTTAGGACAACTTTCCTTATGGTTTCAGAACTTTTTTCCGTTTCAGTCCTGCCCTAGAATAGCTTGTGAATTTCCAGGTTTTACAAGCTACCATCCATCTATTTTTGCCCAAACAAAATTTAAAAATCATGGAGGATTGCTTGTAGTTGTCCAGAAAAAGAAAAAATCCCTCGGCTTTTCTTGATATACTATCCCATGTCATACAGTGTTGGCTTGTTCTTGAAATCAATAGGAAAAGAACTGAAAGAAAAAGGAGGCCTTTCTGATCATGGCTATACATAGAAACAGGATTTGGGAAAGGATAATGATTGGGCTCACATGTCGACAGACTCGACACAGGTAGAAGCAGAATCCCAGCAGTTTGTTCATGTAGTTGTATTTCTTTTATAGCTTATTAAATCTACTCGAGTCAATGTAGCCCACAAGGTTTCCCATGCCACCTACCTAGGAGACATGAGTACTATTTATTTTGTACATAAATGTTTTTGTCCTTAAGAGAAGGAGGGAGTAGTAGATGTGAGGGTATCATAAGAGAAGATGATGAAGAATATGAAGGGAAGATTTTTCTGTCTTTCTGATTGTTTTTATTACAGAGCGCCTATATATTGCTAAGGAATGTTTGTTTCATTAAGTTAATTAAATATTTTTCTCCAAATGAAAGTTCATAGATGATCATAATTAAGATGAGGCGAATTGATGAGTTAGTCTTAGTTTTTTTTTTAAATAAACTAATTAAGTTTTAAAATTAACTTCTTATTAGAAAACTAAAGGACAGTGAGATATTGCGGTCCAAAATAATTAACAATCTTAGGGGACAAATTGGAAGGAATAACTAAATTAATAGACAGAATTAAAGATAGTCTAGCTAGGGGCCTCATTAAGGAAATTATATGATTAGAGAACACATAATTCACAAAAGCTGAACATATAGTATATATAGGGATGAACAGGCAGTACTTAATTCCTATTATTGTATGCCAAATCGAAGAAAAATTGAGAATAATTAAGAGAATAATAATTAATCAACAGAAATCAAGTAAGAAAATGACTGGTTTTTCATATATATATATTTGTAAGAGCAAAATAAACATAGTTATATCACTAAAAGCATATCCATGTATGCAGTAAAGGATAAAATATGGTGCAAACTCACTCAAGCGATGCACCATATTAAGATAGCTCACACGCCATGCAGACACTACAAATACGCAGAGAGAAACATCACGCTTGGCCTAACAAAGACCTGCACGCATGGACTCCAAGCCAACTCCATCACCCATGGTTGGTTCTTCGTCGGGAGTCGGATGGTGAGTGTGTCCCATAGCCACTAAAGCCACGGCCACTTCCTCCACCACTGCCACCACCAGCAGAATTACCGGACCCACTTCCAGCACCATACCCGCCACCATCAGCGCCAGCACTTCCAGACCCATAACCATATCCCGAGCCCGGCCCGCTTCCAGGACCAAACCCGTACCCAAAACCTCTACCACCGCCACTTCCTCCACCCATGCCACCACCAGCAGAATTACCAGGCCCACTTCCTCCACCCATGCCACCACCAGCAGAATTACCGGACCCCCTTCCAGCACCATATCCGCCACCTTGAGCGCCACCACTTCCAGACCCATAACCATACCCTGATCCCGACCCGCTTCCAGAACCAAACCCATACCCAAAACCTCTCCCGAACCCATTATGTGACCGGCCCGAGCCAGACCCGT
>Ga0325411_1006062_pt1 | contig 13306 bp, 8 predicted proteins | sample PopdelMetagenome_13_FD_206181 | JGI IMG/M metagenome (GOLD analysis project Ga0325411, IMG submission 206181) | Populus deltoides microbial communities from Bellville, Georgia, United States - Xylem-PdIQD-R4 | ecosystem: Host-associated > Plants > Phyllosphere > Stem > Wood/Secondary xylem... | reverse complement strand
GATCGACAGACTTGTACAGTGAGGTAAAATGCTAAATCTTTTGGACCCTAGTTTTCAGGAGTCTCCCTGACATTTTGATATCCCAATAGTGTTATTTCATGCATGGGACCTGTGAAAAAAAAAAAAACCCGAAAAAAGAAGGGAATTTTGAGATTTTTTATGCCACCTTGGATAGTGGTTGTCTAATCGTTAACTGGCAAATTATGTTGTCTTTTAGCATAGAATGCTTAGGACTAAGGGATTAAATCAAAACTTCTGTTTGGAATTAATTAAATGCTTACGCAAATGATATTGGGGATCACATTCCCATTCAGTTGGCATCTGTTGCTCTTGGAATTTTTTTTTGTGATTGTTTCTGAAATTGAGGACGGCACCGATTCTTTTGAGAAATTCATTTCTTCCTGTTTTCTACGGGAAAGGCACTTATTTTATTAGCCTTTTCTTTTCTTTTCTTTTCGAATGACTAGTAGAACTATAATATAAGACGCTCATACGAGCTCTTCAGTGCATTTAAACAGGCCAAAATTCAGTTTGGTCTTTTAATTATAAAATTGTTTACTTGCATTCTTAGTTAATCAAACTGGAAAAAACAAGTGGATATTCCTAATAGTAAAGTTGTATCAACAAATAATAGTCATAACAAGTTATTTGGCTCTTGATTTGTTATGTGTTAGAGATATTTTTTTCTATAAAAAAATATTGCATATACGGGTTTTTTTAATGCTTTTTGTAGTTAAAAGAATTCCAAGTTAAAATAAAAAATTTATGGATATATGTAATTAAATAAATGGAGAATTGTGTTAATAAATAAAAAGTCATAAACAATAACTTAAAATAAAACTTGAAAAAACAAGAGACAAATGTAGATAAACATATTTAATCTTGCAAGATAGAGTATTTACTTGGTTGTGTTTGCTAAATTTATTCATTAAAATAATTTTTTATTTAATCAAATGATAATAAAAATAAAAATACATATTAAATAGATTAAATAAAATAAAAGGAAAAAAAATACTATGCAAGACTGTACAGATTAAAAAAGTGCAATTATACAAAAAAAATAAAATTTAAGGATCAAATTGAAAAAAAATTAAACAATAGATCCATAATAAAATGTGAGAGTGAACAGTGTTGTGTATACACAGTAAAAACACCATGTCTTTTTAACTTTTAGTAATATTTCTTGTATTTCATCCAAATTTGAATACACCAACAAAATTATAATATAAATTTACTAATTGAAGTATTAAATAAAATTGTTAGTTTAAAAATAGAAAGTGTGAAACAAGGGTATCCTTAGGCTGGCTTTTATGTTTGTTAAGATTTAGAGACTGTTTGGTATTGTGATAGTTTCTGGTTTTTACTCAACTATAGAGAAAAAATTGTTTGGTTAGTCAAATAGTTTTTGGCTTTTGCACTATACTGACATATAATTGTGTTTTAAATCTTAGTTTTGTAAAAGCTAAAATAGTATGCTTTTCATTCAAGAAAACCTGCTTTTTATTTATTTTGCATACAAATATTCATCTTACAACAATTTCAACCAAACATATTTTTTTAAAACCTATTTTTTTAAAACCATAAATAAAAATGTTTTTCTTAAATCTATTTTTTTAAACTGCAACCACAAAAACTATTACAATACCAAACACATATTAAATCTACCATTTTAAAGGTTAGGTTAGTTATAAATCATATCTAATGGACTACAATGGTCAAACTTTCACCAACAACTCATGTCTAGTGATTACTAAAATGGTAGGAAAAAGGTTTTAAAAAGTCACATATAATACTCATATAAATAGTTTATACTCATCATTCTAAGACAAAAAATTAATGAGATATAGATGCAAATAACCCGCCTCTCTCTCTCTCTCTCTCTCTCTATATATATATATATATATATATATATATATATATATATATAATCACAACTTTAGATATACAAAATTATGAGATAATAGTTTAGCACTCAAGAAGATACATAATTGAATAAAGTGTAAAAAATGCCAAAGTTAAACATTTTTAATTCAATCTCAACATGCTATGCAAAATGCAAGGCTAAATTATCAATATATACTTGGAATACTCAGTCAAGTATAGAAAATAATCACAATGTTATTATCCAGGCCAAATAAATGATTTTGATAGAAAATTGGACTCATAATAACTAAACATGCTTTTTTTTTTTACCTATAAAGAATACAACTAACACCTAAAAACTAAATTTACAATCCGAATTGTAAAACTAAGATAACCATAGCTTCTAATATGTAACTCCAAACCATGAATGGTTAGATAACTTGGAAAAATCATATTATGAACATTAAAACCTCATATGATAAGTAAAATTTACCATGCAACAAAGAAATAAAAATTCAATTTCATAGTTGGTCCAAAGATCGGTAGTAGATAGCATTTAAAATTCCACACATATTTTCCTTGCTAACCCAAACTCAACTAACCTAATATCTTTGGGATGATTTGATGACACTTCTATTTTATGATCCCTTGGTTAGAAAAGACTAGTCCATGAATCATATGTACTATCATCACTAAAATAAGGGGACAAATCACCCACATTAAAAGTGTTTGAAATCTCTAAGTATGATTGACTCAATCTTGTATGCATTTTTACCAATCTACTTTATAACCTTAAATGGACGATCAAGATCTTATCAAACTTATATTATAAAAACATCTTCTGGAGAAGGTTAAACCCATGCTATGCTAGATCATGATGTTTGTTAGCTTGATATTTTTTATTTTGCATTTCAATCTTTTTTCGAAGTTGTTCATGCAACTTATTTATAATTGCTAACTCTTTCATCATCATGCCTATTGAAATTTTGACATGTAGGAAGAGGAACCAAATCCAAACAACACCCCCCGGTCCTTCATGTTTAGTCTTTATATCTCTAAAAGTGCAATTTCTTCTAATTTATCCTTTATTTTATTAACAAAGAGGAAGTAGAAAAATATATTATACAAATACAATTTCTTTACATATTAGTACGAGTTTAAGGAATTACATGCTTTTTTAAGAGACCAATTTCTCCGTTCTTTTTGCACATTTTCGATTGTTTAGAAGGGGCTGGAATTTGGTATTTAATGTGCAACAAACAACACTAAAAAACCAGTTTATTTTGTAGTAAAAACTTTGTCTACTTTGCCGTAAAAATGTTTGATCATGATATTGTTTTCTTGAATAAAAATGAAAAAGAAAAGAAAAGGATGAAATAGAGATTCACTTTTTTACATGTCAATTCTTGAATTGGTACTTGTCCTTTGAGACAACTTGATGAATTATAACGTGATGTGAAGGATGTCTTCCTTTTTCAGTATGGAAGACCTGTTCTCAAAGACATTTCTTCTATGTAAATTCTTTTAGTGCATAATTGTTCTGAATCCATGATTAGTCTATAAGAATGTGAAATAAAAAACAATATGATATGTTCTAACTGGCTTCAATGTTTTAAGTAATTTTGTTTGGATTTAAGTGTTTAAGTTATTTTTATGTTAATAAATATGAGATTGTGTGTTTATTCACTTTAGCATATTGCTTGTATAAATATACTTAGAGCTGAAAATGTTGATATGTGATACATGTGTGTTTCAAAATTGGATGCTCTCATTATAGAATGTGGTTTAATTGTGGAAATAAACTGTATAAACAAGAAGACTATAAAGGATAATGCTAATATGATGTATGATACTTCTAAAATTGAATTTTATGGATTGTAAAGTTGGGAAATTATGACCTACAAAATGGGTTGTAAATTCTATATTAATTTATTCTCATTGATCCTATTGTAATTATATAAAATGTCTTCTTAGCATGGTAGTTCTTCAAATAGTAATCTTTTAATGACCCAATCATCTCAACCATTAATTTCTACGTTAGAAGGTATAAGAGGAAAAATAGATATAACATTGTGTTATTGTAGAGAAGCTCTTGAACTAAGTGTGGGATGTAAAAAAAAAAATTAGTATGCTTATTGTGGTAAAGTTTTTGCGAGTGATGTAATTAATTGATTCAAGAAACATATAGATGAAACTAAAAGAGAAGTGGAACAATGCCGCAAATGTCCTCTAAATGTTTGTCATTGAATACTTTTTAAACTTTAGGGGAATTTTGAGATGAAAAAAAGACCTAGAGAAATGGAAGCAGATTTCAATCCATATAATGCACGATAGATAGAGTATGAAGAGAGGATGGTTACACAATTAGAAGATGATGATATTTATAATAAGGATGATATTGCTAATACTGATGCTAATGATAAAAAAAAGATGCTACCACCAAACTCACCTGGCAAATCAACTTTATAAGCATTGTCATTGATCATCTCAAGGATCTGAAATGGCCCATCTCCTTATGGTTGTAGCTTTGATTTCCTATGGGCCGGAAATCTCTCCTTGTGCATACACACCCAAACCCAATCACCAGGCTGAAAGACAACATGTTTGTGCCCCTTATTGGTTTTGGTCACATACACACGATTCCTCTTTTCAATCTGTTGCTGCACACTCTAATGAAGTGTTTGCACCACCTGTGTTTTACGATTACCATCCAGACTAACCCTTTCATCAATTGGCAAAGGAATCAAATTCATTGGAGTTAAAGGGTTAAATCCATACACAATTTCAAATGGTGAAAATTTAGTAGTAGAGTGCACACTACGATTATATGCAAACTCTATAAATGACAAACAATCTTCCCAATTCTTTAAGTTCTTTTGAATGACAGCACGCAGAAGTTGTGTTAAGGTCATATTAACTACTCTGGTTTGTCCATCTGTTTGGGGGTGACAAGTAGTTGAAAACAACAATTTTGTACCTAATTTTCCCCATAACACCTTCCAAAAATAGCTAAGGAACTTAACATCTCTATCAGAAACAATGCTCACAGGGACCCCGTGAAGCCGTACTATCTCCCTAAAGAACAAATCAGCAATGTTAGTTGCATCATCAGTTTTATGACATGGAATGAAGTATGCCATCTTTGAAAACCTATCAACAACTACAAAGATGGAATCCCTACCCCGTTTTGACCTAGGTAAACCTAAGACGAAGTCCATTGAAATGTCTACCCATGGTTCTTTCGGTATAGGCAAAGGGGTATACAAGCCATGTGGTTGATTCCTAGACTTTGCTTTTCTACACGTTATGCATTTATCACATATGCGTTGCACATCTTTTTTCATTTTAGGCCAATAAAAATGCTTATGTAACACATCCAAAGTCTTAACAACACCAAAATGCCCCATCAACCCGCCTCCATGTGCTTCACGTACAAGTAATTCACGCATAGAACTTAATGGAACATACAAACGATTCTCTTTAAACAAATATCCATCAAGTCTATAGAACTTTCCAAAAGCCAAAGTTTCGCAAGCATTGTAAACATTAGCAAAATCACTATCATCCTAGTATAATTCTTTTATGTGTTCAAATCTTAGAAGTCTGGCATCCAAAGTAGATAAAAGAACATACCTGCACGAAAGTGAATCAGCCACAATGTTTTCTTTCCCTTGCTTATACTTGATCACATACGGAAATGTTTCAATAAATTCAACTCATTTGGCATGTCTCCTACTCAACTTACCTTGCCCTTTCAAGTGCTTCAATGATTCATGATCAGGAATGTATCACAAACTCCTTGGGCCACAGGTAATGTTGCCACGTCTCTAAAGTTCTTACCAAAGCATAGAGCTCCTTGTTATATGTAGGGTAATTCAAGGCTGTCCCATTAAGTTTTTCGCTAAAATATGCAATGGGCCTCCTATCATGCATTAACACAGCTCCTATACCAATACCTGACGTATCACATTCAACTTCAAAAGCTCTCGTAAAGTCTGGCAAAGCTAAAACAGGTGCCGAACAAAGTTTATCTTTCAACAAATTAAAAGCCTAATCCTGTTCATCATTCCATTTGAATCCAACAGACTTTTTCACAATTTCAATTAAAGGTGCAGCAATAGTACTAAAATCCTTCATAAACCTTCTATAAAAACTAGCAAGTCTATGAAAAATCCTTACCTTACTTACTGATTTTGGTGTAGGCCAATCCCGGATGGCCTTAACTTTCTCCTCATCCATCTCGATACCCTGGGCAGTTACAACATAGCCAAAAAATATAATTTTTTCCATGCAAAAGGTACACTTCTTAAGATTAGCATATAATTGCTCACTACGCAACACACTAAGCACATTACACAAATGATCAAAATGCTCATTTAAGTTCTTGCTATAGATCAAAATGTCATCGAAATACACAACAACAAACTTATCTATAAACGTACGTAATACATGATTCATTAAACGCATAAATGTGCTAGGTGCATTTGTAAGTCCAAACGGCATGACTAACCATTCATACAAACCATGCTTAGTCTTAAATGCAGTTTTCCATTCATCACCCTCTTTCATCCTAATTTGATGGTACCCACTTTTTAAGTTAATCTTAGAGAAAATACATGATCCATGTAACTCATCTAACATGTCATCAAGCCTAGGAATAGGATGTCGATACTTTACCGTTATGTTATTGACGGCACAACAATCGACAAACATCCTTCATGTACCATCCTTTTTAGGCACAAGTAGCACTGGCACAACACAAGGACTCATACTCTCATGAATGTACCCCTTCATCATCAACTCATCTACTTGCCTTTGAAGCTCCTTCATCTCCTCGGGGTTGCTTCTATAGGCTGGACGGTTAGGAATTGAAGCTCCGGGCACAAGATCAATTTGATGTTCAATCCCCTTTAATGGTGGTAATCCATTAGGGATGTCTACAGGGAATACATCATCAAACTCCTGCATCAAAGAAACAACCACACTAGGAATAGCAAGATCAAGATCATTAGTGTTAAAATAAGCCTCCTTATACACAAGTAAGATCATTGGCTTATTAATGAAAAATGCAGATCTAATTTGAGATCCTTTTGTATAAAAATTAGGTTGTTTCTTTAATTTTTCCACACTATTATCATCACACAAGCTTACTTTCTTCACTCGTTGGTTTTTACCTCCACTTTCAACCGGTTTAATTAATGATTTAGGTTTAGCCGAATCTGATGGTTTTCTCTCACCAATGTCCTCACTTGAATTTTCACTCTTCCCATCCTCACATTCCTTTTTTAATTTCATTTGATCATCATACACTTGTTTTGGAGAAAGAGGTACAAGAGTGATGGTTTTACCATCCTTTACAATAGTGAACCTATTTCCAAACCCATCATGAATCGCTTTTCGATTAAACTGCCATGGACGCCCTAAAAGTAAGTGACTAGCATGCATTGGGACTACATCACACAATATCTCATCAGAATACATAAGATATTGAAAATATAAAATTTAGTCTGGTTATATTTTACTTTAAATAATGATGTCGAGTTAGAAGAGTTCCAAATAAGAGATCAAAGTAGATTCTACAACTAAAGTTGAGTACATCTTTATGTTTAAGGGGATAAAAAAAGGTTATTTTGATCAAGAAATTCATCACTGAACTAGGTATAATTCGTATAATTGTTGATTTAGTAAACTTGTGTTGTGATAAAAATGGAGCAATTGCACAAGCAAAGAAACCAAGATCTCATCAATGATCTAAAAATGTATTTAGACAATTCCATTTGATTAGAGAATCATAAAAATGAAAGATGTAAAAATAGAGCAAGTACCCACTGAAAAGAATATTATAAATCCTCTTACTAAGTTATTGTCTCAGTAAAAACATTGTTATCAAGTAAAGTGATATGGTATTTGATGCATGGGTGATTGATTTTAGTGCAAATGAAAGATTGTTGGTGTATATACCTTGTAGCCAATTGGTTGGTTACAGGTAGAATTGACTTGTTCAAGTAAACATATTTAATTTTTAATAAAGGCTTATTTATCTTTAATATTCATCAAATATTTGATTAATAAATCTAAAGTGAAGATAAAGTCATTGAGATAAAAGTGTTCCGCAAAAGAAATTATAAAGTTGTTATAATTATGAGATTTTTATTATATCAAAACATTGTTCCTAAATGTTCTTAGTCAATGCTATATTAAGAGTGGACACTCATTAGAGTTGTTTTTTTGTAGGTGATTGTCAGATGACATGAATACTAATCTGACTCGCATGATAATTTCATATGGAGAGATCACATATGTCTATCAAAAGACTCACATAACAGTTGTGTAAGTGATCCTTAGGCTTGAGATTACTCAGTTATCTTACGTAGAAAATTTTATATTTTGATCTTGCTACTTGTTATCCTAATCAAATGTAATAAACAAGCAGATATTGGGTATATCATAAATTGTATGAAGGTATTTGAGTGATCCATAGAGGTTTCATCATCCTATATGAATTAAGGAAAATGTTCCTTATAATCTTAAATAGTATTGATTATTAATACTTATCCTGTGTGAATTATGAAAAATGTTCATTATAATCTTAAATACCATTGATTATAAATTCTTATGTAAGGTGGAATGAGATTTGAAAAGAATTTGAAATCTCATTTAAATAATCAATGACTATGATATTGAAAACAAACATAATTTGATAAAATAGACGCACTTCATATAATAATATCTAAGTTGGAACATTATTGATGAAAAAATAATGATTACACTAAGAAACTAGTCATTAAAATATTAAGTTAAATCACTTATGACTTTCTTAATATTTGGGGATCATGATAGGTTGCTAGACATTATATTTGATCTTCAAATATAAATTAATCAATTGTTGAATTGATAACAAATTAATTTGTTGAATTTATTTAATCCTATTTTATTTAGAATTATGATTTATATTTAGGCCAACTTATTAGGGAATTTAATGGGTTACACACATAAAAATATTGCTCAAAAATTAAATTAGGATGATTAATCAAGTATGACTTGATTATAAATAAGTTTTAGAAATTGAAGACTATAATGTAATTTATACAGGGAATTACAATTCTAGACTTAGAAAAATCAAGTAAGGACTTTATTGAATAAATTTCTAAAATTATCGTAAAATAATATACATGATATAATTCAGAGGGCAAATTGATATTCTGCTATTTGTAGGGTTTTTAAGTTTTTCTATAAATAGAATGTTATGCCTCTTATTTTCTTGATAATACAGTAGTATATAATACATAACACCTGGAAAAAAAAAAGAGTTAGGATTCAAAGTCATAACAATCCCTCTATTTTAAAAGGGTTTAGAATATTTCTCACTAGTGATTCATATGGATGATCGTTAGAGGTCCGACACTTAATGACTTGTGGTTTGCCACAACTCAGCCTTGAAACAAATCTTCAAAGCTGAAAAGAACATTTGATCTTTAGGTAATCTTCGTATAAACTCTAAACAACTTTAGATATGTCTAACATAACCTTAGAACTTCTGGAAAAAAAAATTAAATTTATCATAATCACTGTGTATATTTGTTTTCCAATATTCATCAATTTCAACATAAATTACTTAGTTTTAAGATAACTGTTTCTTATTCTATTTCCTCATACTATAGAGCTTAAATATGATCCTTGTAGAGAGATAATTCAACTATATTTTCTTGAGTTTATTAAACCTTGTTTAAAAGTTCACCTAAATAAGGTGATGTTGTTGGAATTATTAAAGGCATATTGAAATCTTTTATTTTTTTTGGTACCAAGAGAAGATTAATCAAGCTTTAAGGATAAATGATCGATTGATCTTTGACAATAATAATTTTTCAGCTTGGTTGTATTTTAAGTGCTTCAACAACTAAGAATCAAATACTAGGTTTATTCAAGTATAAATTCTATAGATATGATTATAATGCATGATAGGATTGTGTTTCAATCTCTCAAAAGAGAACTGATTTGATCAGTTGGAGACACCCAACATAAATAAAGAGAAGATTAGGTCCACAACTTGATCTTGGAGAGAATCCACTCTATTAAATGAATACGATCAGTGTGTATCAGTCTGGTAATATCAATGAAATAGACACAGATAACCCATCCTGAAACCCAAAATAAGTCTGCTTGAAACCCAACTTGAAACCTTTATATATGATATTTAGTTTTGATTGCAAGTTTGTATATATATTTTGCAGCTTATAAGCTAAACTTGTATCAACACTAATCTAATTTTGAACAAAAATACAGCTAGTGATAATTACCTAAAAAAACTGAGAGGTTGTTCGGCGTTAGGTGTACGCAGGAGCCAGCAGATCAAATGATGTTGGATCCCCCAAAGGGAAATTTACAAGCCAACAACTCTCATGCTATTATCTTTCATATTTCAACCAGGAAAGTTCAGTGTTAACATTAATGTATTCTCAGTTGTGTTAAAACACTGTCTTTCACTAGAAGGGACTGGCATGATTAGGACACGAAATTTCCTGTAAGAGGTATAAGGTTCAGATTGTAAAATTGGGAGCGGTGAGATGGTTAGAATTTGTAATGGAGAATCTCAACTGTCCAGCCGAAAGTCCACTGAGCCTCTCACCAGAGAGTAAAAAAGAAACTCGACAATAACTCCTTTTTCCTTGGCAATTCTCAAATTTAGTACTGTTATATCACTCAATACTGTCAAATCTCAAATTTACTGTTATATCATTCACTAAAACAGAAAATAATTCAATATCAGAATCTATTCTATGTCCAATTTACTCTTCCATAGGCACCATGCACTGCCTATGAGCAACACGTAATTAACTTTCGGCCATGAAATGTTAGTGTGTGGGATCAGTGTATTAAAGGTGAGATTAACTCAATCAGGCAAAATACCATTTAATGAATTCCTTTTTCTATATATGAACAAAACCCATCTTTGCTAAATATTCAAAGAGATGCCCACTGTGCAAAAAACTATTGTGGAACTTCAAGACTGGCACTTTCATAATTGTTAAAGCAAACCAGAGTCTGTATAATTATGGAAAGGTTTCTTTTTTGTAATGTGAGGCTTGATAACATGTTTAGTCCAAACCACCTCATGACAAGCCAAGTTAATTCACAACCTCCAAAGGTTTTTACAGCCAACAAAAGTGCTCGCAGTCAATAATTTCACATCAAATTTCCCAAGGTATATATTTTTTAGCTCTTGTACATGAAACTACGTGGATAAACAAATTCAACAATTTCTTTTTCTTTTTCTTATACATTGTTAGAGGTAATGTTACCCTTCTTAGTTTAATATGCTCTATAACCAATCAGTTGGATAAATATAGTATTATAATATTCATTTAAATGCATTTTTATTATTAATAAATGCTTAATTTATCTTTAATATTCCTTTAATATTAGATTAATTAATCTAATATTTAATTTATGAATCTAGAATAAAAATAATATTTATATGACAAATGTTTTGCAAAGAAAATTATAAAGTTGTTATAATTATGAGATTTTTATTACATTAAAGTATTGTTCTTAAAATGTTTTTGATTGATGCTCTCTTAAATACTGAATGTTTATTAGAACTGTAGAGATTGATACATATCATGTTCTTTCTTTTGTGAAAGGAAGCAGTTGTTCTCATAAGTTAAGGTAAAATAGTTACCTAGAACGAATATGTAGATTTTTTATCATAAAACATGTACACTAAACTGATCCGTATGAGAATTTTATAAAGAGAAATCACTTATGTCTATAGAAAGGCTCACGTGATGGTTGTGTAAGTGATTCTTAAACTTAAAATTAATAAATTATTTTATATAGAGAATGTTATTCTTTGATCTTATTACATATTATCTTAATCGAGATAATAAAGGGGTAGGCATTGGGTATATCATGAAATATATGAAGATACTTAAGTGATCAAGAGAGGATTCATTATCCTAAGTGAATTAGAGAAAATGTTTCATTTGTTCTCAAGTAGTATTGACTGAAAAATCCTTAGCCAAGATAAAATGAAATTTGTACAGAGTTTCAAATCTTATTCAAACGATCAATGACTATTATGTAGAGAACAAACATGATTTAACATAGCAAATATATTTCATGCTTTAATGTTAAATCGAAACATTATTGATAAAATGATATTAATTACACTGAGAAACTAGCCACTGAAAGATTAAATCAAGCCACTAATGACTTTTCTAATATTGAAGAGATCATGATACGTTGCTAAATGATGCACTTGATCTTTAAATATAAATTAATCAATTGTTTAATTGATAATAAATTAAATTGTTTAATTTATTTAATTCTATTTAATTATAATTATAATTTATATTTGGGCCAACATCTTAAGAATCTAATGGGTCACACACATTAAGAATTATTAATCAGAAATTAAACTATGATAACTTAATTAAGTATAGCTTGATTAAAATATATTTTAGAAATTAAGGACTAGAATATAATTAATACAAGGATTTGATTGAGTTAATTTCTAAAATTATCTTGAATCAATATATGAATATACTAAAGGGGTTGAATCAAAATTTTGTCAATTTATAGGGTTTTTTAAATTTCTCTATAAATAGTAAGTTGTGCTTCATATTTTTTTGTGATTGTCCATTAGACAAAAAAACTAAATAAGTCACAGAATAGAGAGTTATCACTTTATGCATAACAATCTCTCTCTCTTAAATATGGATTAAAATAATTTTTTATTTAAAAAAAATTACTTTTAACATCAGCACATCAAAATGATCTAAAAATACTAAAAAAAATTCAAATTTGAAGCAAAGAAAAAAAAAATTCAAAATTTTTCAAAAGCGTTTTTGAAACGCAAAAACAAACAGGGTCAAAATTTTGTCAATTTATAGGGTTTTTCAAATTTCTCTATAAATAATAAGTTATGCTTCTTATATTTTGGTGATTGTCCGTTAGACAAAAAAACTACGTAAGTCACAGAATAGAGAGCTAACACTCTAAACATAGCAATTTCTCTATCTTACATAGGGATTTAAGAGATTTCTTAATAGTGGTTCGTGTGGATTACTATTGGAGACTAGACAATTCAACGGCTTGCGATTTGTGACAATCCAACTTTTAAAAAATTATTCAAAGCCGAAAAAGATCAGATCTTTAGATAATAAATTCTTAAACAACTCTAGATCTGTTTAATAAGATCTTAAAAACTCTTAAATAATTTTATTTTATTGTTTCTTTCCGTGTTTGCTATTTAGAAACCCAGCAACTCTTTAGCTATATGGCATTGTCTATTCTGTCCAGGAAGTAATTTTTTTGGTTCTGGCAATACCCGTCTATGTCCTATATATTTGAACGCCGCCCCCATTTCATCATTCACATAAAGACTGGAAACTATTTTCACTGTCTTCTGTTTTCTTCAATTTTCCTGCGTAAACAAAGCCAT
>Ga0325411_1006061_pt1 | contig 13308 bp, 4 predicted proteins | sample PopdelMetagenome_13_FD_206181 | JGI IMG/M metagenome (GOLD analysis project Ga0325411, IMG submission 206181) | Populus deltoides microbial communities from Bellville, Georgia, United States - Xylem-PdIQD-R4 | ecosystem: Host-associated > Plants > Phyllosphere > Stem > Wood/Secondary xylem... | reverse complement strand
GTATCACTCCAGTGAGTGAGTCTGTACACTACCCTACCTGCTGCGTCTTCTAATAAGGTGTAAACAAGACAAGGGTTTTACTGGATATACAACGCTTGACTGAGATAAAATCGAAGAAGATGGCGTCTTCCATGGCAATCCGTCTTTCACAGCCTCCACAAATGCTTCATCCATTCTTCTCCAAGGTACGCTCTCTTCGACACTTTTCTTTCAGTAACAAAACCCTAATCCTCGCTAAAACCCTCACTACTTCAGCATTACCGAATGACCATCAAAGATTTTACCCAAATGATGCTTCCCAATGGAACTCGAGAACCCTGACACACCCTCCTCCTCCTCCTCCTCCTCCTCACCAGTCCTCCCAACAACCTGCTCACTACAATCACAATCAACCCATCCAAAATCAGCAATACCCTCCTCCAAACCAACAAAATTATCCTAATCAGGGTTATGCCTATCCTGACCAAGGAGGATATCCTCAACAACAACACCAGTATCCAAACCCTAATCAACGGGATCAAAATTATCCCCAGTACCAAAACCCTGGTCAGTTTAACCCTGATGTCCGCGGGGATTATGGGCAACCCGGAAGCCCAAATCGATGGGACAACCGAAATCAGGGATACCCGCAACAGAAAAAAACTGATCAGTGGGCCTCACGTGTGGTTCCGGAGAGTCGAAGACAGGATTTGAATGTTAATTTTAGTGCTAGTGCTAATGCTCCAGCTACTGCTCCCAAGTATCCAAACCCTAATCAACGGTATCAAAATTACCCCCAGTATCCAAACCCTAATGAACGGGATCAAAATCATCCCCAGTACCAAAACCCTGGTCAGTTTAGCCCTGATGTCCGGGGGGATTATGGGCAACCCGGAAGCCCAAATCGATGGGACAACCGAAATCAGGGATATCCGCAACAGAGAAACACTGATCAGTGGGCCTCACGTGTGGGCTCGGAGATTAGAAGACAGGATGTGAATGTTAATTTTAGTGCCAATGCTAATGATCCAGTTCCAGCTACTGCTCCGCCTCCTTCGGTTTATGACTTGGAGCGTTTGTGTCAGGAGGGTAAGGTTAAGCAAGCTATCGAGTTGATGGATAATGGGGTTAAAGCCGATGCTAATTGTTTCTATAGTTTGTTTGAGATGTGCTCAAAACATGAGGATGCCAAGAAGGTCCATGATTATTTTTTGCAGTCGACCTTTAGGGGCGATGTTAAGTTGAACAATAATGTGATTAAGATGTATGGGAAATGTGGAAGTATGGCAGATGCGAGGAGAGTTTTTGATCATATGCCTGAGAGGAATATGGATTCATGGCATTTGATGATAAATGAGTATGCCAATAATGACCTGGGAGATGAGGGATTGGAGCTGTTTGAGCAGATGAAGAAGTTGGGCTTGGAACCCACTGGGGAAACATTTCATGCTGTTTTGTCTGCCTGTGCAAGTGCCGAGGCAGTCGAGGAAGGGTTTTTATATTTTGAGGAAATGAGCAGGGAGTTTGGCATTAGTCCAACCCTTGAGCATTATTTGAGGATTATAGATGTTCTTGGAAAGTCTGCATATCTTAATGAAGCTGTGGAGTATATTGAGAAACTTCCATTTGAACCCACAGTGGAAATTTGGGAGGCATTGAGGAAGTATGCTAGAAGTCATGGAGACATTGATCTTGAAGACCACGCTGAGGAATTGATCGTTTCTCTTGATTCATCAAAGGCTGTTGCTAATAAAATCCCAACTCCACCACCGAAGAAATATAATCTGATTAGCATGCTTGAAGGAAAGAATAGAGTAGCTGAGTTTAGGAATCCTACATTTTACAAGGATGATGAGAAATTAAAGGAATTGCGTGAGATGAAAACAGGTGGCTATGTTCCTGATACTAGATATGTTCTTCATGACATTGATCAGGAGGCCAAAGAGCAAGCCTTGCTGTATCACAGTGAGCGGTTGGCAATTGCATATGGTCTTATTAGCACCCCAGCTAGGATGCCCTTGAGGATAATCAAGAATCTCCGTGTGTGTGGGGACTGTCACAATGCCATCAAGATCATGTCAAAGATTGTTGGGAGGGAGTTAATAGTTAGGGACAACAAAAGGTTTCATCATTTCAAGGATGGCAAGTGTTCTTGTGGAGATTATTGGTGAAGTCGTCTCAGCCTTGGAACTTTTATATTATGCATTTGTTAACTTTCTTTTTTTAAAATTTTGTGTATAAATTGTTGAATCTGCTAAAACATGTGAGCTGCTGCTTACAGGAAAACGAGTATTTCTAGAGGTAGGAAATGGACTATCCATTGCTTCACAGTGTACGGTCTACTTGTTTGTCAGGAGATTTTCCATTACCCATTACTGTTGGCTTATGCTTTTCCATGTTATTTTTACTTTTTAAGTTGACAGTTTCCTTTCCTTAATCCTTCGTATCTGGGTTGGGCTGTTCTTTATGTACAAGTGTGTTGTCCCATTACATTTTGGTATTGAGAACTTGGAATCATAATCCATGTTTGAGTTTGAATCCCCATATAGAGAGCAGAGACCAGTGCTCTCCTGATTGCAGTACCTTGGCAGCCTGGCAGATGGAATCTGTTGCGCGTAAGTTCTCTTCTTCATGCAAAGCAGCATTTGGATTAAGCATGGAAATATATCATCTAAAGAGTTTAAGTGTAACTTTAGGAGAGCTGTGGTGCAACTTCTTCGCAGTTTTCTCTTTTTAGAAAAAGATTGTGGCAGTTCTGTGGTCACTTAACGTAATGCTCATCTGTTCAGGTGTTGGAAATTAATGTGTTGTTTTTGGCTTAATCCTTTACGTTGAAATAGTATAGACCTGGAATGGTTTATTCAGTACTCTTTTGATATCCATTTTGATATCCTTTACGTTGAAATAGTATATGAGCTTGGTAGTTTATTTAGAATTGTGATTTTGTTGGTTTCAAACCCTGTTTCCATCCCCTTCCCTGCTTGAAGGTAATTGTAGAAGAAAATGTTTCTCTGGAAATAAATATGGTTCTGCAAGTTTCTACAAGCCAAGAAGACATCGAAACGAAAGAGAAATCAGCCCATATGTAACAGACTATCGTTACTCTCTTGGAAATTCTCAGCAAGGCAATTGGACCTTGTTAGCATTTTCTGATTCACAGTAAAAGACATGTCCAGCAAATATCAGGATGAGCTCCTATCCAGTACTACTAAACAACAGATAACAAAGCATCCTCAAGAAATCATGTTACTAAGCTACAACTTGAGAAGGGTGACAAAAAAACATTTACTTGATTAATTAATTTAACGGGGGGCAAGGCTGCCAAAGTCACATTCCACCAGTCACATCCCCGTCTTCCCCAAACTTAAAGATCTAACAATTGAATTCTCCACAGATAAGATGCAAAAGAAAGATATATTGATGGTTATTCTGAAATCTGCAGTAGCACGACAGAGCCCTATTTTTAGACTAGATATTTCCTTCCAATGAATAGATGTCATGAAAATCTATGCACAGATTTTGGGGACAAAAAAAAGATATTAGAAATGTATATAACGAGTAAAAACGTTCCGGGTACAATCTCATGAAGGAAATGATAAAATCCCAGGAGGAATTTCGCTTTAGATGTGTTTATGTTGGCAACCACTTTCAAAAACGTGGAACCACAGTGTTTATCTTCAGAAGAGAGTTTCAAGCAGTTTCGGAGAAGACAAGGCCGCCACAGATTTAAACTGCTATGAGAACAACCTTATTAGCAAACCGAATGAGACCAAACAACAATGCATGTGCATTTACCATGGAACCAGACATCTTATAGATTTTGATACAGAGTAAGAAAATTGAAGCTCAAGGATGCAAAAAGCAAATAGATAGATAAAGAAATTAAAACAGAACCGCAGATAAAAGCAATCTCAAGTCCCTTGAGCAGTATTCTTAGTTTATACCTTTGGTTGCCTATACTTCATGCGTATCGCATTCAGAGGACACCCTTTGGTGTTCAATTGTAAACCTTGCAGTGCAAGAACTGTAGTTTTAAGATCCGACGCCTTGTAAGAAGTATAGTGTTCTAGAGTTGGACTCTGTCAAACAAATATATAAAGTCAGGCTCCAAATGCTTAATCTACAAGAATATGGAAAATCAGATGATAGGAAGGAGAATTTAGACCCATGGATGGCTTGTCTGATCCAACGTCCATCTGGCAAGAAATACAGATGATGCAGCAATGACAGAAGGAAGAAAATTCAAGAAACTGTAGTCAACTAATGTCAGTTCTGCTAGGTAATCAGCCAGGAACTCCAGTTCATAACTAGGGTTCTGCATATGTGCAATTACATGTGTAAATGTCACTTTTTAATTAACAGAGGCTGGTATCTTCTAAAACAAGCATAGATAATGAATTGAACCAACCACATTACCTTGTATGATGCCTGTGCTGCACGTAAAAATCTCCTGAGAACAAAAATTTGCAGAAGCAACTGTATTATTAAAACTGAAATAATTTTTTGAAACAATAAAAATAAAAATAAAAATAAAAAGGTGAAAGTTGAAGAAGCTGAGCAGCACCTCAGAAAAGTTTTTGCAGTAGGAGCAATTATCTGAAAGCCAAAAAAATTTAACACTTGAGTCTCCATCTTTAACACCTGCGCCAGACTTCGGTCAGGACCCAAACCAAAATATTCCAACAGGTAGGCAAACAAAATGAAAATGACTGCTCGTATTATAAATAGATTTTGCATCACAGTTTTTCATTTTAGAAACCAGTCTCAAATTTCACACATGTGGAGTCATTTTTCTTCCAGACCACTAGATTAGCGAACAAATAAAGGAGAATGTGACAAATACAAGTTAAAAATGATAGTTCATATCAATTTTTCCCAAAGCTTGAGAAGGTAGGCAAAATAATAAAGCACTGACATGTGATAGATTTGAATTGATATAAGATATAAGCTAAAAGGAAGATAATATTTGCTTCAAAGCTTAAATAATTTGACATGCGCTCATTTGGCGAGTGAACCATGTGACATACCTCTATGCTTGTGTATGTGTTGTCAGTGATGAAGCAAAACTCTTCCACATGTGGCGGACAAATCTCTTCATATTTGCTTTAGGACACGCATAAATACATTTAAATCAAATTAAACAAACAAACACCAAATAATTCTCTGAATAATAAAATATTCTCCCCTGTAGAATTGTTATTTCAATTAGATCCCAAAATTCAGAAGAAACTTGCAATGTTTCAATTAGATCCCAAAATTCAGAAGAAACTTGCAATGTTGCACCCAACCTTTCATTAAAACTTCATCATTGTCATTCTGAGTGCAATGAACATTGCAAAAGATATGAGAACTTACGAAGCAATTAGCATGCAAGTGATACCGAGTAGTTGAAGCCTGTGTCTCTCAATGTAATTTTGAGAGAGAAACCAATCTATGAGATATACTGTAAGGTAAAGTGTGTCTGGCACCAGCTTATATTCCTCAGATACCTGGAAGCAAGTTTAAACAGATCCAAGAATTATTTGTTTGGAATTCATACTGGATATAAAAACTATAAGAGTTTAATACTGCAATAATAGGCATTCAAATTCTTCCAGTAGATTGAGAAACTTTATAAGGTGAAAATTAACATAATATAATGCAAGAGAACCTCCATCAATTTATTTTTATTTTTTAAAAAAAAACACTTCATTTTGTTCCACAGAGTGCATTTAACACAGCAATAAACTATGAGTGATAGTTACAGCTCAAATGGAAGAAAAAAAAAATTAACACAAACCATACAAGGATGGTATTTGGTTTCAAATCCCTCCAAGGTTAGCTCCAATTAATCTGGAGCTTTAATCGGATATGGTATTTCACAAAACAAATTTCTTTAAAAAAAAACGATAACTTATCAAAAAAAATTCGCATGATCTTATTATGAGAACTACCTTTGTATTTCATTGACATTCAGAGCACAGGCCTTAGGTGTGCAGTATGCCTCAACTAGAATTGACTAGGTAAGCTGACACTTTAGCTTGAGTTTAAGGGTGTTGGACTCAAAAATTGCAGCTGTTGATGAATCTAAACTATATGTGTGTGTGTGTTCCTAAAGTATGTTGAGGACTTCCCTGCTCCATGCACAAGATAAATGAGTGGAAACTCTAAAACAAAACACTGGCACTTGAAAAATGTTATGTAATTCGGAATCATGGTTGAAGGATCTATATGACATCATGAAATATAAAATGAAGGGAAAGAATAAAACTACTAGAAACATGAGCTACTGCATCTAAAAAAAAGACATGAGAGGCTGGAAAAATACAAAATCAAGCAAATATGAGAAACCAAAACTGGAACGTGATAAATATTAGTTTTCTAGAAAAAATAAAAACACAATTGAAAACAATTGATGGGAAGATTTTTTTATATGAGATGCGAGCAGTTGCCTACTGGTTCAGCTAGTGCAGTCTCTAGTCATGGCATTGACATGGAATAGAAGTCCAACTACCAAGGAGGAAAAGATTTATCTGAGAAGAGGACTAGCCCACTTTGAAAAGTCCAAAAACTGGGACAAGGACAAACTTAAAGATTAGATGAATCATCATCAAGAATCGCACAGCCCTGTGTTAGAATGAACAGGCAAGGACTACAGTAACCAAACCATTGATTGAGAAGAATAATATGTCTTCTTCATTTTGAACTTTCAATCAACAAACAGAGAACTCTCCAGATCATGAGATGGCACTTCATGCTTGGGAATTGTAAAGACAAATAGGAATTAAAGTCAACAGAAGGATGGAGTAGAACTTAAAAGGACAAGCGTTCTCCTCATGACAGGACAATGTATTCCTGTACAAGTATCTTGGAAGTTCCTTTCTAATTAAATGAGCAATCTCTTTGTTATCTAAACCATCTAATGAATGAGAATTAATCCATTGACCATGATTGATTTAAAAAACCATGCTCAACAAGTTGGACAAAGTAAGACTTAAAGTACAAACACTAAACATGAAACAAATATGCTTTACTTAATCTTGAGCAAGCTTTTGATTAATCCAAACATTCATATCTATGGAGAGGACAAGGCATGTTATTTATCCATAATGTAGAGCTTAAAACTTTTTAGTTGAAAATACAGTATGATAGTTTTAGCAAGAAAGATGTGCTTCTCTACACGACATGAACACAAGTATATCATGATCGATAGTATACAAACAACCTTTCCTTATCTAAATAATAAACAAACAGCATAAATTGCAAAGTCAAAGCAAAACATATAAGAGCATAACAAGAATAATCTCACGCAATGAAACTACACTAACCTCAACAAGCCAATCAACTAAAATCCCTCTCATTATTTGAGTAATGTCTTGTTGTACTGTTTCCATAAAAGTAGGAAGAGACCTTCGGACAAGCTGCAGGAACAAAGTAATATACCATAAGCAAGCATCAGCATCTTGCCAAGAGAGACAAAAAAAAAAAAGGGAAGCTAGTGAATTTTTCCACTAATGTCCCCATAGATGGCATTAAAACCATGACATGCTGCTATACTGGGGCAAACATGCATAGCCCCATGGTTAAAAGCTTTAAAAGCCTTTTGTTGCATGAGGATATTTCTTTCCATTCACAAAGTGCAAAAATATGAGGAAAAAAAAACACCAAGAGAAGGGTAGATAAAGAAAGAAAAACACTATTTTTGTGCATAAAAACAAACCTCAGCAACACGTAAATTGTTATAGATATCAGCAGCATAGAGGCTGCAAAGTTGAGGATCCTTGTGGTCACTGTCAATGTCTATAAATTCTGGATCACTTGATGCCTTCCAATTCTCAGAGACGTTGCATTTCTCAGCTATAACAATTTGAGAGAAAAAATCAGTACCTACAGCATGCAGTATACACAACAATAGAAAATGTGGAGAATATTACTTTAAACTAGTAGTTTCTCACCATATGTTAGTGCAACTCATGACATTCCATTTTAGTCACTTAAATAGAATAGCACAAACAATGAAGCCCTACCTAGCGCACCCAGTGACCCAAAATGGATTTGACCTCATAAATTCAGTAGATGCATGTCACGGCTGAAGAAGAGGGTTATGAATAAAATCACTATGTAGCTTTAAGAGGGTAACAATCAAATTCCTCAGTACCCATTTTGTTCAAGAAAGCTTTGCATTTAAACTTTGTGGGTCAGCTGTTCTAAACATGTCTAGGGTAACACAGTGGTAGATAGTTCTACTAAAGTTCGAGTCAAAAAAATTTAAAAATGGTAAATTGCATACGAGGTTCTGATGTAATTCTGCTTCTTATTCTTAGCAAGGTTAACTTTTAATAGATAACCAAATTAGTTTCTTACTTTGAGACCTTGAACTTCATGCATCATCTACTACTATGATGAACTTGTGCCTTTTCAATTGGGATTTAAATCGTATCTATAATAGCATGTCTTAAAATGCATGTTCTACAATGGATTGACACCATTAGATAAGCACACATTACTGTGAAGGAGGAAAAGACCAAACTTGGATTACAAGACTTCCTCCGTCAGACCTAAGAATTGGTTCAACAAACCACCTTTTCCTCTAAGCTCTTCATTGACAAAAACTAATGAACAACAGTACCACATAACAGCCCTTTTCACTACTATAATGAATTTCACTCATTCCGTTTTTATACAACTATCTAGCTACTTGGTCCTATGATCTCTCTATTTGACAAAAACTTGGGAATGTTAGTACCACATAACAGCCTTTTCACTACTATAACTAACTTCATTGACTCCATTGTTATGCAAGTATCTCATTTGTATTGAAGTAGGTTCAAAGAAATAAACAAGCACAATGTTACGTGTCTTCAAAACTGCATCGATGGATGTTGAAACATGATGACAATTACGCAAACCTTCAACCAAGATGCACCCTTTTTTCTCTGTTCTCACCAAGTTTTAAATGCAGGTACTGATCAAGTTTACTGTTTTTTGAAGCAAAAAAAATTAAAGAGAAAAGCTGACCTTTTTTCGGAGAATGATGGGGATGGGAAGGCACTATTGAACACAGATTAGGAAGCTGAGGATCATCTGTGCCAAGCTCCCCTGTGCCACTGGGCTGAGAAGGTACGTCTTTTTCCGAAGTAGTTGAGGATGCAACTTCAGAATAAGGTTCTATTTTTACTTCTCGACAAACAATCTTTTTCTTTGAATTAGCTTTAAGACGTGGGTGTTCTGAGGCACTTGAAGGGGCAACTTTTGATACATCAAGCTGAACCTTTTTAGCCTGCTTGGCTACCTTAGCCTGGCAATCAGCAGAGTTAAAAGGAGAGAAGTCAAGATTATTGAATTAGGAAAAACAAAAAAAGATTTCGTAACAGAGGGGGGATAGTATCCAGGAAATATTGCAATGTAGTTGATATTTCCAAGCGAATGATAAACCATAGCCTGTTCATTTAGTCCTTTATAGTATAATCATGAAAGGAAGTAGAAACGTAGGTCTAATTTCTCACTTGCACAGTCACTTTTTCCTTGACATGTCTTTTTTTTTTTTGGCCTTAACAGCATACAAGATTGATTTAGTACACCAGAAGGTCCAGAAAAGGCATCATCAATGCATGAAAGGACAGCACAACCACCTGAATTTTAGTTGCACTGAAGCAACTCGTATACGAATTCTCACAGCAAACATTTGTGACATCCTGAAGCACTGCTCTCCTCTTACATTGATTATCTGCATTATCAGGTCTGCTAGTACTGTTCTCATCTAAGGCTGCTCTTTTTCTGTTTGTTCGCAAATTCCTTTTCCAATCTTGTTTTGTTGGTGCTGGCATCGTCCCAGAAGCACGCAAGGCAGCCGCTCGTGTTATTGGACCGTTAAGATGCCTAAAATTAGAAGGAAGTACATTTTCCCTTTTCATATTTACTTGCCTTACCCTTAAATAAGAGCAACACAAAGCATTAAACAGAAACTAGGCAGGTAACCTGCAATAAAATGATCAAAACAGTACAATCAATGGGGGAATATACCAAGCCAAGAAACTCCACATATTTAGGGATCACTTGAATAATCTCGCAATTATGAACCATAACTTGTAAGCAATGCTAATTACTTCAGAAGAGAGTATCAGGGATATTTGTTGATAATGAGACATGAAAGAATAAACAAACTCATACTTTAGGCTCATTACAGAAATTTGCATCATAATGATTTATATACCAGAAAATTTCCCTTCAAATAGAAACCATCATAAAAAAACAAACAGAAACAAAATCTGCTATTTTGTGCGCAATTGTGAATAAAAACACAATAGTATTACTTGCCAGAAAGAATATAGAATATGACATAATTTTACAGTGCGAAATTATGTTATTACAATGTGCACCTGAGCAATTTATCAAACATAAACCAAAGTGCCAAATAACACACAAAGATGATAAAACCTTTGGATCTTCACGGATCAAGTAAAACAAAAATATTAGACTCAAGTTGCATGAAGATCTTGTGTGATAAGATAATTAAATAATTCAAATGACATGGATATGTATCCAAAGTTCAAGTTGAAAATCCTCACTGGACCCAAAAGTTCTATCCTCTTGAGAAAACTTTCTCTATAAAAGATCGAGACTGGAAGCACAAAGACAGAATCAACAAAATTCAAGTACATTACGTTAAAATGGGATATAAATCTTAGTGGCAACCATGAAAGTAAAGATAAAGCAAACCACTTTCCTTGAAAAAAATGAATCTCGAGACCCTATTAAGCACGCTCATATCTGAATCCAATTCCAAGATTCCAACTTGTGGCGCAAACAAGAAAAAAAACTCAACTTTACATTTCTAAAAATTCTGGGTCTCGTTGTCTTCTCTTTCCTTTTCTTCTTTTCTTTTTTAATTTATTTTTGCATCTTGGTTGTTTCCAATAATAAATATAATTTAAACAAAAGATGGTATTAACTTCATCTATAAATTTACATTACATTTACCTACTAAAAACACTCAAATTTCCTAAGAGAACAAACAGAAAATATTGGTAAATAAACAAGCTAGTGATGCCCAAGAAACCAAAAAAAAAAATACTTTCACTAAAAACCATGTCCAAAAACCTTCAAAATTCCAGAAAGTGCAAAGAACTCATTAAACCCATATCCATCTAGCAAACCAAAAACCAAAGCACCAAAACCCAAAAACAAACTACTCACACCCACAAATGTTATAAGCATGGTGGTGACATCAACACACAAATGTGAACGCATAGATTAAGAAAAAGAAGGGACCTGAACTTGAGCCCTGTATCATCACAAAGCAAAGGATGTAAGAAAGAATTGAAAAAGAACTCTGTGAAAGAGTAGGCGGGATAGTATTGGGTTTAAAATACACAGAGAAACAAAAATGCCATTGCAAGTTTCTTTCCTCTGATATATTCCTAATATTTTAACGTTGTTGTCGTGGTTAGTTTATTCTAACAAAAAAATGTCGTTTGACTGTTTGACTGAAAGAGTAAGGTTTGACTGGATCAAAACTGATTTTGTAATTACTTAATGACCCTGGAGGAGGCGGGGTTTTTCTTAGCTAGCCTCTTGAGCTTCCCTGTTTATTGCTTGATTGTCATTTAGGATTAGTGGGTTCTTTCCGTCATTTAGTCTGAGAATTCAGGTTGTATTTGTTGTTTAGCGGGGAGAAGGAAAACATATGTAGAAGTTCCAACGGGCTTTTTTTTTTTTTTTTAGAAGAATGTATTTTTTTATATGCTAATGTTAAAAATATAAAAATAAATAATTTAAAACAAAATAAAATTTTCAAGAACATGGTTGGATCATAAAAATAATTATATTGACATTATTTATGGTTGATGCTTTCTGGCTTTTCTAGGTCTATTTGGCTTAAAAAATGATAAAGATAGTGATGGTATGAATTTTTGAAGTGGTTAAAAAAAATTAATAAATCTTTTATAGTTGTTAGAAAAAGTTGGGATTGTTTGCATTCAAATTATATTATATATGTGATCAAGATAAAGATTGATTTTTTTTAGTATTTTATAGATATTTTTCATGCAAAATAATATTTATGAATTATAAGGTTTTTATAAGAAAAATTAGGGCAAAATGCATTTGAGTGTGACAACTATTTGGAACCTCTAGATGGGTTTTTTCTTAATACCAAAAAAATCAATGAATAACCAATCACTAGATTTTAGCTTTGAGATGAAAGAAAAATCCATATACTTTCTAGCAAGTCAAGATTGAAATTGTTTGGAAATTAATACTAACATTTTGATTGAATCCAAAGAGGCCCGCCCAATATATATATATATATATATATATATATATTACAGATAAAAGGATAAGATTTTGATATTAGAAGATATAGTAATTTCTTGCAATTATAGTAGGATTTATTTTCATATTAGGTTAATTCTCTTACATGAAAAGGGAAAATAAAAGAATTATTATGGAATTTTATAATTTGATATGTAATTCTTTTTAAAAAAAATGAAATCTTGAAAAGAAAATACAAGAATGTGGTGGAAACATGGAGGGAAGGAAGAAGATAGATCAAGCTCCAATCATTTAAATTTTAAAATGACAACCGGAATTTATTACAAATAAACATGTGATTAAGTAGTTTTAGGACATCATCAGTGTCTTCAAGATGAGTTATCCCCGTAAGAACTTTCTTGACAAATTCATTACAATCTCAATTAAATTGATGCGCATAATCCCCTCCTTTTTCCTTTTAAATGTTTCATATTAATTATTTCCTATGGTATCTAAGTTTATTAAAATGATTTTTGGTTATTTTCTCATGATAATAAGAATAGGAGACAGGTATAAGTTTCTTTGTATCTTTGTTTTTTGATTTTCTACTGTTTTGTTTTTTTTTTAGATTAATATTGATTTTTTTTATTTTAAGAATTATATTTATTTCATTTTTATCTAGGTAGAAGTTAAGATTAACTTTTAAATTATGTTATTTTCCATTACATCATAATATGTGTCAAAATAAAAATATCTTTGAAACATTTATCATGATATGATTTTATATAACTTGATAATTTAGGAGTAACTAAGTTTTCTAATAAATACAGATTAAACAAAACTGATTTTCAAAAATAAAAGGTTAATATTATTAGAATTTAGATTAATTTAGTTATTAGAATTCATTTTAAATTCAAACTTCTTTGTATTCAGCAATTGGTTGAGTCTTCCTTAAGACTAGGATTCTTTCTTGTATCTAGGAGTGAATTAGATACCCTTCAACCTAGCTTCGATACGTCGCTTTGAAAAATATTTCCGAATGCATTTTTGTTAAAGTTTATGGAGTCCCTACGGACTTCTTTGAGACCATGCATTACA
>Ga0325411_1006059_pt1 | contig 13311 bp, 3 predicted proteins | sample PopdelMetagenome_13_FD_206181 | JGI IMG/M metagenome (GOLD analysis project Ga0325411, IMG submission 206181) | Populus deltoides microbial communities from Bellville, Georgia, United States - Xylem-PdIQD-R4 | ecosystem: Host-associated > Plants > Phyllosphere > Stem > Wood/Secondary xylem... | reverse complement strand
AAAACACGAGTCAAACATCTCAATTTTACTGGATGCTGTTTTGATATGCATTGATAAACACTCCTTTATTCTAGTGGTTTGCCTTTTCCACACCTGCAGAATCTTTTTTCAAGATCATAATTAAGAATTTATGAAGTCAGTAAAGAAAAAAAGAAAAAGGCGCATGGAATGGTGTGAAGAAGCATGCGTCAACTTTGCATATGCAATGACGTAGATAGATTCGGTGCCCGTCATTCTCGTTCCTGGTCTCTGAATTTTATCGTCCACCACGTGTTTGCAGTCCTAGAACGCTTACACGCTCTCAAATAAAACATGTTTCATGTTTGGACTCTAGAGAGCCAATAATAGTTGTTCCAGGAAGGAGAGAAACAGAGTCAAGTGTCGTGTTTATTTTTTTAAGCCAGGGAAACAACTGTCCAGGAGCCCACACTCAGGAAGCTAGCAGTTTTCTGTTCAATCACTTCAAGGAATGATTTTGCTGGAGTCCCTAAACCAATCTTTATTAGCTGGACAGGCTGCACCACTGAATCTGCTGTTGAACTATGGATCCTTTAGTCCCTCTCAAGTTCTGATCTGTATTTCTCTGATAGTTTTCAAGATTTCATTGACACAGCCCTCCTAATGCAAACCCCTTCACCTTCACCGCCTATATATCGCCAAACGGATACATTAGATCATTCAAAATGAACAGACAGGAAGCATCCAAGAGGCAATAACCTTTTGTTCTAGCTAGTTTAGATTCACAAAGAAGCATCTTAAGTGAATTGAAAAAGATTATTTGATGCTTATAGAAAACATGTGATGAACCAAGTTTTTATCGTTATATTTTTATTAAAAATTATCAGATCAAGAAAGATTTACGGGTATAAATTTTTTAAAACACAAGTATTATTCCCTACAAACCTTCAGAGGATCTGCGCATGTTTGGTATAACAATTTAGTACTAAAATATATTGAAGCGTTTTGTGACCTTAGCACTAAGCTGGTGACACGTTTTAGCACCAGTATAACCACTAAGAAAAACTCCATATAGCTTTTTAATGTTATCCAATAAGAGGACAATACCACACAAGTATATTTGAGGAAATTCAACGAGGAAATGCTTAAGGTGCAAGAATTGATTGAGCCAATAGCCTTAGAAGCCTTGATAAGAGGAGTAATGGAACATGCCCTCTAGAGAAAACTCTATGCCTTACCAGATATAAGTTTGTCCAAAGTAAAGCAATTCATGGAAAATCACATACGAGTTGAAGATGTCAGTTTGATATGGCATGGACATCCTTGTTTTTACAAGGGCAGCTAACATAAATGATCTTCCAAGTTAAGTAATCAGGGTATTAAAAGTAATTCTAATATCACCTCCAAGACATATTTCCTCCTAAGAATCTCTCCCCACACCTATCACTCAGATCACCTTAGGGTGTATAATCCCTGATAAAAATATAAGTTTCATGAATATAAATGACTTATTCAAAATTACTATTTATTTTCTAGAGGTGATAGTTGAAGGCCCCTCAAAACATCTCCTAGAAAAGGGATAGATGTTATCTCCCTAGTGCTATATCTATCAATCTTTAATTGATAGATGTAATCTTCTTAGTATTATATACATCAATTTTCAAGGGATGGATGTGATTGGTCTTTCTAGTGCAAATAACAATATCATATAATTAATCACTAATCTTAGTGGGGGGCTCTAATGCCCTGTATGTATGTATGTATGTATGTATATATATATATATATCACGATAGCCACTCTTTAATGAAGGGCTTTTAAGCCCTATGATAATTCTAGAAAGCTACAAGTTTTTCATTCACCAAGAACCTATAATCACTTATAAGTTTCTAAGTATACGTTCATCCTTATTGGGTTCACATAATCATTTAGAAATTTGTATATTTTATAAGTTTTATTATTTTATTTAAATAAAATAACATTTTTATTTTTATTCTTCTATTATTTAGTATTATTAAGTTTTTCTAGTATTACTATATAAAAAGATTTAGTTATTGTGTTTTTGGACTTTGAGAATTTTCACTCGTAACAAACCTTGTGGTTTTTTAGGGTTTGACTTATAACGTACTTCATTACTATTCGCTTCCAAGGTGTATTGGTTGCTTTTAAAGCAAACCGTAGCCTGTAAATGTTTGGTAACAAAAAACCATAATTTATTTTTGGTGGGACCTAGTGCAATTCACGTTTACAACACAGGTTTTGCCGAAGCAGCTCTCAGTTGCTTTTTCTCCTTCATTGTTTATGTTTTTCAGTGAACATTGCGAGTGAATTAATTCACTCGCACTATTCACGTGAGTAGTTTTAGTTTTTTTAAACAGTGCGAGTGAATTATAAATTCAAAATTCAATTCACTCGCACTGTTCACTTAAAAAAATAAACAGTGCGAGTGAATTTATAATAAAATTCACTCGCACTGTTCATTGAATAGTTTTTTTAAAAAAAACATAGTGTAGTGAATTATAAATTCACTCGCACTATTCATTTTTTTAAGTGAATAGTTTTTTTTATAAAAAAAACTAGTTTAGAGTGAATTAAATTCACTTGCATTGTCATGTAAACAATATTTTTTTCCTGAAAAACTAGTGTAGAGTGAATTAAATTCTCGCACTGTAATCTAATTTTATTGCACGCTTAAAAAATCATGGAAACTGTAGTTCTTGTCGGATGAATTTTATATGTAATGGAATTGTAGATGATTTAATGAAATAATAAAAAAAATATTTTATATAAAATATTATTTATTTCATGATGTAATAGTAGTAATTAAATCTACAATATTTAAATTTAAAACCATCAATATTAATATATATATATATATATATATATTTAATTATTTTATAAACTCAATTTAAAAAAAAAATTAACCAAACACATTAAACTACTTTTTCTCAACTTCAATTTCAACCACATTTTTAACTAAACATATATTTTTTCAAATCAACCTTAACTAAAAGTACTTTTTATAAAAATATTTTTTTTCAAACTATAACCACAACGGCTATTACAATACCTAACACATTTATTAGTGGCTTTTGATGCATGTTGTAGAATCATCATGGTTAGAGATCGTTCATGTTCATGGTGAAAGACAGTTTCCTATTAAGAAGGTTATGCTCAAATAATGTTGTGTTAGTCGTTCTCATGGTGGGGGATAGTTTTCTACTAAAAAGCTTCTGGTTGAAGGATGTTCTTATGATGGAGGACGGTTTTTTACTAAAAACATTCTACCCCATAATCGATTTGAAATTAAGGGCAAGTTATTAACGCTTGAGGATTTTGACTTTTAACTTGAAACTAGCCCATTTTCATGAGTATTGCATATCTTCTTAATTTCACAAAGAATACCCAGGTTTAATTTTGGCGCAGCACGCAACTTCGAACCATTAATTTGAAGTGCTGCCATGACTTACTTCCTTTATTTGTTGTTGAATCATCATGCCCCCCGTTTGTGTTATGAAAAATGATTTTCTAGAAATTACTTTCTAAATTTTTTTTATTTATTTTTAGAACAGTAAAAATAAATTTGGTTGAGTTTCCATCACTCTGCATCCTCTATGCAATTGACATTCTTATGCCCTGACATTTATCTTCTCACCTTTCTTAAAAGAATCATCATTAGCCATACTCCCTCAACTGTGATGGGCATGATCATCTTGTGTGATGATATGCATGATTGCTGGATGAACTCCAGAGCAACCTGCCATCCTTGAGGCATAAGCTTGATGCAAGTTCCTCAAGTGTTGCTTGAAAACATTTTGCCTTCGAGCATCTGCTCAAGTGGCGATATTGCAGTGAACACATGCATCTGTACTAACTTCTTGTGCTGTGACTTGATGTGCTTGAATATTTAAATGATGGGGTGTGAGCTGCAGGATCCCTAGTTAGATGAGAATTTTTGGCCAAACTGGTGGTTGATCAGAAGAGGAATAAAGCTACTAACTAGTTCTCCAGGCAGACATAAACGGACAGGGGACTTTCTTTGTAGGGTTGGAATAATCTCCGAACGTGCTCTGGCATCTTCCTGTCTACGCGCACATACTGTAACTCTGAAGCGTGTTCGATACTTTTTTTTGCTTGTTGCTTACGTAGTGCTCTGCAGCAACAGAAATATTAAGAAAATTCCACTGGTATTTTGAATTCCCTTTAGAGAGAGAGAGAGAGAGAGAGAGTGGAATGAGAGAAAAAGCCTCTTCAAATTAACATAATTTCCTTGCAATGAATGTTTCAATCTCGAATAATTTCTTTCTAAGAATTCGGTAAGATAATTTTACTAGATTGTTCATGAAGTTTCAACCCTCCATTATAGTCTTGCACAATAATAAAACATTAATTACATAATAAACTAAAATAAATAAAATATAGTTTCTTTTTTCAATGTAGTGTCAAACTCGAATACATCGTGGAATGCTACAATATGTGATTCTAGCCCCCTCCCCCTTTTTTTTTCCTAATACTTGCAAAATTATTCGTTTTGAACACTAAATTATTTTTTTTTAATTTTATCATTCAATGTTCATATTGTTTAAAGCCTCATAATTTGCTACAGCTTACATACTATGTTGTTTTTTCAATGTCAAAAAAATTCCTTGATATTTTACAAAATAGAATTTAATTTTATCAATTTAACAAAATTCAAACAAGAGGGATCAAATCTAACGTGGGAAATAAAATACAACCCTTTTTTCTTTTTTGTTGTTCATATTCGTGGAAAACTATAGTTTGGTCCATATGGTTTTTATTTTTTTTATTTTTAGTCCTTGGTTTTTCAGGAATTCACATTTAAGTACTAAATTTCATTTGTATAATATTTTAAATCCTAGAATTTGAGAGGAGTGAGAGTCACTGAAAAATAGAAAATGAGAGAAAAAGTGATAGGCTATTAACATTTCTACTAAAAAAAGAGGTCGATCTTTGTGTCAAGGGGCTCCTTTTGACAAAAAAAGGTTTCATTAAAGTGTTTTGTATCATTCATGTTCTTGAAAAAAAAAATAGAATATGGCTTGAAAATTTTTGTTTGGTTTGGTTTGATTTTATTTTGGGGTTTTGGATAAATATAAGAGTGTTTTCATATTGAAAATGAGTTTATTTAGGTTATATCATCATTTTAATAATTGTTTTTAAAATAAAAGTTAAAACAAAGTTGTTTTGATTTTTTTTTAAATGAAATCATGTTTTATTAGGTGATTGAGTTGCTAGTTGACCGTCAGGTAGACTAAATTATATTAGATCAATTCTCATTCAGTTTAGTTTGAAACCTATCATAAGCATGGGCTAGGTAGGAAAGTCATGAGGTTGACCCATCGGGTTAGGCCGAGTTTAATAACATTACAAAAATGTTCCCAACGGTATCACACAGACAACAAACTAGTTAACAAAAAAAATAAAAGAAATTGTTGTTTTATTATTGAATCATTATTCATCCTCTCACATTTTTCTATTCATAAGTATTGTGGCATTGGTAAGCTAGGTAGGAAAGTCATTAGGTTGACCCATCAGGTTAGACCGAGTTTAATAACATTACAAAAACGTTCCCTACGGTATCACATAGACAACAAACTAGTTAACAAAAAAAAAAAGAAATTGTTGTTTTATTATTGAATCATTATTCATCCTATCACATTTTCTATTCATAAGTATTATGGCATTGGTAGGCTAGGTAGGAAAGTCATTAGGTTGACCCATCAGGTTAGACCGAGTCTAATAACATTACAAAAACGTTCCCTACGGTATCACATAGACAACAAACTAGTTAACAAAAAAAAAAAAAGAAATTGTTGTTTTATTATTGAATCATTATTCATACTATCATATTTTTCTATTCATAAGTATTGTGGCATTAGTATATTTCCTTCTTGATTTGTAAATTTTTTTATTTTGCTTTTTAATCTTAAAGCTACAACTCCTTTCAATTTTTACTATTCAAAATGCATGTAAATCTAGATTATTGTCCCTCGATTAAATATTTTTCTAATTTAGCCTTTTTTATACTTAAAATGTTTGTTTTTGTCCCTAACTTCATTTGTGTTATAGTCTGTTGGTCTCAAGGGAGCCGAGAGAAGATTATCAAAAAAGTTTGAGGAGAGAGTGCTTTTAAGTGGTCATATTTTGACTACCAATAATTATAATTTTAGTGTTTGTAAATTCATTTTTTTTAAAATGAAACTTAATATATATGGTTTTCGCCTTCAATGTTGGAGAAAATAAATAAGAGATTGAGAAGGTTTTTTTATTTGATTTGATTTAAAAATTTTTGATTGATTAAAATATATTTCGCTATTAGAAATGAGATTACAGAGATTTATGAGATGTTTTTATCTCATGTTTTTAGGTGAAATAGTTGAAATTCAGGTTTTTATAGTTTTAAAAGTTGGACTTTAATCTTCCGATCACCAAATTCATCTCTAATAACTAGAATAGATGAAAAAAGGATGATGCATTGTCTACCCAATTAGGAACATGAAGTCCATCACATTTTAAAAAAATCAGATGAGGTGGACAATGTTTTGTCTACCCTGTTAAAAAAAAAAAAGCAATCTGATGCGTGACCCTGGGTTTCATATGGGCTAGGCATGCATATCCAGCCATGTGTGCTTGACCCTTTATTTTTTAATCCCGTTGTTTTTTTTCTTTTCACATTTTTTATTGAATTTTTTTTAAAAATGATCTTTTAAATAATTTTTAAATATTATCCAATTATGCCATTATTTTTAAATGATATTAGCGTCTATGAATCTAATATGAATGATTTTCTAAATATAGATGAAATATATATATTTTAATACTTTTATTATATTTTTTATTTTTTTTCTAAACATTATTATTGTTATATTTTCTAATACATTCATGTTAAAATTTATCAACTCATCATTTTATTATATTTTTGTGTTTATTAAAACTTAACTTTTAATATTATGATAACCTTTTATTTTAAAAATAAAATTTGTGATAAAAATTATTTTGTCAAAAAACAAAGAATACAGATTTTGATTATAAAGATATTTTTTTAACTTATTTCATATCATTAGAATTTTTTTAAATCTTGATTTTAATTGTTTATAGTTTTACACAATAAACAAGATAGTTATGGAAAGATCTTTTTTTTTTTGTTAAGAAAGATACATTGATAAAAAAAAAAAAAAAAGAGAGGGAGAGAGAATTTTTACTAACAATTAGGTTTTTCTTTACAAAATTTAAACTATTGCATTTGTAATGAAAAATCTATTTTTATTTCTATATAATTAAATAAAAGAATTAGTTGAAGAATATCTTGTGTCAGAAAACCAAATATCTTTCAGTTTCCCGCTTTAGTCTTTAGTTAGTGTTAACAATTCTTTTTATGATCAATTGTTTTATATAATTTTCACTTTATTTTATTAAACACATGTAACAAATTTTTATATTCAATTAAAGTTTCTCATGATGCAAAAAAATATATTCATAATTTGAACATATTCTTCTCTTACATTAAAACATAACTTGAAATCCTACCCACAATATAGCGCAACTAATTTTCTTGTCACAAAAACTCTAAAAAGCGTAGCAAAAATACCATACACTCAAACACAAAAAACTATTCAATGCTATAATGAAATTACTTTTTTCCCTTTAAAAAATGAGATATCTTGGATTTAGGGGTAATTTAGTATTTTCTCATGGCTCATTGGTCATTAAAGGATTATACAGGGGTATATGCATCTTTTCAAAATAGTAAAATGAATAAATTACCCCAAAATTAAAAAAAAATATTGATGACCAATGGTATTATTGTCTTTTTAATTTTTTTAATACATTAAAAAACATTTTTATTCTTATAATCAAGAAAATATCAGCCAATAGTCTAAAGGTTTTTTTTATCATTTCACATAAGTTTTTTGGTAATTTCAAATCATTAAGAGTAATTTGTTTTTTTTAGGATGATTAACTAATATTAAATTTAAAAAGTTGTTAGTGTGCGTGAGGCACCAGTACCACGCGATGCCTCTAGATCATGTTGTTAGAAGCATTACTACGTCCTCTTCCTCCTAGTGACGCACGTGTCAGCAGAGGTGACACGCTTTGTTGTCAGTAGGGTTTCTTTTTTTCTTTCTTTTCTCTTTCCTCCCTAACAAATTATAGAACAACCTTCTTTGTTCTTTGTATTTCAGTTTCAGTCCTTATTTATTTGATTTCTAGTTTATGTTCTTGGCTCTTTTATTAAAGTTTTATTTGTTTTTAATTTTTTCATCCAATTGCATTTTTTCATAAATTATTTTTTTTCCAATTCGATCCTTATTCTTTTGATTTCTAATTTGTTTTCCTAGTATTTTGTAAAAGTTTTATTGATTTTCAATTTCATCATTCAATCTGAGTTTATGGTGTATTATTTTTTCCAATTTGGTCTTTATTCTTTTTTGTTGTTAAAGTTATTTTTCTTTTCGATTTAACCCTATTATTTTGAAAAAAAAAGATTGGTTTTTTGGTTTTCTTCATTTTCTTTTCTATCGGGTTATTCTAATCATATGACCTAGACCATGGTTTTTGTGGATTAACATGGGTTAACTTGCCTCTTATTACCTAAGTTACATGTCTATCACGCTACCTTAGGTTGACTCGAGTTGATTGTTTTATCCCTTTTTAATCCATTTTTTTTACTTTCAAAGTTTTTTTTTTCAAGTTATCATGATTTAAAAAAAAATATTCATTTACTATTGTTACCTTTTTTATCATCTAATTAAAATAAAATCAACTGATTAAACTCAATCAGAGTTATAACCTAATTCATTTGTTTTTCTTATTTCTTGAAAAACCAACTCATTCCAATTTTGGTTTTTATCTTAATTGATGTCTTTATTTAAGAGGTCTTTTTTTTTTTAATTTATGTTTTGATTAATATCCTTCATCTATGATTTTTTTATTTTTCTTATTTAGCCATCTTTTAATAGGGTTTTTTTTAATACCTTTATTTAATAGGTTTTCTTATTTAATTTTTTAAGATATTGTTCTGATTTATCTATAATTTTTTATATAGATAAAACTTATTTTTAAAAATAAAAAAAATTATTTTAGATAATATTTCTAATATGTGTAGCCTTGTATTTTTGTTTTTTCTTTTATTTAATAAATCTCATGTATGTGTGTATTTCTATTATTGTTTAATTGAATAAAATATTAATTTTAATAAAAAAAATTCAGTAAACACATCCAATAAATGTTCCATGTTATGAGATCAAATATCTTGATTTATATTTATCTCCTGATTTTTCCAGTTTTGTTGTTAGTTATGGTTAATGATTTTTCTTCATTTATTTACATAAAAAGTTCTCAATTTATTTAATTAAATGCTTGCATAAACTTTTTTTATTTACGCTTAGAATTTTGTTTAAGTAGAAAAACCCGTTTAAAAAACCTATATATCCATTTTTTTGAAAAAAATAATAATATATGACTCACAGTTCAATGCGTGATATCAGCATTCAATGTCTTATTTTTCAATTATTCAATTATTTCATTATATTAAGTTCAATGTTAGTTATATTAGTCAACATTTGTATGTTTTGACAAGACAACAAAATGTCATTTGTAATAAGTAGTTTTCTTTATCGGTTAATTGGTCAGTTGAATTGATTTTAATATACAACAAAATAATTCTCTCATATTGAAAAAAATACATTTAAGTACCTTTAAGTCTTTTATTATTAATTACTTGTGTCTACTCTCAAGGCAGAATATCGTCAACTATTTTTACTGAAAAACTGAAAAAAAAAACCTCAGAAACGAAAGAAAGGAAGAAAAGAAAGAAAGAAACAGATGCAGAAGTACAAACAACATCCACAGGTTAAATAACACTATAATATAATCAAAGGAGGGCGACATTTCGCTATAGAGTTGAACAGTAAAAGATTATATCTAGCAAAACGACATTGTTTCTTTTCTGTTTTTTAATAGTGACAGCAATAGCATCAGCCATATGGGCACTGAGATAGAAAAAGAGGGATGTTTAGGTCCAACGAAAATTGGATCAAAAACCAATCAATGGAAAGTGAAAAATCACTGTACATGCTTGACCCTGACCTTGTGTACAAGACTACAAGTAAGGGTCTCCCAGAAGCATCGGAGAAGCAACCTACAAAGTGCATTTCCTCTGCTTGTGACTGCCTGCTTCCTGGCTTGCCCCTGCATCCAACAGCCAACATCATCATGGATGGTGCAAGCAAGAAGAGAAAACTTTTCAGTGACGATCTTGATGAAGAGAATGAAGAAGAAAAAATAGAGAGATTCTTTGCGCTCATCACAGGCATTCGCGAGGCTCGTGATCGACTAATGAATGTCTCAGATCCCGCATTGAAACCGGAGATAGATGGCAAGAACAAGAAGAGAAAACTGGAGGAAGAGAAGAAGCAGGTTACTGTCTGGAAGCCCTTATTTCAACGTGAAGACTTCATGGCAGAGACTGAGAAGTTAAAAGACCTGATCCCAGCTGCAGCTGTGTCCACCAGCTTGGTGGATTCTTCTCAAAGAAAGGAAGCTGTGAAGAATGATGAGAATAAAGCAAGCTTAGACCTGAACCTTTCACTTTAGTGCTGATTTTAGTAACAGTTTGGAGGCCCTGAGAAATCCAACTCCTTGCTACTAAAGTGGTTGGCTATATATATATATTCAGAGAATTGGTGAGAAGGAACACCATCGAGCTCGTTACTTTGTACACCGCAGCACTTTCTTACTGTAATTGAACTTTTTAATTCTAGAATGTAATACGCCAGTGGTGACTGTTCACTAATGGAATTAAGAAACTGAGGAGATCAAATGCGTGGGCTGTAATAAAGTGGTGTTAAGAGTAAAATTATGGCTTGACAGGTCTGATTGATTCCCTGTTGTCTTTATAATGTCATCTTTTCAGTTTACGGATTAATGGGAACTTCACAAAAAGAATCAAGTTCCAAGAATAATCAAGTTTGTTCTATATTTGTACGAAGTCTCTGTGTTCATGGAGTGTTCTACTGTATGTATAATTTGCTCGCTTGAACATTATGGTTGTTCAACTGGTTTCCCCATGTAGTGCCTGAACATTTGCAGGTAAAAAATGGCTGCCTTGAGGGTAAAAGGAAACATGCTATGAACATATTTCCTCTATGGTTGGTTGCTTCTGACGCAGTGGTCATTTACAAAGAGGCCAATGAGGGTGTTTTTTCATTTAAGAAATCCTTCTCTCCTCAAACACCAATTTTGTGGGTACCACCAAGTCAAGGTACTAGACAGCATCCTGGAAAAAAAAATTCGATTCACATTTGAAAACTCTCACCAACATTAGAAATCCTTAGGTGACCTCCCTTTAAAGAGCGTGATTTCAGTAGTCACGGGATTCTATTTATTCTACCTTTTTTATTCTCTTATAAATTATGAAAATGTAGATTTTTTTTTTTATATATAAAATACTTACCACCATATTTGGAATCTTTGAATTGAATTGAATTTAATACAAACTGTTAATAAAATCTTATGTTTGAAACTATTTTAAGTTTCAATAATTGAATTCTAAAAAAAAAATCCAATCTCTAAAACTTATATAAAAGTAGAATAGAGATTAACCCCTTTAATTTACAATTTCAAAAAAAAATATTAAAATTAATTTTTTTAAAATACTAATATACTTATCTTTTTTTTAAAAATATTCAAATAAATAAGATGAATGTGATGAGGGTAATATAGAAAATAAATTAAATTAAATTCCATATCTTTCAAACATATGAATTTAATTTATTTATAAAAAATTTCAAATTAAATATTATAATTAAATTTAATTATAATAGAGAACTAGTTCTAAACAAGCTGTAAGAGTTCATTTAATATAAATTATAAAAAGAATTATTTTAATCATAATTCAAATAAAATAAGTTAGAAGTATGTTTGAATAAAAATAACTCAATTTTTATAAAGTAGGTAATGTAATTTAAAATTCAAAAAATTAAAATTTTAATCTTAACTTTTGATAAATAAAAAAAGATTTTTTGACTCGTTTTGTAACATCATTTTTATTTAAGTCAAAAAGTAATTCTGACAAAAATTAAAAATAATTTAAATCAATTTTAAAAAATTATTGCAATCAGAATCTAATTAGTTCAAAGTTACTAAACATTTTAATGATTTTTTTAAGAAAAAAAATTAAAAAATATCTTAAATCAATTTTAAAAATTTATTGCAATCAGAATCTAATTAGTTCAAAGTTACTTCATGTTGATATTTTTTTTTATATAATTCTCTATCTCTTGGTTTCTTTTAAAAAAAATCAACTCTCATAATGACCATGAGATTTGTCCATTATAATATAATTTCTTTTTTTATTATTGTTTAAGAATGTTGTAAAAGGTTTTTTTTTAAAGTGTCTTTTATTTAAAAATATATTAATATAATTTTTTTGTTTTTAATATTTATTTATAATTTCAGCACATCAAAACAATTTAAAAATATATAAAAAAATAAAGCTAAAAATAATTCAAAATTTTGTAAATATATGGTTGAATCATATTGTCCAACACCACCTTCGTCTAGCTTAAGCAGAACATAGCGCTCCATCAAGTTTCGGTCCAATTATGAGGGGAAAAACCAAAAAACGAAAAGATAATCTCAATAGAGCTGTGCGCGTGAACAACAATATTTGGATAAATTGGGAAACTGGAACGCAAATTTTTTTAAAAAAAGATGAATTGATATAGGTTCAAAAATTTTTTGTGATATATCACAGTTTAACCATGGCATGTTTCTGAAATCCAACATTGTCAAACTATGTCATTTCTAGATTAATGAGTCGATGGATTTGTAATGGTAAATGAAACTGGTCGATCAATTCCAAAAATAACAAAGAAAATCTTAAAACTTCGAGGCCTTAGTGAGATTTTGATATCTAAATATCCGACAGTCCTTGTTGACGCAGTTATAGCCTCCGAAAACTCTTGTAAAAAAATTAAATGCAATCCAACGGTCGGATCATAAGTTATGATCATTTTAAACTGCTATTCTAATCTGGTGCGACCAGACCTCTTTTTGGGTATAGACCTATCCCACTAATTCATAAATGCATTTGCTAGGCTATCTATATAATCTGTTTGGGACATATCCTCATTTAGTTACGACAAACTCACACCTGACTGTTCAGAATCACTCACTATTGTGTGAACAATAACTTTTTGAGATTTAAATTGAAGTTTATTATTTATTCAATAAGTTTGACAAAGAGGTATATTTTGACTTATAAAATATATATTGGAAGAAAAACTTCATAAAATTATGTTTTTTTGTGTGAACCGGTCGACCGGTTCATA
>Ga0325411_1006053_pt1 | contig 13317 bp, 10 predicted proteins | sample PopdelMetagenome_13_FD_206181 | JGI IMG/M metagenome (GOLD analysis project Ga0325411, IMG submission 206181) | Populus deltoides microbial communities from Bellville, Georgia, United States - Xylem-PdIQD-R4 | ecosystem: Host-associated > Plants > Phyllosphere > Stem > Wood/Secondary xylem... | reverse complement strand
AATTTTTTTAATAGATTATTTAAAAAATAATTTAAAATTTTGACTCAAATTAAGATTTATAATTCAAAAATCATGTTAAATAGACTTTTAATCTTTTGAAGATTTTCACATATTTTGTTAAAAACATAATTGTTATATTATTTAAATCTAAGTTATTGAGTTCGAATTGAATGGATATTATTTAGTGTAAAATAAAAATGATAATAACTTTAATTTTTATTTATTTAATTAATTTGGATTCGAGAAGTAGTAATAAAACTGGAACATAAAGAGTTCAAATGAGCCATTTTGAAACTGAAAGCACACCTTGTAATGCTCATCGGCCTGTTTTAAAGGCCGATAACCATATTTACGGCTTGTCAAGCCCGGTATTTTGCAAAGGGTTTACGTCTCGAGTTTCTTATGAAATTCTGGAAAAAGTCACAAGCATGAATAATACAATAATACCTGGCTTAAATAGTACCCAGGAAAAAAAATTGCTCGGATTAAGACCTAATTATAAAGTGATCTGCATTACACTCGGAAGAGAGGAAAGTGAGAGGAAAGAAAACAAGAATTTCAAGAAATTTTCACTTTTTTGGAACGAGAGAGAACGAGGAGAAAGGAAATGAAAAGAAAATTTTATTTGGAGATCCACATTTACTGAGCTCTCGATCGATTTACAGAGTAAGTGGGTGGGAAACTTGCGCAATTCTAGTTTTTTTCCTGAACAAAGTCTATTTATTAGATTGAACTCGAGGAACATAATATTAGTTTTATTCTTCGAAAATTTTCCCTCCTTATATATGTTCTTCGTTTCACATTCAAAAAATATGTATATATATTTTTCCTTTCACGTCATTAAAAAAAAAAAAAAAAAACAGCGAGAGAGAGGAAATGACTTTCCTTTCACCTCATTTTCCTGTATTTTCCTTCTTCCTACTTTCTTTCCTCTACCTCACATAATTCGGAAAAAAAAAAAAAACATTAAACTTGATGTGCAGAAATTAAACCCAGAACAAATCCAAAAGGATCCGAATTTTTATAAATTATAAAGGGAAAAAAAAGGAGGATACGGGATCATGGTGCAAATTAAATAGCCAACTTTAATTTAAATAGGAAAGAAGATAATTATACTGCGAGAAATTGATCGATCATGGAAAGTCAACTTTCAAGGCTGCAATGCAAGCAAGCAAGCATTAATATAAGGGTGGTAGCGAGTATAATATTCTCCTAAAAAAATCCTTTATCTTGATAAGTTTGAGCACCACTCATACTACCAGACCCAATTTCCATTCTGAGGATTATTGCTCTACCAGACCTTATCGGGTTAATTATAATATATATTATTAAATGACCTAATCACATTATAATCTTAATAATCAAAGTCATCTAAAGCATTTAGAAAACAATATCAGACAAAATAAACACAAGACGATCGCATTAAAGTCCCAAAAAAATCCTCTTCGTGTTGTTAAAATACACCTTAAGTCCACGTTAGAAAGATATATGAGATTTTATTGTTAAGAAGAACATCAAACCAATAGATTTGGATAATAGCACTTCGCAATAACATAAATGATTATTATTATTATTTAAATTAATTATTCTAATAATTATACATGATATCTTCTAGCAAATTATTCAAATAATTTAAATGAAGAGTTATCTTTTAAGCTCCACATATATATTAGTCTTAAAAGGTATTATTTAATTTATTTATAAATATGAGTTTGATATTGATAAAAATTAATTAGAAATAAATTTTTTTTTAATTTTTCTCATCAAACTCTTTGTTTATGTTTATCAAAAAAAATTTAATAAACTTTTTTTATATCCTAAAAATATATTATTTTAATTCTATTATAAATATAATTAATGAAGGCAATTAATACTTTAAATGTAATGATAGTCACGTATCACAGTCTACCGCTAACATTAAACTTCGTCCATATATATAAAGGTGTCCACGCAAAGGATATTTTGGCACTTATGATGACGTTTCATTCTTTATTTTTTTAGAACAGGGAAAAAAATCAGTTTTCTTCAAAGAAAGCGACCAGCTTGATGATTCAAGGACTGTATTTCTCTTCGTAATCAACCCTTGAAGATGCCACAAGTTTCCGAGCTTAATTTTTTTTCCCCCTCGTTTGGTGCAAAGAGATCAAGAACTGGCCGTTGTTCACAGATATGCATGGATTGGCATGCCTAATACTATTCCTTGGACAATGATTTCCAATAAAATAAATCATTAGATATTTGCATCTCAATTAATTTTTAACGCTAGTACGATCGATCTTGATTAATTACTTTTTTAATTGCAACTGGGAATACTTTTATCCCTACACTTAAGACCTCCACTTGCAAAAAAATAGAAAAGAAAAGAAAAACAGATATCTTTGAAGATTGTTGATATATATATAAATATGAGCTTGAAATTTAAATAGATGTAACCTCATATTATTTTATATTATTTTATGTTTAATTTTTTTTAAATAAAATAATAAAGATAATAAGATATAAACTTTTGATATTAGATTAAACAATTATCTCAATCTAAAAAATTAAATTATTAAGTGAAATTAAAAGATATAATTTGTATTATTTTTTAAGGAGAATATTAGAAAAATTGGCCTATTGTTTTTTAATTTTTTTTTACATTAAATGGGTTTCAACCCGAGAGCTTTTGGAACGAGAGGGTTTGAGTAGCAATTTAGCTAAAAGCTCGTTGGCTAATTTGCATATTTATTTATATATTTCCTCATCACATACATATAAAAAAAAGAAAAAAACAATAGGATAGCATCATTCCCGATTTCAGCATATGCCGCCCAACACTTAAACATGCAAGCCAATATTATTTATTTATTCCATTTCATTTTTATTCAGATGGTAGGAGCCTCCAAACAAGACTCCCAAGGCCAAATCCCCCGAACCTGAGTTGGCAAACACCAAATATGCCATCTCAAATCCACCGATGTAATTATAAGATAAACTATGTATTTTGTTCTTACAAATTCATCAGTGTGCCACTTCAACCCTCATAATTTAGAATTTCCTAATTCTATCCTTATTGTTTTTATAAAGTTCATTTTTCTCCCTTGAATACCTAGAGACTAATCAAGATAAAACCCAAATAACAAGAAAAAAAATTAAAAATTAAACTATTTAATACTTAGGAGTAAGATTGGAACTTTATAAAAACTAAAAGGATAAAACTGACAGATTTTAAATCTTATAAGGAGTGGGAGCGAAACTTAATGAATCTGTTGGAGCAAAGAGGGAAAAAAAATCCCATAATTATATATACAGAGACCGACGTAACTCTTTGATTTGATCTATCCAAAGAGGAGAAGTTGACACATCAGCATCTAATCAAGTTTGACCTAACGTAAGATAACCCTAACTCCTAAATAAATCTTAAAAATAGGGAAACGATAAAACGAACATGGGTCAATACGCGGCGCCTTGCTGTCTCTTCTTCTCCTATAAATAACTCTCTCAAGAATCGCCGAACTCTCAAACGAGAAAAAGAACGATCATCATATTCATCCAAAAAAGCAAGAAATCAAAACTGTAATCTCCTCTGATACTCTACGTTTTCACGTATAGAAATCTGCATTGATTGAGGATAGATTCTTCTTCTCTGATTTTCACTACTCTCCCACCACGATCTGAAGCGGATATATATATATATACCATGTCAAAGGGTGAAATGGCTAATTCAGATCTCTCAATGATCCTTCCAAGAGTTCTCATCGTCTCCCGTCGAACCGTTCGCAAGAATAAGTTTGTAGATTTTGTTGGTTCGTTCCCTTTTCTCCACTACCCTTAATTTGTCTCTTGTTATTATTGAATCACAAATCAAAAGCTCACCTTCTACGTACGAATTGAATCTTTTTGCATGAATGATTTGAGTTTTCAAATAAAAACTCGAACGCGGTTTATCACTTGAGTGCTGCTCAATCTCAAAAAATAATTTTTCAGTTTTCACTTCTGAAACATAACCAGTTTTTTATATTTAATATACAGGAGAATATCATCTAGATTTAATTGTAAGTTATGGGGCGGTGCCAGTTATAGTCCCAAGGGTAAGTGGAGTCCACATGCTATTGGAGAGCTTTGAGCCTATTCATGGCGTTTTACTGTGCGAAGGTGAAGATATCGATCCATCTCATTACGATGCAGAACTATCTGGTTTTTCACCAGAAGAACTTGAAGAGATTAGAAAAGTCCATGTAAGTGATACTTCCATTGACAGGGAGAAAGATACAATTGAATTAAGGCTTGCAAAGCTTTGCCTTGAAAGAAACATACCATACCTAGGAATATGCAGGGGATCCCAAGTCCTTAATGTTGCTTGTGGAGGTACACTTTATCAGGATGTTGAGAAAGAGCTCTCAAAGAAAGTCCCTGAAGAACAAAGAGTGGTGCACATGGACTATGAGAATTATGACGGACACCGTCATGTGGTAAAGGTATTGGAAAACACTCCTTTGCATCAGTGGTTTAAAGATTCTTTGGAGGAAGATAAAATGGAAATCATGGTTAATAGCTATCACCACCAAGGTGTGAGGAAATTGGCTCAAAGATTTGTTCCAATGGCTTTTGCTCCTGATGGATTGATTGAAGGGTTTTATGATCCTGATGCTTACAATCCTGAAGAGGGAAAGTTCATCATGGGTCTTCAATTTCATCCAGAAAGGATGAGGAACGAAGACTCCGATGATTTTGACTACCCTGGATGTCCATCTGCATATAAGGTAAAGCCAAGACCTTAATAGTGGTAGCAACTAGAATCTATTTTTCCTTTGAAAAAACCAAGAATACATGGTTTCTCTGCAGGAATTTGCTAAGGCAGTTATTGCTTACGAGAAGAAGCTTAATCGGTCAGAATGCGTGCTGGAAGCTCCTAAACTTAATCAAGAACTGGAGAGAAAAAGAAGAATACTTGTCAGAAGTTTCTCAATTGCAAGAAACATGTACAGCTCAGGAGGTGGAACTGGTCAAGAATCAGAACTGCAAGTTGGAGCAGAATTTCTAGAGGTTAATTAGCATATATATGAAATCGATCGTGCTAGATAGGATTTATTTATTTATTTATTTGGACGTCCCTTTAGAGTGCATTTTACATGTAACCTGCAGGCAAGTACTGCGCTAAGTTTGCAGCAAGAGAAGAGACTGAAACAAATGGGTGCAACAGTGAGAAATGCGTCTGTGTACAAAGAAAGGTTGACAATGAATGAGGAGAGGGAGAGACTTGCAAGGGCTATCATGGGAAAAATGTCGATCAGCCAGTTATCCGATCTGATGTCCTTCTATCATATGATGGGAAACTTATGTTCAGAGGCCTTGGAGAGAAAGCTTCAAGACCGAGTGGATGAAGAACCTGATTTCTAGAGAACACACTCTGCTAGCTTTTGTAAAACTGTTGTCTCTCTTGAGTTATTTCTTCCCTTCTTCAATAAAGTCTTGATGTTTCTCCCCTCTTTCTCCCCTTTCCGGTGGCAAATGAAATTAATACTCGCACCATCTTTCGCTAGCACGACTCGACATGAGAACCAAAAAAAAAATACAGCGTTTTTGGCAAGTTTAGAAAAATATTAGAATGACAAAGGTGAAATGTTGATTTAAAATAATCCAATCTAACAAAAAAACCTTATAACGTTAGTGATATCTTAATGGTGATTATTAGTTACAATCTGTTCTTATTAAAATAAATAACATGTCATCAGTTTGGACCACGTAAACCACTCGTGCAAATAGCAACTCCCATACAATCTCTTTTCTTCTCAATCGCACCATAAGATTTTCTCAGCAGAGAAAGTAAGGGAGAGAGGGATTATGAAACAAGGGAAAATTTGGGTATTTAATTGAAACAATATTAACAGATTTATTAACTGAGAATGGTTTGTGAAGATCTTCAAAAAGAGGGGTGGATAAGCAAAGCCATCCTATAATTAGAGGAAAGCTTTCCCAAACTCACTCTAATATATTGAGTACCGAATTGCACAAGCCGAAATTATCACGGCATGATTTAGCAAAAACCAAACATGCCAATCTAGGATATATTCGTATGTTGGAAAAACATGAAGGCTTGGCTTAGAGATTGTAAAGGTAATAAAACAGGTTGGAGGAATAATATATAGATATTGAAAAACCAATTTCATGGATACGTTCGTGTTTGAAGGCCCATTGTGCCTTCGGAATATAGAACCAAGGACTTCCATTAATTTTGGTTGCAAAGATTCTGCTTTTTTACTTCAATTTCCATCAGTCCAAGTCATGCTGGCATACCTATCCTGGCAGCACGGGAGTTTGCAAAATGGGCAAAGGGAGATACAAAGTAGGGGCAGTCGTCGGCTGTTTTCCACAGTTGACTGTTTTAGACAAAACTGACCTGATGTATTTCTGGTCTTGGGAGATGGTTTTTATTGTAATCTTACATGTTATTACTTTTTAAATAGGCGTGTATAGCATGCAAGTTCTGGAGGGCATAACATTATGCATCATAGCACACACATGGATGAACTTGTGTATATTTTTTTGAGTTAAAAAAAAGCTTGGATTGATTCTTGTAATAACTTGTGTGTTTATTTCTTTATATATATATATATATATATATATATATATTCCACTTATTTACAAAATTGAAAGAGTGTAGAAAACTTCTTTAGTTTATGGACAAACTAGTTGTGAACAAATAGGAGTGCAGAAAAAACTGAGTCCAGCAGAGCAGAACAAGACTGACCGACGCATAGAAGCGGAAAATTTTGACGAGAAAAACAACCTGTGACAATGGATAATTGCCAGGCTATTTAACAATTTTTCTAAGCTGTCAACCAATTGATCACCTAGTTTGTTTTTCACAATGATTGACAGCTTCAACTTCTTGCAAGTATGCTTGTGAAACGCGTCAAGTGGTAGACGCTGTTAAATGCGTTTTTTACAAGAAATATTATAAGCAAAAAAATTAAAAAAAGAAGAGGAAGAAAGGCCGTCCTCTAGCTAGGGGTGAAAAAAACTAGAAACTCATTAAACTAAAAAAATTAATCAAAAAGATCAAACCAAAAAAAAAAAACTGAATTAACGAATTTAAAAAATTTACAGTTTAGTTTTGTTTTTTAAAATCTGAAATTAATTCAACTAAACCGATTCAAATCAATTCAACTAGGCCTTAAAATACAAGTATAAATAGAATATTTTTTTCAAACGCTAAACCTAAATCAGTATTCTCGGGCACCCCCTCCCCCTGCTCTCTTGTCTATTGTCTCTCTCAAATTTGCCTCATTCTCCTCTATACTCCACGACTATTAAGCTTTATGCTCCTCTATCCTCCAAATAAAAGGCACACAACTTTAAATTAGATCATTCTGGAAATGACAGACAAGGAACTGAAATCTCTGGAGAAATTAAAAAAAAAAAGGGTATACAAGCTAACTAGAAGGCTAGCATAAGAGTTTCTGGAAAAAAAGATTTTGAGAGACGACTTAACTAGCTAAAACAAAAGGAGATGTGACTTTGACCGTGGAAAGAGATAAAGATAGATGGTAAAAATCTATGTAAACTTTTTTTTGTATTTGGTTTCCTCTCATCCAAATAATAATGATTTGATTTTATATTTTAGTAACTTTTCATCTTCTCTTTGTGATTTTACAGTCAAATTATTTCTTTCCTTTCCTTTCCAGTATCTTTTTGCAAGTTTATTTTTTGAATTAAAATCTAACAAAAAAAATAAACTGGAGTTGAATTTTTAGATATCACACGTGCCTAACCAACTTAAAAATAAAAAACCATACTTGTTGAGAAAGTCAAGATATCTCGGAAAAAAGAGGCAGTTCAGAAAATAAAAGCAAGTACAAAAATAGAAACCTGGAAAATATAGCCAATAAAAAACCTGAAAAAAACTCAACCAAAATAAAAATAATTTCAGTTTGAAAAGGAAAAAAACCAAATCAAACTGATCAGTTTAAACTAATTTTCAGTTCAGTCCAAAAACTTGGAAAAAAATTATTTTGATTTGATTGTTTATTTTAATCCAAAACCATACCAGAAGAAAAATGCTCAGCCCTACTCCAGCCAAAACATAAGCAGCAGCACGGGACACGCGTGTTAGCCCCTCGTTGGTTTTCTTCCATCAAAAGCAAGAGCTGTGAGTTGAATATGGACCTCTACACAGAAAAGGCAAGCTCCTCGCTGATTGTAGACGATGGCAAAATCCATGGATAACAGACACTGTACAATCTATCTGCACCATCTGGCTGGAATTAGGGTCACGAAAAGAAGGGTCATGCCACTCCAGTTGGTGTTCAAATGGCAGGCCAATGGGCTATAAAATCACCATACAAGGGAAACAAAACAATCTGGGACCACCATTCACCCGATCATAATGTACAGATAACAAAAACATTCTAACACACTACTCCTCAAGGATATCACGCAGTTAAGTGTTAAAATACATTGCTGGGGTAGGCTCAAACTTGAAAACACAACCTATCAAAATCCCCTTCCGGATGTTAAAACAAGACATTAAATCCTAAATACGGATAATCAGAGCATAAAAAAGTGCCTGGTTTATCGTGACATACCCATTATATAAAATATAGAAAACAAGCAAGACGAAACTCAGTTACACTGACAGCAACCCAACCACCTCTTTACCTTGGTTTAGCTCAGACCTTCAGCAGCACACATATCCTAACTCTGTTTTTCTATTCACTATTCTTGAGCCTTATTGCACTTGCACTCCTTCCATTCTCAACTTTATTTCTTTTTTCCCCTGTTTCTCATAAATTATTAAAAAAAAACAGGAAACCAAGCAGAAAGGACACCCAAACCCACTAATCATCACGGTCTTCATTGTTAAACTCACATGTAAGGTATATATGCATGTACCAACGTATCGATGGGGTTCACTTCTAGCTAGCATAGTGTGTTAACAGTCATATCTTTGTATCACCTCGGCAGAAAAACAGGAAGTCTGGATGATTGACCTGAAGCAGTCTCAAAAATTTGCTAGCAGCCTGCAATAGCGAGTTTGCCAGCTGGCGGTCACCTCCACCATTAGAGGTCCATAAGGACCCCTTGAACTTGTAGGAAGCGAAACCAAAAACAGGCAAGGATATCTTGGGCATACCATCCGCTTCACTGGGATATGTCATTAAAGGAGCCTGTGCAACTCGCCCACCTGCCAAGAAAGTTGGCATGATGAGTCTCATAAAAGTAACTGAAGGCAAACTTTAATTGACAGAGATATGTTAAGCAGTTAGATTTGTCATCCTGAAAATTATTCAGGTCCAGAAAAGTTGCAATGAGAAAGCAGGGGTTGCTACAATGACAGCACTGCCAAATGTTGGTGCCTCACCATTGAAGTTGACTTCAGTAATACAATTTTACCATTTCATTCAAACCCACTGGTCTAACATGCATCAACATTGTTCTGCTGCAGGTATTGTGGACTTCCCTTCAAGAGAAATAATACTACAAAGTCCAATCTATAAAAGATTTGGGGGAGGATGCCTGTGCTAAAAAGGATGTTTGCGGGCAGCAGAACAAAATATAATTTGCAGAAAGGCAGTGCATAATTAAAGAAAGTAAAAGAGAGAGAAAGAACAAAGATGCATGTTTTAATTCATTAACCAATGTACCCTTACTCCTTCCTTCATCCACTGCAATTGTCGTCCTTTACTTTCTGTCTCAAAATTTGAGCCATCTCAAAAGGTCCAAGAAATGTTAATTGTTCAATTTCCTATCATATGTATTCTCACGTTAACCACATAATAATCTTTTAATACCAGAAACCAATCGAGGGGTAAAGCCAAAGACCATTATACATTAGGTGGAAAGCAAAGAATTTAATGTGAGCCATTAAAAGATGGCATTTCAAATGGAAATGTTTTTAAAGGAGGGTTGATAAGGTTACAGTATAGTGAAAACAGTCTTGATTGGAAATATCTCTTCACTGAGTAAGAAGCAGACAAAGAAACTAAGACACATAAAAAAAATTAAAAAAATAGCATCCTAAAAATAACAAAAACAGAGTGCCACATGGAAAATCAGCGGCCAGGTGCATTCATTACCTCCCAATGAGGTATGAAGAGAATGATATGTAAGGAAGCAAGCATCCAGATCTTTTAAAGTTGGTCCGGTGGGTATTCTGTAAATTGGGTACCTACAGAAGTCCATAAGGAACCATAAGTCATGTGTGAATATAACACTCGGATCATATACAACACTACAATGTTGAATACCAGGCCACAGAAATCCAACTTGAAGGTAATAAATCACAACTTCTTAGCATCTTCAGCTCAGGGAAACGGAAGGCAAGATCCAATATCTGTGGCAGCAGAAAGAGTTTAGGATAAGGTCAGAAGAGAGAGCCTAAAAAGGGAGCCCACCTAATCAAAATATGCAAGAGTTTCTATCTATTGACAAGGACACTCAATAACCTTATCAGCTAATGGTTCCCGGCTGTAGGGAGGGTCTCGTTCAAGATACTCAAATAGCAAGCAACCTTGACAATTCAAAGATTCACCCTCATCACTGGAGAAGTCCTCTTTATGGGCAACGTGTTGATCTCTCAACGATAATCTATCGATTCTAAGAGGAAAGTCATCTGTTACATGATGATGATGATTCAATTGATCCCTTGAGCATTTCACTCCTCTTTCATGCTCATAGTCACTGCTTCCATCACTACTTGAATCCCTAAAATCACTGTCACTATCCTCACCCAATCGCCTGTCACAAGAATAACCTTCAGTTCTAGTATACAATCAGCCAATCAAAAAACATGTAAACAGCTAAAAAAAAGTACGAGAACAAGATAATCTAAATTTTAATCAGTAAAATTGAGTGTATGTGTGAGTCAGCCTCTGTGAACCATTTCTAAATCTAACCACGCAAATGAGCTTAGTTGAGCACTAGCTATTTGTGCTTCGCAACAGTAACACTAGGACACAAGCATGATAGTGCTTCCAAAACAGCGTATGCGTAGGCCAGTTATTGAAAGCTGAGGCATCAAGTAATTTTAATATTCTGTCATCGGGAATTAGGCTGTAGCAAGATATGGCTTTAGATCTAGTTAGATGAAAAAGGATAATGAAAACAGTAAAAAACTTAATGAAAAGATTGTAATAAGTTGAAATCTGGGCTGTATTGAGTTGGACCTGAGTTCAATTCCATTGAGTGTAAATGTATTTAAAAGAAATCATACACGAAATAACTTTGTTGATAAAATGCAACACAACATTTTCAGTCACATGTTCAATATCCCACAATTTCAACAGCCTCAAAAAACAATTTAACAGACAGTACCAACTGCCCAACAGTATAAGATCTTATTCCAACAAATCAAAACCCAAGAGAAGGCCCGATGACATCCTATCTAGCAGAATATTTAGATGTACTAATCTAAATGTATATTATAATCATCTTTCAAGACAGAAGTCTCATTTTTTTCATTTAGCAGCTGCGTAATACCTTGACTACCCACAAAGAGAAGGATAAGTTTTGCAACAACATTAACAATTTAACTCCATATTTACATTTACGAGAGGCTTCATATAAATCTTTGACATTTACTGCAGAAAAACACAATTCATAATAGCCCGTAAGCACCAAGTTTGTAAGTAAACTTGAAGAGAAGCTGGCTCAAACTCCACTAAAACCAGATTGGCTGCACATTAGGATTAGCACTACATGAGTACATGCAAGCTCGAAGGTAAAGAGTAAACATAGACCACACTCAGATTAACTATACAAGCCTATTACATAAACTAAATGAGCAGTATGGATTATGGAAGATACAGATGCAAACCAGGAATAACAGTACATGTTTCGCACACAAAGGACAGAAACCAAACAGCAAGCTATGATGAGGCAAATGACTCTAACCCGCAAGAACAACATTGTAACAAAGTGCAAATACCAGGTAACAACATTTCGATGTGTCAACATTAAAAAAAAAAAGACATGTTTTAAAAAATTAGCTAAACAGAAACCAAAACCATGACAAATAGTATTTTTATTTTTACCTTGACTTGGGAGGCCTTTTTGTAGAATCGGCGTATATTTGAATACCAGAAAGATAAGGAACATAATATTGAACAACACAGTCACTATCATTCAAAATTAAAGGCACTCCTGCACCATAAGCACTCCATTCTTTAAAAGATTCCCACAAGTCACCCAGCACGAAATACGGCTCGAATTCGACATCACACGTCCTCCATCCCCGCATTGTCGTCTGCCACCAAAATTCATTTCAATAAATTACTAATGAATTTTAAAAAAAAAATATTCGAATTCCACCAAACCTTGGACGGATACTGTGCAGGAACAGAAGGCGTGATCGACTCCAAAAATCGATCCAGGTTACTCTCAGAAGCCGGAACAGCAACTTTTACCGGTTTAGTCAAGTGCTCTAAATCATCGGTCCGGTTCTCAACCGGTTTATCGTCAGTAACATCGCTTCGTGCTCTACGGAGTTGATCGGCCCGGTGAGCTTTGCGCGCTTTCACGGCATTATGCAACCGATCCTCTTCTCCTCGTCCCCGCGTTAACTGCAATCCTGTCCCCAACATTTCTGCTTAAAAACAAACTAACTTCTTCTAAAATCTAATCACTAGTCTGTCTTATGTACGGAATAATCCTGTGAAGGACTAGATAGAAATAAGTTGAGAATATGCAGGTATTGTACGATTTTTGTGAGTTTATGAAAAAATAGATCAGAGAGAAAGGAAAAGAGAGACAGAGTGGTGAGATGTTAAAACCCTAAAAATAGAGATTGTGAGAATTGATAATGGATCTGAAAGAGGCGATAGGGGTGGAACGGTAAATATTAGTTGAGGGGAAAAAAATTGAAACGACGAGAGAAGATGAAAAGGTTAGAGACAAAACCCAGACGGGGGGAAAAGGAAAGAATTTGTTACTGTGTTTTAAATTGGTTGCACTTGCAAAAAAAATAGAAGAAGAAGATAATTTGAGGAGTCCATATTTGACATTTGACAGGATGGAATACCACTATTGGCCCCACCTAATCATCTGACATTAATCAATGGGGTTAATCTTATGGGGTTTTTGGTCAAGAAATTGCAGAGAGATAATATAATTAGAAAGTTGCTACCTGAATTAATTAGGGAAGATCTAAGGGCTTGACTAGACTGAGGGATTTGAATGGATGATATTAAGGAGGTGTTTACACGTGTAAATAGGGAGATTGTAAGACACGTGTATGGTCGATTTTGGAGAGGAAAAGGAATACTGTCTTTTTCTTATCCCAATCGATTGTCTCGAGAAAATTAGCGTGGCTTTTCAATTTCCTTGTTTTGTTCCCTT
>Ga0325411_1006051_pt1 | contig 13322 bp, 6 predicted proteins | sample PopdelMetagenome_13_FD_206181 | JGI IMG/M metagenome (GOLD analysis project Ga0325411, IMG submission 206181) | Populus deltoides microbial communities from Bellville, Georgia, United States - Xylem-PdIQD-R4 | ecosystem: Host-associated > Plants > Phyllosphere > Stem > Wood/Secondary xylem... | reverse complement strand
ATTAAAATCAATGATCTAGACCAGAATGTAAAAAAAAAAAAAAAAAAGTGATTGAAATTATAAAATGTTTAAAGAGGTATTTTTTTCTCTCTCTTTTTGAGATTTAGATGGACATAAAATTGATTAAAAATTATGAATGAAACATAGCAACCATCTACATGACAAAACATGTTTCTATCTCGGTTTCAAAGTTGCTTAATTTTGATATTTTGAGCGGTAACCCCTTGCCAATAACTGAGAATGCCAAACCAACACAGGAGATCTGTTCTCTCTTTTCTTGGTTTGTTTTTGTTTTTAGGTTACATTTGTTGCTTTTGCTTTACACGTATTCTTCCTTGCAAGATCCAACTCAGCTTTTTTCTGATTTGTCATACATCCTCTTCAGTTTTTTTTTTTTAGTCTGAAAAGGTCAGTGACTGAGCATTTACTGCAACTGTAATGATATCAAATAAGCTAATCCGAGCATTCAGTAAAAATCCCATATCCATCCAGCTAGAGCCTAAGACCAATCACTGAGTGTGGTCGACCCATGAGTCATCTTCTAGAGCTAGCGTCCTCTGCCTGCATCAATTATTTGGGGAGCTTGGATTGCAAAGCCAAGATCTGCCAATCTCAACACCAATAGGATTCAGGTAATTAAAGTGGTCGCTGACTGAAAAGAGAACTTCTCTGGGCCAGCCGTCTTGCTTTTCTAACATATCAAATTTGGCTGAGCAGTGAGTGGGGTTATAAAAGTGTAGTGTAAAATGTTAGGCAGTCATGCAATTGGTTTCTGATTTCAAGCAAATAATTTAATTACTGCGAATGAATTGTAAGTTTGCCCAGATATTTACGTAGTCGAAACTCTTTTTAATCATGTCGTTCTAGATTGTCAAACAACCTTTTGTTATGCTTTCATTGGTTGAATCCATTATATTTAGAGGAGGGATTGAGTGCTATATGACTCCATTTTCCTTTCACTAACAGCCTAGCCTGGTTGAGCTTGGTGGTAATTCTACTTAATCTTGTTGGATATTAAACCGAACCGACTCGAATAAATAAGATATTTTTAGGCTCAATGTAAAATTAAAGGCAAAAGGTTAGATTTCCGATATGGATACTAATCTACCTAACTCGAACATGTAATCTGACTCGAAATAAATAAATAACTTTAAATTTTTAAAAAATTAAATGTATTCCAAACTAATTATATACAAAATAGTTGTAAATTATTATTTGACAACGCACTGTACACATCATATCTTATTTTTTTCTTTTTAAATTTTTTATTTTCTTCTCGTATAAATAAATTCCATCGAATGTCTTTAGGTAATATAAATACTTTTAATGACTAACCTAGTTGATTTGTTTTTAAGAAATTAGTTTTATATTAATTTTTTATGTTTTTTTATTATTATTTTGATGTAATTATATATAAAAAAAAATTAAAAAATATATAACTTTAATATACTAGAGTCACGAACAGCCATTATGTCTCACCTGAAAAGTCTACTCGATCGAGCCGGCCAGGTTTAAATCGTGGGGCAGTAAAATTAAAATTGTCTTCTCTTTTCTTGAATTTATAATAACCGGAGAAGGTCACATGAGCGAGTGAGCCTACAACACGTGGACAGCAAGTCATCACATGTTTTGGAAATGCTGGGGCAGCAGATTGGAGTTATAGCCGTTGTAATCGAAAACATCTTTGACGCAAAGCTTATTTTATAAAGTGATGTCTGCCATTTGCTCTATCTCTACTGTGCCCAGATTGGCCAACCTATGTTGATGTTTCTGTACTTTCTAGATTAGTTGGAACATCATCCCCATTACTTTGTTGATTATGATGCTTTCGTCTCTCTCATAGGTTATGACTACTATATATTATTATTAATTAATTAATTAATTAATATTAACAAAATATTAAAAGGTGTCGCTATAGTTATATCACAATACACTATAAATAATTTTTTTTATTTCTTTTTTTTGTTAATTTAATCCTTCAAAAACCTTTCTTTAAAATTGAAAGTAAGACTTACTAATTTTTTTATTTGCTTTAAATGAAGTATCTCGATTTCATGACCCGGGTCATGAATTTAACAGGTTAATCTGAGTTGACTCAAGTTGTTTTTTCCTCTTATTTTAATTGATTCTTTTTATTTTATCCTTCAATATTGAATTGATTAGAAATTGAGATTCGTAATTTTTCTCAATTTTTTTATGTGAGATTATCATAATCTTAAGACTTGAGTCACGAGTTTGGCAAGTTGATCCAGGTTAAATTTGTTTATTTTTTGGGCTTGTTTTTAACTTGAATATTTTTTAATTAGGCCTTGTAATTGTTTTTTATTTGTTTTTCATGGGGCTATCTCGATCTCATGACTCGAGTTGCGGGTTTGACAGATTGACCTGGGCTGATTCGGTTCATTTTTTGTCCATTTTTAATTGAATATATTTTTCTTTCAATTTCACCCCCCAACAACTCAATCTTTTTTTTTTTTCAATTCCATCTTTCAGTATTAGGTTGTTTTTGGAATTGAGTTTCATAATTCTTTTTTTTTTTTGCTTTATATGTAATTATCTCGATCTAATGGATTTTTTTTCCTCTCAATTTCAACTTTTAACATTAGATCTTGACGCGAACTCCATGGATATAAAGATTTAGAAATTCACAGTTAAATTGATCATTCTAAATAAAGCTAAATCCAGACTTGTGATTAAACTTGACACAACGATAACCTGTATCGAGGCATCAAGACTATAAAAACTGAAGCCCCACTCAATGCCTATAAAGAAACGTGAATGAGAAGTATAGAAGATGTTACAAAACTTTGTTAATTATTCTATAAGTCAGGGTAGTTTTATGAGGAACCAAGAGTAAAAGCAAAATCTTTCATACAAGTTTTATTTATGAATAATCAATCAACTTCTTATTAATGAATAAAATTTGAATATAATTTAAATAACTCTATTTATACTAGGTAAAATATCCTAAACAAAGTTGGAAAAATAACAAAAAAGTTCTAAATAAATATGAAAAAGAATCATAAATCAATTAGGAAACTAATACAATTCCTATATAGTAGCTTTTGAACATTATCACAAGGTCTTCCTAATGTCTAATTGACTTGAAATTTTGACCCAATATAAAACAAGACCTTTGAAAACTTCTGATGCAATTTCATCTTGATCCAATAGTTAAATAAAAAAATATGTTTGTTAGCGTAAAACTATACATTAAGAGAAATAAACCAAAATGGTAGAGAAGTATAGAAGATGCAATGAAGCTTGGTTAATTATTCGATAAGTCAAAGTGGTTACATGAGTAATTAAGAGTAAGAGCAAACTCTAAGACACAATTTTTATTTCTGAATAATCATTTCATTTCTTATTAATTAATAAAACTTAAATACGAGTTAAATAACTTTATTTATACTAGGTAAGATTTCCTAACCAATGGTAGAAAAATAACAAAAAATTTCTAAATAAAATAAAAAGAATCTTAAATCAACTTGAAAACTAATTATACAATTCTCACAAAATAGTTTCTGAACCTTATTGCAAGGCCTTATTGATGTTTGATGTGCCTAAAATTTTAACTCAATATAAAACAAGATATTTGGGAAGTTTTAGTTAAATTTCTGTCCAATCAAATTGCAAATTTTTCGTGTTAGCATAAAAATATGAATTACAAAAAATAAACCAAAAATGGAATTTGATTTTCCAACTCTTGCATGGATCATAACAGATCTATTGAAAATGAAGCTTTTTAATTTTTCAAACTTTCTTTTTATGAAGTTATTCTGATCTCATGAACCAAGTTACGAGTTTAATAGGTTAACATTGGTAAACTTGGGTAGTTTTTTTTATTCTTTTTTAATTAATTGTTTTTTTTCTCTGATTTCATCCTTCAACATTGAGTTGGTTTGAAATTCAACCTCACAATTTTATTTTTTTCTATAGGGTTATCTCGATCTCATGACCCAGATTGCGAGTTTGACAAGTTAACTCGGGTTAACTTGGGTAGCTTTTTTGCTTTTTTTTTAATTTAATATTTTTTTTCAATTTTATCATTCAATATTGAATTGACTATTAATTAATTTTTAAAATTTATTATTTTTCTTTCTATAAAATTATCATAAAATTATAAATTTAATAAATTAACTTGAGTTAATATAATAAATTATTGAATCAATATTAAAAAAAAAAGATGTTTTACAATATTTTTTTTATTTAAAAAAAAACATCCACTCCAAACGCAACACGTGACAACATGTGAAAATAATCTAAGCATCGAAGAAAAAGCAGCGAGGAAAGGACTGGTGCCTGAAACAGTGAGCATATTACCAGCAATAAAGAATACCGCAGTGAAGTGGAAAGCTGAGAATCAGTCTTAAGTCCTCCATTATAAGATACCGTATCTCTAGTTTGGGTAGGCTTCAAGTGTCAGTTCTTTTTAATGCGGAGAATATGCTACAAATGTAATCTCGGAGCATATATTATAGCTTTTATCATGGACAAAAGATAATCTTCGTTGCTTCAGATTAATATTGTAACGATTTATCAGCATCTATACTTTAAGTAAGGAATTGAAAAAACAACTTCCTTGCGTGGCCCGCCCCTCCCCTCCTCTGTCTCCGCCACTGACTGTAATTATATGGTGGCACCACTTGGAACTAAAGTTCCGTCAGTACTGAGTAGACAATCTTTCTTTAAAGTGCACCCGCTTTCCCGCCATGATGATCCAAGAAACAGAATATTGAAGGTGGAGGAATGACGTAGCGAATGCATATTAATACAGTTCTTTAATAAAGTGTATCGCCATGGTTATTAATTTGTTTTGAAAAGTACAGATAATTGTCACCCTAATGAGCATGTGAAGCACTTTCTTTATTTCCAATTATATATTTCTTGGTGATGGTTTGCATACATTTCTTGTTTATAAGCCTTTCCGAAGGAAAACAATATTGTTTACTGCCTTCCAAGATTAAGACTTCGAGCAAAAAATTGGAAAACTTTTGTGGGAGTGTTTGATATTATAGCGTACGTAGAGTGTTTTTAAAAATAATTTTTTACTTGAAATATATTAAAATAAATTTTTTTATATAATTTTTTTTTACATCAACATGTTAAAATCATTAAAAAACATTAAAAAAATATAAATTTAATATTTTCTCATGTCAAATGTAATTTTAAAGCACTTTTAAAAAATATTTAAAGATAGTTTCAAACACATTTTCAAATACAAAAAGGCTCGATTATGCTACAGTCTGCTATAATTGCTCTACATAATTATAAGATTACCAAATAGTTAACAATGAATCTTTTGGGATAAGGAGAAAATGGTTAAATACAGCCATAGATGGATTGAGCATGGGGGCACTTGCTCATACTGCCCCAAAAAATTCAAATGAAGTATATGTCTTGTTGAAATTGATAATGGGTTTTGAGAGATAGAAAAACTAGAAAAACTTCAAAACAGATTTGTTTTGACAATGAAAAAATAATTATGAGGAATTATAATGAAAATAAAAAATAAAAGTTAATAAAGAACTACGTGAAAAAGTGTTTTTGTAAATCCTAGTTAAAAATTGATAACATTACCATAAAATTATAGTAATTCTGGAAATAAAACAAATAATAAAAAGAAAATATAAATATATTTTGAAATAAGAAAATGGTCCCGATGACTTGGTAAAATAACTGATATGTTTCTAGTAATGACTAAATAAGAAAATTTAGATTTTGACATAAAATCATCTATTGATCAATTTTATATTATCAAGCATAACTCTCAATTTGACTATTAGATTGGGCTAAAATTTTATAAGGAGCCTCTTGACACATTGCTCTCTATCTTGGGCTAGAATTTTAGGGAATCTAAGTTTGGAAAGCCTATGTGAAAATATCACCAGTTGGACAAAAAAAAAAACATGTAGGCTCATTAATGACATTTTTATAAATAAGATAAGAAAATTGAAAATTCAGCTTCTTCTTCCCCTTTAAACTATCGGCTAGTGTTGAAAAAAATTAAAAGATAAAAAAAAAGTTTGAGAGCTTCCTCACTAAAAACCTAGAGAGAATTCAGATTTAAGACAAAATAGATGAGAGAGTGAAAATTAAATACATCTAAATCAAGAATTAAGGGAAAAATCAAGTGAGAGAAATGGTGTAAAGAGAAGAAACTCATGGCATTAAAAGGAAAAAAAAGGAGGACCAAAAAACTTTGATTGGTCAATATTCAAAGTTTATATCATTATTGGATAAGACGTTATAAACTTGATTACACAAGTTTAAGTAAAAATTAACAAAGTTTATACAAAATTTTTAAATATTGAATTAGGGTTCCTAAATTTTAAATTGGGTAAAAGTGAAATTGTGAAAATATAATGTTCTTGGGATGGAATATGATATAAATGACTCTAAATAAAACATAATTGAAGAAGGAAAATTGGGTGTTTATGGTTAAAGTAGAATCAACCATTTAAAGGGAGGGATGAGATCTTTTGAAACCAGAGTAAATATTTGTTAGTTATATATATTTAGTATGTGTTGTTATATTTATGAGGATTGAAATGGATTTAATTATGTTGTTTAGTTGTAGTTGAATTTTCAATGTAACTTGAAAAAGACCGTGAGAAATTAATGAAATAAATAATTCATGGTTATGTGTTTGTTGGTTAAAATAAATAATTTATGGTTAGTTATGGAAATGATTGGTTGAATGATTATTTGATTATTTATATTGAAAATGATATATTTCAAAGTATTGATAATGAGAAGACCCTATAATATTTTCAACATATAAAGTTTTGTAGGGATCAATTGTGAATTATAAGAAAAAAAAAATTTATAAAGCATCTTTTTATAATATATGTAAATTTTTGAACTTTATATTAGAAATTTATAATTTTTGGATTTTTTAAATTTTAATTAATTTAGTTATATATGTATATTATTTTTTCTCTACTGAAATTGAATCTAGGATCCGTTCCTAAATACAATGATAGGAAGTAACTTCATGATTAAAGGAAATCTCTCTATAATGCATCTATTTATTATTAATTAACAAGAACTAATTGAACCGATTCATTAGAACATTGATTTCTTTTTTAATTTTTAATTTTATTTTTTAATACTTGATTTATTGGGTTGAGTTTCATAATTTTTTTTTAATTTTTTTTCTATTAGATTATCTTAGTATCGTGAACTGAATCTCGAATTTAATGGGTTAACTCAACTAACTTGAGTTTTTTTGTTCTTTTTTAATTGATTTTTTTTCTATTTCATCTTTTAATGGTTGATTTCAAATTAGGTTTTATAAGTTTTTTTTGCGAAGATTATTATGATCTCATGACCTAGATCGCAGACTTGGTGGGTTAACCTGGTTGACTCAAGTTATTTTTTTGGTTATTTTTTAATTATTTTTATTTTCAATTTTATCCTTTAAAATTGGGTTGATTATGAATTAAGTTTCATAATTTGTTTCAATTTACTTTTTATGAGGTTATCTTAGTCTAATAACCCGGGTCATGGATTTGACCGGTTAACTCGAATTGACCTAAATCATTTTTTTATCTTTTATTAATTAAACTTTTTTTTAAAATTTTATTATTTAATATTGAGTTGATTGGGAATTAAGGTTCATAATTTAATTCAATTTACTTTTTATAAGTTTATCTCGGTCTCTTGATCTAAGTCATGGATTTGACAAGTTATTTAAGGTTGACCTGGATCATTCTAATATGTTGTTTTTAGTCAAACTACGTTTTTATCGGTTGTTCATGTTGTTTTTTGATTCGCAAAGTCGACCAAGTCATATTGGATTGATTCTCACATAGTAAAAAAAAATATTTTACTAGAAAATGCATTAGCAATGTCTGAATATTTTATATATATATATTAAAAAAAATTAATTTGACCCGCGACGACGTGAGTAAATAATATAGTTATTCATGTATACTATTGATGTCTTTACTTTGCTATAACTTAATTTTAACAGGCTTAATGTTGATAAAATATGAGTTCTAAAAAAATTACAATGATTATTGCTAGGTACAACAATTACTTCTTGACTTATAAGCAGGAGTCTTGGAAGGGAGTGTGGTCCAACCTAGCTAGACTTTGGAACCCACTCATGTGAGCAGCTTACTTGAAATTGAGATGTCCCGATTTATTTCCACAAAATTGATGTTTCCTTTTTAATAATTTGCCAAAATAGTTCTTAAGAAAAACATATTTCTGCTAACAAGGGAATGAGACCCGCAATCACTATTAACATGATATTTATAAAAAACAAGTAAAAATATAGTTTAACTTAAAAAAAAAAATCTAAGATGACATATTTTTTTAAAAATAATATTAAAATAGTGATATTTTGGATCGATCTACGTTTCACGACCACCAAACCCACTATCTAGGTTATGGATTTACTAAATTTTTTTAAAACTATTTTTTACTTAATTATATGATAACAAAAATAAACGTTCACAAAATTGAGTATCAATCAAATATCGATAGTGGCGAAGCCAGGATTTTTTAAATGAGGGGGCAAACTATTAACAAATACTTGATATTATATATTATGTATTATGTTGATATGCATTATATAGAAAAATTAATTTGAAATATATGTACTAACTCATATCAAATAAAATTAATGTAAGAATACTTTCAAAATGAAAAAACTAACTTGGGTTGATTGGTTTTTTTTCACAGTTTGGTTTTTTCAGTTATTTTTTTTATTTTTTCGATTTAATCAATTTTTTGGTTTTTTTCTCACCTCTAAAGTTAACAATAGCTAATTTAGATTAATTAATAACCAACAAAAAAGAAATTAAATCTGCTAGATATTATTAATATTAATATAAAAGGAATTAGAGAAAAAAAAAAGATTAAGGGGGTAATTGCCCCCTTATTACCCTACGTGGCTCCGCCCCTGAATACCGGGATATTTGTTTGAGAACATAGTAAACCTAAAAAAAACAAATCAAAATAAATTATGAATTCTAATTAAAAATCACATAAATATTAAAGGATAAAATTAAAAAAAAATCGATAAGAAAATCAACAGAAACCTAATTGAAAAAATAATAGAAAACAGAAAGAAAAAGAAAGGTAGGCACTGATGGCCTAGGCCCATAGGCCTCGTCTTAATTAAAAATCTCAATTGCATCTAGAGTAGATGACGCACCGTGCACTCCTGATTTTTTCTTTCCGGGAGCTGTCATCATGTCGTCCACTCTTAGGGTTTACTTAAAGTAGGTGATTGGTAGTCTCTTAAGAGCTTGTCTAAAAACTTTTGAGGATGAAAAACAATTAGTTATTATGGATTGCTACAATGGTTTACCGAGCTTTTGTTTTAGCATATTTAGTAATATTGATCAATAGGTTGATATAAAAAAAATGTCATAACCCAATTTTTGACCCTTTTAATAATGATGAAAAAAAATAATGATGATGAAAAGCAAGTAAACTGAAATATTGATCAATAGGTTGATATAAAAAAAAATGTCATAACCCAATTTTTGACCCTTTTAATAATGATAAAAAAAAATAATGATGATGAAAAGCAAGTAAACTAAAATAAATGAAGAATGGATTAAAATTTGGGTTAAGGGCAACATGATTGGAAGTTTTAAGGTTTAATTAAACTTTGGAATTAATCTAATTAATCCAATTAAGGATTTAATTGGAGAATTGATAAGTTTTGAGACTTAATTGAGCTTGAAATTAATTTAATTAATCCAATCAAGGATTTAATTGGAGAATTGATAAGTTTTGAGACTTAATTAAGCTTGGAATTAATTTAATTAATCAAATCAAGGGTTTAATTGGATAATTAATAAGTTTTGAGACTTAATTGAGTTTGAAATTAATTTAATTAATGAAATCAAGGACTTAATTAAAGAAATATCAAAGTTTGGGGTTTTAAATGGGGTCTAAATTGCAAAACTTAAAATCCAAGGACTAGCTTGAAAATGGCGCCAAAATGTAGGGGTTCAATTACAATTTAACGAGGGGCTTAGTTGCAAAACTTTCAAACATTCAAGGGCCAAAATGCAAATGGCCATTTCACATCTCAAAACGGCACCATTTCAAGGGATACTGTTCATCTTCTTCAAACAAGAAACGGACACTGCACTATCCTCATTCCCTCATTACTCCTGCAATAACAGTCCTGAGTCTTCATTACCAAGGGAGACGGATGTCATTCTCCGACTATAAAAGCCAGAGAAGGGATGCGCACAGGGGACGAAGAAAAAAAAGGGCAGAACCGAGGGGGGAACGGAAAAAAAAAAACCAGAGAAAAAAAGGAAGAAAAACCAGGGACTGAAAGGGGGGATAACAGTGGGATTTTGGGCGAGAAAAAAACAGGGAAAAACTCAAGTAAAACCCAGAGGAAAAACCTAGAAAACAGAGAGGGACGAACAGGCCAAGAACTGGGGAAGAAAACAGAAGCAGGAAGAGAGGAACGCAAGCAAAAACAAGGAAGAAAAACCCCGAAAAACAGAGAAAAAACATAGCAAGACAGAGGGAAGAAACCCTGCAAATCAGAAAAAAGAAGGACCCAGAACCAAAACCATCGGGGAGAACCGACATCATCATCATCTTCGTTCCTTCATTTCTAAAAAACAGAAGCAGAGAGGAGACAAACGACTGAGAGAAGAAGAAGCAGAGGGCAGGAAAGCAAAGGTAGAAGGAGGAGTTCCAGTTTCCCAGCGAGGAGCGTGTTCATTGATCTTCGCCCGAAACAGTAGCACTCTAGCAGAACAGGTAAGCTTTCTTTAGCTTTCATAGAATAATTCTCTTTTGCCTTCACAGATCAAATAAGTTTGTTAATCACTTCGCACGGTACACAGCACGCGTGCTTCTTGTTGGCTTTGGCCCGGCTGGGTCTAGCCCAGCCCATGTGGATTGAGCTGGGCCCAGCCCAAAAAAAAAAGTAAAAAAGATAGAAAAATAAAAAAATGTGTATCCATAAATAAAAATAATGTAAATTTATTGGTTTATTTACTGACGCAAGAATCAGAAATAAAAAATACTGATTTAAATTTATATTATTTTTATTCAGTGTATTTTATTTTATTTAGCTAGAAAAATAAAAAATATATGCATGCGTAAAAATTAATTTATTTTTATTTATTTATTCACTGGCACTAGAGTAGGGAATAAAAAATGTTGATCTAATTTTTCGTAGCTACGAATTTTTACCAACGCCAGAGTTGAAATTATTCGAACTCGAATATTCACTGACGCCAGAGTCGGGAATATTATAAACAAATTATCAAAGCATAAACTAATAAACATTTAGCAATTTAAGACAAAACAGCAATGCAGTTTGCCTTAGACAGAACGTTTAAGGGGTGCTAATATCTTCCCTTTTACGTAACCAATCCCGAACCATAGAATCTCTGTTGACCAGTTAGGGTTCCTAGTGACCATAATACTAAGTGGCGACTCCTCAAACAAGAGATTTTTCCTAAAAGAACAAGATGCCAGAAATCTGTTCTTTTTCCACAATCGAGATTATTTTTAGGGCCGCCGCGATGTCAGGTGCGACAAAAAACATATGCAATAACTTATGTTATAATTGCTGTGGATTTTACAATTAATTTATGTTTTTTTAATTACACTTTACATCATATAGTTTAATTATATTCTTATGTTGCCTTCATTCTTTCAAATATTATAGTTTACATCCTAGGTTAACCTAATATTTCAAATCGAATAAAATGACCAAATTAACCTCATATATATTATATGTCAAATTGGACAAAATGAAAGATCAGATCTTCTATTTCTTAAAATCATAATTTATCTCTCTCTTTTAATTCTCTCCCTTATCTATACGACCCATATAAAAAAAATCATTGGATTTTAATCAATTTCTCTTATGATTTCTTTTATTTAAAATATAAAATATTGTCCCTTTTACATCGTGCTGCTAGAATTTATCATCTTTATTGTCTAAAACTCAGCAACAAACATGTATGTTACAATTACCTTTTCTCATTGAGATTTTGAAATTCATTGCTAGTGTATTTTATTATTATTATTAAATATTGTTAATTCATTAGAATATAGCAGCAATAAAGTGGTGCTACTTGTTAGGAAAGAAGGTCTTGATTTAAATAATGATGGTGATGAGTTTTGCCATGGTAGTTCTAGTGTTAATGTTGGAATGGATAGAGTTAATGTTAGAAGTAATAAGGTTGATATAGATTTAGATGACGATGTAGGTGATGAGTTTTGACACTTTTGGTGTAAATAAGGAGGTTGCTAATGAATACAAGGAAGGTCATAAAGATGATGAATGTATTCCTTCTTATAAATGACATAGTAAAGTTATTGTTGGTCAACAATTACATGATACCTCAAGTTGGCAGATGTGGAACAAAAGGTGCCTCTTATCAAACCTTAATACAAACACAGGTTATCTCCTAAATATGCATGATAATTCTATTATTGTTATTATAGTTCATTATTAATTAATGATTTTTGAAATTTCAGACTAGTGCTGATATAACCTCTCACACTTCACATAAATTAGTTGTATTAATTGAACAATGTAGAAGAGTGGTGTCTTTTAGCAACATGGATTCATTTTAATGGTTTCAATCAAGAACAAAAACATTATGGATCATTTGGCTATTATGGAAGCTTAAAATATTTGTGAATGCTTTGTTTTGTTATCTCATTTGTTAATGTACATGTTTTTAATAAATTAGACACATTAAATTAGGTAGTCATCACTAGCTAATTATGATAGTTATATTTTATTTTATTTGTTGAACATGATAATAGTTAAAAACATTAACATTACACATACTAAATTAGTTATCAACAATAACTTTACATTGACAACGCTAGCATTCATTTTTTTCACTTCATTTATATTCACTCGGCTTCATTAACACCTCCTCCCTCTCCCGTGGTTAATTTAGTTTCATTTATAAGTTTGCAACAATCAATGAAGTTATTGTTGTATGACTTGTCATTACATTTGTAGAATAACTTGTTTTTACTAAATTTTATTTTCGTATCTTGACAATTGCTTTTTATTTCATGCATTTTCTATTATTGAACTTCAATCAATTCAAGTTGTTTTAAGCTTGTATGCTATTGGAATTTGATGTAAATTATGACATGTTGATAATGTGTGCTTGTTGCACTGAAATTTTTGGCATTGCCTGTTTGTTGTTGGGTAATGTGTGCACTGGATTTTTAGGTAGTGCCTGTGCTAATGTTTTGGCAATGTTTGTGAGGGAAATTTGGCTGTGTTTTCTGGATTTTTTAGTAGTGCTGGAGTTTTGGTTGTATACGCTCGGTTTTTGGGCACTGCT
>Ga0325411_1006050_pt1 | contig 13323 bp, 5 predicted proteins | sample PopdelMetagenome_13_FD_206181 | JGI IMG/M metagenome (GOLD analysis project Ga0325411, IMG submission 206181) | Populus deltoides microbial communities from Bellville, Georgia, United States - Xylem-PdIQD-R4 | ecosystem: Host-associated > Plants > Phyllosphere > Stem > Wood/Secondary xylem... | reverse complement strand
TATGGGACATACCTTAAAACAAACATGTACAAAAATAAATAGAATTGCAAGCGGTAATATATTAGGAAAAGCAAACATATTAAAAATGAGAGTGAATAATGTTTAATGTGCCGGTACATTAAAGATGGAGACAATAAAAACAAAAAACACAAGATATAAAAAATCAGAAACATAATTATGTTTAGTAGTGATGTGTAAAATAGAGTGATTGTGTATGTATTCTATTTAATTATGATGGATAAGACATAATAAAATATAAAAAGATTTATTTTACTCTTAATATGTATTACCATCAAACTTACATATATTTTTTAAATAATTATATATTATTATTATTATTATTATTATTATTATTATTATTATTTTACTTTAATTTGTATTGAGTGTTGAAATTAATAATAATAATATAATAAATCTAGTTATAAAACCCAAATTAGCCTAGCGGGTCAATCCGGGACATGACCTGGTCTGGGTTTAAGAAAAAATTGAAGAAAGATTGACCAAATCTGATACGATCAAGAACCCGGGTCAATCCGAGATAAAACACAGGTCAAAAACTCATTTGACTTTTTTTTCAAAAAAAAAAATTTGGTCAAAGTGAGGTAGCTTTGATTTTAAAAAAATAAATAAATTATGATATTAATATTTTTTATCCATACGTTAATCCAAGTCAACTAGCGTTGACCCTCCCAAGCCATGACTCGAGCCTTGTTTTGGATTGACCCTCAAATCGGATTTTAAAATTATGATAATAATTACTTTTATTTTTACATTAACTCAGGTTGACCCTCCTATCTCATGATTCACATCTTGCTTCGGGTCAACCCCCAAGTCAGGTTTTAAAACTATAATAATAACCACTTTTATTCTTACGTTTACCAAACATGTGACCCAGACCTTGCCCCAAATCAACCCCCAGTTCGTATTTTAAAAATATAATAATTATTATTTTTATCTTTATGTTGACTTTGGTCAATGGTTAACCTGACTCCTGACCCGAGCCTTCCATTGAGTTGACCCTCAAGTCAGATTTTAAACTATAATAATAACTATTTTTATTTTTATGTTGACTCGGGTCAACCAGTGTTGCCCCTCCTGACCTATAACTCAGGCTTTACCTTGGATTAATCTCTGAATTTGATTTTAAAACTATGATAATAATATTTTTTTTATTCTTACTTATTTAGTTTAATAATTTTGGAATTGAGTTTTTTACAATAATATTTTAGAAATAAAAAATAAATTAATATTATTTATGGAGACACGTCCTCTATATACTTCATGCTTTGTAAATATACAAATTTACTCTAAAATTATTATAGAAGAAATAGATTTATTTTTATATTTTTATCTTTAATTTTATCTCTCTTTTTTTTATTAAAAAACAGTAACCTGACACTACTAAAAAAAATCCAAAGAACACATCTAGAAGTAGGGGTGATCATTTTCGGTTTGGTTTGGTTTTTATCTAAAAAAATAACCAAGGTGAATTTAAAAAAACAAAAACCAAAACTGTCTCAAACCGACCGGGTTCGATTCGGTTATTTTAGAGCAAAAACTGAAACCCAATCGATTGGCAAGGTTTTTCCGGTTTGACTCGATTTTTTCTTGTTTGGCTTGGTTTTTTCAGTTTGGCTCAGTTATTAATTTTGGTTCGGTTCGGTTTGATTTTTCAGTTTCAGACTTATGAAACCGAACCAGACAGTTTTTTTAAATATTCTAATCGGTTTTTTTTACAGTTCAGTTTTTTTTGTTTTTTTCTAGTTTTTTTAATTTAATTAATTTTTTGATTTTTTTACTCACCCTATCTAAAAAAACATTACCATGTGAGATTGTAATTATCAATTTTTCACCATCATTTCAATTTCTCTATTCGGTCAATTTGACCAAGTGCTTTCAAAACACGTTGACTTACCACCCTTTTGTTCCAATAACACTGGATCCTATCAAGTGTTATTTAGAAAAGTGATTGGAAATAGAGTAGTAGTTTTTTTTTAATATATTTTTTTATTTGAAAATAAATAATATTTTTTTATTTTTAAAAATTATTTTTGATATTAGAATATCAAAACGATCAGAAAACATAAAAAATTTCATTTGAAACAGAAAAAAAAATTAAATTTAATTAAAAAATTTTAAAAATATTTTTAAAACACAAAAACAAATAAGGTATTTCTTTAAACTGAACCAAGAATTCAAAAGGTAATTAGTAAAATCATAAATTATTTGGATATCATACGCAAATAAAAAAGATATATGAGATAGAAAAGATGTATCCCTTATATACTTTATATAAAAACTCACTTTAAAACTATTTTAAAAATAAATTTATTTTATGTTTAGATTTTCATTTCTTCAACCAAACATGTGTAAGTTCTTTTCTATTATGGGACACTAACCAAATGCAAACCTAAGTAACAAACCCTTCGTAATTTTAAATGTTTCAAGCTTTTAGTTGTGTTTATAAAATTCTACTAGCAAGACATCTCTTTCTCTTACAATGAAGAATCATAATATACAAGTGAGAAATGTAAACAAAAACACCTTTTTGTTATCCAATAGTCTTAAACTTGATCAGGGCTGTATAACATTAATAATTAAAAAAAAAACCATGGTTAACTATCCATAAATTACAATCACTCACTTTCTAATAATCAATTATATGATGTTCCTCTAATTGTGGCCACGAGAAGCAGAAAGCTCCGTGATTATTTTTAACACCATTAGGTTTACTGGACCACCTTGAACAGTTTTGATTTAGGATAAAACAGCCTTCAAATGTTCATGTCTTCATGGAGGGACCTCGGTTCCTTGTTATAACTCTTCTCCAAAAGTCAACCCCATCTTCTATATTGAGTTATTATTTGTTCGCCCAATAATGTCAACCTGCATAGAGGTTGACCCACAATAATATAGTGGGCTGCCATGTTTTGTGTCTGTGGTGCATGCATGGTCTTGTTTTTAGCATAACATGCACTGCAATCTTTCCAGAATCTGTTGTTGCACTAACGAACTAGCCAATTAAGGTGGTTAGAGCACAAATGTCTTACTTCATTTTAATATTCTAGCAAAGTCCCTCAAGCAAAATTGTCTCATTGGATCAAGACATGCAACTAAGAGAATTAAAAGTATATACATAAAGCTCTTGTTATAATAATAAGGGGATAATAACACATGGAGAGATAAAATATTCATTATAGATTAATCAATATTTGCTTGTCAAGTTGCACATTCTCTATTGAACTGCAAGACACTTTACCTTGTCAAGGATCACAGCTAATATATACAAGCATAATCACTACTAGATTTAACAGTTTTACCGATATAAATTTTTGTCAGTATTCACACTAACAGTCCGTCTATGATTATTTTACCGACAAGATCACGAACAGAAAACGTTCGTCGGAAAAATATTTGTCGGTAATTTCTAGTCTGCTGGTGAGTCCATCGGTAATAAATTTAGCGGAAAACACGTGCTAAAAAAATTATCTGCTTCATTCTATCGGTATTCCCTCGATACAATTTAGCATATCACCAACAGGAGAATTGTATGTAGTTCCATCAATAAAGTTATATATCATCGACAAAATATCATCGGTAATTTCATCGATGAGTTAACAGTTGCAATGGTATTTGCAATAATTCTTTTTGAACTCTCTAGAATATACCGACAAACTTATTTCGTCGTTGCATTAACTGTAGCTATGATGTTTGCTGTAATTCTTTTTCAACTCTCTAAAATATACCAACGGACTTGGTCCGTCAGTAATACTGTTTTTAATTATTTAAAAAAATATAATGAACAAAAGTACAAAAATAATTAAAATAATATAAACATCAAATATAGAAAAATAAATTATCTTAATATCAAAATCAAATATTTATTATAAATGTAAACATTTGTATATTCAAATACAATAAAATTAAAATAGAGGCGACGCTGGAGGAGGTTTGTCGTCCTCGGGATCGTGGGGCTAATCAGGGGGTGCACATGCATCACCCATTTTTCATCTCATCTCCATAGCCACTCGATGAAATTCTTGATAATCAACATTGAGTCGTTCATATTTTTCATTTAGATGGGTTGTATATTCTTGTACTACTTAATCTAACAAGGCTGCGAACTCCGGTGTTTGAGTGCTTGGAACTGATTTTGAGCATCCAACAATCAACACACCACAGATTGTCCACAAGTTCTCGCCTGTAATGTTAGAGATTTTGTACACCTGATTTCTATCGGGTCCACAGGATGATCCTGCCTCCAACCACAAATCTGGATTGATATCTAGGTGGGTCAAAGGATCATCCTCGTATTTCTCCTTCAACCAGTTGTTATGTATCTCCTATAAAGAAAAAAATAAATTCATCAAATTCAAGTAAATAATAACTTAAGAAAAAACATCATTGAAAACCAACATACCACAAAGTGTTAAGCTCAATTATCCATAAACTGTTGCACCCCTTTATGGCGGTTAGGGGTGTTCACGGTCTGGTTTTAATTCAAAAATTCAACCGAACCAAAAAATAGTATTCCTTGTTAATATAACCCGAACCGAACTGAGAACCGGTTCAAACCGAACCAGTTTTGTTCGGTTTGGGTCGGTTTTTTAGCATTAAAAACCAGAAACCAATGAAGATTTGTGGAGGCCTTCGTGAGTGCTGGAATGAGATTCCTTGATTATAAGAATAATAAAGTCAGATGTGGGCAAGAGATAGATTCGGTCGTTAAAGAGAATTATTCCTTTCTTGAATAGCCATGGACCTAAAGCTTCTCCCTCGATTTTCTTCACAAAGTCCTGCAAGTGTGGGGTAGCCAAGAAGTGGTGTTAAAGACTCAAAACTTAAAAGTAAGATTTAATGTTAACATCTGAGAGAAAATGAGAGAGAAGAGTACAGAGGAGAGGGAGCGAGAGGGAGGGGTGGAAGGGGAAGGGGGAAAGGGATAAAATGATTTAGGGTTAGGGATTTTTTTAAACCTTTTTTCAAGTTATTTAGATTTAATTAAACCGGTTCGGTTTTGTCCGGTTCAATCGGTTTAAGCTTTTTTAAACCAGAACCGAACCAGACTAGGTGGTGTTTTTTTATTTTGTAATCGGTTTATTCGGTTTTTTCTATTGGTTCGGGTTTTTAAGTTAATTTTTTCTCAGTTTTTTCGATTTAATCGGTTGGTCGTTTTTTTTAACACCCCTAATGGCAATCATGACTCCATACATGTTTTTCAACAAAAACCTCCATTGGGCTTGGCTCATGTCCAAAAACCATAACCTGTAAGATAAAAATGTTTTCAGTTAAATAAATTTATAAAAGACAACAAAAAATTGATGTAATTAAAAAAATCTTGTCATCCGCTTTGCATGCAAAATGAATGAAAGAGTCACCGGTATGCGTGGTAACGGGACTATGAACACGTCGACTTTGGCTCCCCGCCTCAGACTATGACCGTCACATGAAACACGTGGGCATCGCGTGCGGAATGTATTTTGCCAATACAGTCTTCAAGGTGTATGGTGGCCTAAAATCCTTCCAAATTGTCACGTCATTCCAACCTAGAAGATCGCTTTCTTTTCATATATTTTTTGGATTTCTTTTGTGTCTCGCATCAAAAATCACACAACCTATATGGTACAAATGAATTATTTATAAGTAAATGATAAATGAAATTTTAATATTTGAAATAAAAAAAATTATCCTGATTTTGATGTTACCTAATTGCAACGTGATTTTTCCAAACCATTCTCACAACATTATCATCAGCTCTATCCCATTCAAATTTCCCCTTGTGTTAAAAATTTATAAAAAGAAAAATTTCAGTAATTTCAATAAAGTAAACAAATTAACATAATAAAAAAATTTCAATAAATACTAACCTTAAACCTTGAAAACCATGCATCAACTTGCAATTTTCATTTAGGATGTTTGGAAACCTAGTTCCATTGAAATAATGGATTTTTCATCAACGATTTAAATGTTGATGTTATTGTTCTCGCAGTCTCAATGTTTGTAAAATTGAAATTGGATTAATTTAATGAAATATTAATTTGTCAAAAATGAGTAAACATGTCGTTGTGAAAGCAAAACAAACTTTCATTGAAAGGTCGTCCTTCCACTAGGTCCTATACTTGTGGGTAAATGGACCCTGATGTGAAGGGACCCCCTGATGTTATGGCATCGCACTCGACGAGGTTGCATCATGAGTCGATGCTTGTGACTTAGGTGCCTCTTCTTGGTCGTCACTCAATGATTCGTGGTCTTCAACATGGTTGCTAGAAGACTTAGTAGCGATCCTGACCTCACTTTGCTCACTTGTACATTCCCCTAGGTATATACACAAATTTCTAGAAAAAAACTAAACAATTTCTATTTAAAAAAAATCGACAACACCTCTCATATACAGAAGCTGCCCAAAATTTTTAGTCCTACAAATAAACTACATATATTTCACAAACCAATTGATTTTATTCAATTTCTCAATTTCATAGAAAATTCTTATTTATTACGTGATAATATTTTTAATTCTAAATTTACAAGAATTTATGTTAAATGGAATAAATACAATATAATAATTAAAATTAATCCTACACATTTAATTAAAAATTAACAACAAAATTAAACAAAGAAAATAACTAAAATTCAACAAAATAATGAAAAATTATTTCAATAACATCTACAATTTAACACAATTAAGTGATAATACTTGTGATCCTAAATTCAAAAAATAATTCTAAATGGAAAACAAATAACAAAAATTAGACAAATTAATGCAAAAAATATTTCAATAACAACTAAAATTAAACAAACTATTAATTCATAAAATTATGCAGAACAAATAATTGAACAAAAACAAAGACAAAAGAAAAAATAATGCAAAAAACAAATAATGGATAAGGAATGAAAAATTCTTACTTTAATGGTATGCTTAATTTCAGAGTTGAACTAAGTGTGATACAAAATAAATGAAAAAAAATTGTTAAAAAACCCAGAAAAATAAGAAGAAAAATTAAGACAACATACCACGTTGATTGTGTTGAGAGAAGAGGAAGCATGATTTCTATGAGGATTGAGAAACAGAAGAGCAAAGAAGAGAAGAGAGAAGAAAAGTGTGCAATCAAGAGAAGAAAAGAGAACAAAATAAAGCACCGTCTGCTGTGCTCGTTGAGCTTTTATATTAGGTTTTACGGACAAAATTCTTGACGGCCAATTAAATATTATTATTTTAAAATTTTTCATCGATAATTATGTTTGTTAAGTCAAATTGAAATTTTCTATTCACAATAAAAATTTCAAAAACCCCTCCAGTTTTTTTAATTTTGTTCGTTATTCCATCGATAAAAGAGTAAACAGTCAACAGTTAGAAATGTATTAACTATTAGCGAATTGAAATTCTCATTTCATCGGTGATTTTGTTGGGAAACCTGTAAAAACATGTACCTCGGTCAGTAAGAGCATTAATTGTCAGCACATTGGAAATCTCATTCCGTTGTGATTTTGTTGGAAACAATAAGACCATTAATTGGCATCACCCTTTTGGGAAGGGAACAATTTTCATTGCCATTAGAATATGCTAACAGACACAGTCTATTGACATACCCGTGTAATGAACACCATGAACAATGTCAGCAAGAAGAGGAATAGTTCTCATCACCACTGGAATATACCGATGGAAACTTTATGTCAATATACTAATATGTAATGAAAAAATCATGGGTAATTTCATCTATTTGAAACAATGTTCAACGCCAGATTATATATGTATTCCCTATCTATCTATCTATCGTGCAAATGCTTAAATTGATACCTGCATGCATAGTACAATAACATCAGTTCACATCACAATAATAAAATAAATATTTCCTTGTAATTTAATAATAAATTAACATCATTGGCATTGCATTGAAGTGAATTTCATCCATAAATAGTACATTATAGTTTATGGCATTACATTTTCATATTTTGCAAAATAATCAGAATTGTCTTCTTCTTCTTCAATTGACTCGGTGTCATCTCCATCTCAATCTTCTATGTTGATTTCATCATTATCGTCATCTGTATCGACTTGTGCATATCCATTAGAGCTAAAAACAACATTCAACTCCTCAGCGTCAACATCAACAGAAATACTCTCTAAGACGCAAAAATTTAAATTTTCTTCTAATTCAATCGACGGAGCAACTCGATATGGATCAACTAACTCACCAAGTTGAAAGACATTGTCATAAATAAAAAAAATGTTACCCTTTTTCATTTTAAAATAAAAAAATAAATAATAAATAATAATAGCAAGAAGACTGAAATTTTGGCAAAAGTAGGTTGAGTAAGAATTTCATATATGTATAAAATCAAGCAATAATTTTGGACGAAGTCAGAAGCCTGATTGTACCTCGTTGTGCCCAAAACTAGAAAGACAATGCATATTCAAGGTCAAATTAAATGATTATTGGATGAAATTGTATAAAAATTAAATCCAAGGATATAATTAGTTATTAAATAGGCCAATTTGATTTAATCATGGGGCAAATTAAAAGTTTAATTATGTTCAAGAATTAATTTGGATCAAATTAAAGGATTTAATTAGATGTAAGGACTTAATTATACTTTAAACAGGTCAAATTCATTTTATTAAGGGCTTAATTGATGAAACATTATGTTTTGGAGCCCAATTTGGGCTTAATTGAGAATATTAAAATTTTAAAAGATCATATTTAGTTTTTACCAAGTCAATTTATTCAAATCAGAGGTAAAATTACAAGAAAATCAAATATTTGGGGTCAATTAAAGAAATTCGAAACCAAGACATATTTTGCAAAAGGCGCCGAACAATAGGGGCTCAATTGATTTAAATCATGGGTGAATTTGAAAAAAATTAAAAGTTTAATGGTCAATTTGCATAAATCAAAAACCAAGGATCACAATGAAAAATGAGCTGAAATTCAAGGTTGAAGTTTTTCAGAGATAAAATTGCATAACATTGGAAGTTTAGAATCAATTAGGGTTGCAATTGAAACAAATTAAAATTTGAAGGACCAAATTGAACTTTGGCCAAATCAAAATCGTTTCATTTAAATGAAATTGCGTGTTTTGACCAAAGTGGTGCTGTTTTTTACCCAAACATTAAATAAAATAAAAACAGATCAGACAACACGTCATCTGGTACTATTTATCTTCATCATTTTTTCACCTGAAAGTTGCGTGGTTGGCCACCTTTTCAGAGTATTTAATACTTCATCTCTCAACCAAACCAGACACATCATACACTAACATGATGGCCTGACACTTTACCATACCCTAGTATGGTTCTTTCTTACTCAAGCATCTTTGAGTTGTCAAAATGTAATAATTCATGATGGCAACTTTAAATCAACGGTTAAGATCCTTCCAGTGTGAATCAATGGCTAATAAATAAGGGCGAATTCCTGCCCTTAGAAGGAAGAAATCAAGGTCCAAAGGTGGCTAAAATAAAAAACCAGCCCCCTACCCTTGATTTCTGTTTTCCTTTTGCTTCCAACTTTCTGCCACTCCTTCCACCACACCTTAGTCGTTGTCTCTGCCACCAACCACATGTCGGACTTTCTATCACCACCAGAAACACCACCGATAGATTTTCTCCTCTAACCACGTGAGCCTTCTTCTTTTTTTTCTTCCTAACCCCCCTGCCCCTCGATGTTGACCATTGCATTCAGAATTTTGCATGCAATGGCCAAATAATTAACCCTATAGTCATTGGGTTGGGCTAGTGACCATGCGGGCCTAGGTTAGACCCATCTATAAGGTTGGGTCAGGTCCAACCCACTAAAAAAGAAAGTGTTGGTAGGCCTCAGGCGACCCCACTAAACTGGGTCTGGGATTAGAGCCCATGCCCACAAGGCTAAATTAATAATAATAATAATATATTTATATTATTATTATTATTATTATTATTAAAAAAAACAAAAAAATCCAAAATTTTCCAAAAGTCCTTTAAAAAAATCATACATTTTTCTATCAATTTTGTATAATATTGACTTGTATATTTACACTATAAAATACAAATTCAGTATTAAAATACACGTTTTCTTCGAAACGTTTCTTAAAAAAATTTGAAAATTAAAAAAAAAATTAATTTCCTCTTTAAAAAAATATTTTGTTTTCGTGCATACAGCTAAATCCTAAAAGTTTTCCAAGCATATTTTTTTATTAAAAAAAACAAGAATGCATCTTTCTCATGTTTTAAAATGCAAAAATAGATATCATAACTAGTTTATGATTATTCATTAAGATTTGGCCAAAATATCAAAACTCTTCGCCAATCATTTTGTTCACTTTATATTTAAAGTGTTAGGGTTTAGTTGTAAACTCTAATATTTAGGGGTGTAAAACTACATAATAGAGTATACCCTTACATATTAAAAATACAAAGAAATAAATGTGATGCTAAAGTTAGCCCTTAGAATGGTTAGGATTTGACCTAACAAGGTAGAGACTTCCTCATGAATGGAGATCTAACTTGAACCTAAGACATGACTTATGAATAGAAAAACAACTTAGAAAAATAATCAAACAACAATGCAGCTTATCTTAGGTAACATACACTAAGGGTGATGCGTCTTTCCCTTGCATAACCAGTCTCTTACCCGGACTCTCGGTAACCATAGGTTTCTTAGTAACCATAATACTAGGTGGCAACTCATGAACTGATAATCATAATTTTATTATTATTCTCAAACTCTCTTTTCAACACACACACATCTCAGGAGGCAGACTCGTCGTTCTTAACGTTGCGCACCCCGCCACAGACATCATCTCTCATAGTTGATTCATCATTCCCATCCTGAACAACTTTGACACAACCCCTGGGTTTGGTTTTCAATAAGAATAATCAATCAACTCTTGAATGATCATTTCTAAAGAAAGGAGTGTGTGTGTAATAAACTTGCTGGCATTGTTTAGCAAAAACAAAGACATCATTGACGTTGCGGAATCTAGCATTTGAATTAATTTTAACCAAACCATGATGGGGATCTACTCTGATTTCTTTGTCAGTGGTATCATACCAATAGCATTTAAATAAAAATACTTTATTATGCTCTTTATCATACTGCAATTCAATTACCTGTTTTAATTTCCTATAAAAGTTAGCTTCCAACTCATTAGAAGTCGATCTTTTAACACAAACCTCACTGTTATATGTCTTTCTACCCTTACCATATTCTTCTATATGAAACACTTGTCCATTGATGAAATACTCATTGTAGCACTTCACCTTTCTTTCAGGACCTATACTTAGTAAAGATAAAGTAACAACAACATTCTCTCTCAATTTATAAACCTGGTACATAAAGTACAATCATGAACAGTTAACAAGAAATGTGTAATGAAATTAAGTATCTCAATAGATAATAATAATAATAATAATAATAATAATAATAATTAAACAATACTTACATGTGTTCTGAACCACATAAAAAAATTATTCATCTTGTAATCAAAAGATTTGAGATTTGGTCAGTTGCGAGTTTGGAACGTAAATATTGATGACGTTGCCTATGACGTATTCAACAATGTATCAATTTATGATATTATAAGAGATAAATTGTTCATTATTAATAGAGTTCAAGTAATATACTTATTGAATAAAAAGTCTTAGTTCATCATAATTGAATAACATATAATTATGTGTTTGTCTTTATTTTATTTATGACAAATATTTTCCCCTGATAGCATTTTTTGGTGAAGGTCATCCAGGATAGGAGAATATTGACAAGTTCTCAATTGAAGGCACTTTACCACTATCGTTATGCATTGGAACATGGTTGATTCTTGTTCTCAATTGACGCTCAAAATAATATTAAATAAATATTAAAATCTCTTTAATAATTTAGGCCTCACATATCGAAGTCTCAACATGCGCATTATTTTTAACTTTTCTTTTAAGGTTGAACAAGTACCTGCAAAAAATCAAATGAATGTTTTGAATTATGAAAAAAATAGACAATAAAATTTTAATTACATTGCATATGTAATCTCTAACCTCTCGAATGGATACATTCATCTATATTGGACTAGGCCTTCAAATTTTACCTCAAACGGTAAATGTATGGGTAGATGCTCCATTTAGTCAAAAAATAATGGAGAAAATATTATCTCAAGTTTGCATATTTTCTGGACGATATTCGTTTCAAGCCTCTTCATGTGTTGTGTCTGCAACTTGTTGAAGTATATATCTCTAAAAAAATGATTGATCTCCGTGAGTGCATCTCATATCTCCTTTGGCAATAAATCTTAATAGGCTAATGGAATGAGTGTTTACGTAAACATGTGACAGTCATGGCTCTTCATTCCATACAATCTGCAATCCTTCAAATTAACTAACCTTAGTATGTTCGAAGCATGTCCATCAAGAAAATGCAAACTCTTAAGTCATTGGTAGATAAGTAACTATGTATTCTTATTTAAAGCGAAGCTGGCTTTGAGTTTTGTGATATGTGACTCAACATAAACCAATTTCATATTTTTACAGTGACATAACAAAGCTATATCTATTATAGTCTTAATGTTTTCATTTATCTTCCCCTTCACGTCCATAATCAAGTTGAAAATGTTTTTAAAAATATTCTTTTCTATGCGCATGACATTAAGGTTATGGTGGAGGAGATTGGTTTTCCAATAAGGAAGCTCCCAAAAAATACTTCACTTTACCCAATTGTGGGTCAAACCAAAACAAGAAAACTTCTACTTACCAGAATGAAAACCAAACACAATGTCATCATACTCTGACACCACGTCATATAATTCTTCACCCAAAACAAGTGGCAGTACAACATCCCTTTCAACTCTACTAATAAAGAAGTCATTTTTGTTCTTTCTATACTTATGATTCATTGGTAAGAATTGCTAGTAGCAATCAAAAAAAGATGTTTTACTATCATTTAGTAGCGTGAATGCTTTGTTATTTTCTATATAGTATGAACATGCTAGTTTTTCATGTGTGCTCCAACTAGAAACCATTCCATATACTGGAAAATCAGTGATAGTCCATATCAAAGATGTCTTCATCTAAAAATTTTGTTTTCTCGATACATCACAAGTCAAAGCCTCAAATGACCACAGTTGCGTCAACTCATCAATCAATGGTCAAAGACAAACATCTATATTCTGACCCGGACTATTAGGATCATGTATGACCGTGGATAAAAACATGAACTCTGGCCTCATACACATCCTTTGTGGCAAGTTGTAAACTGAAAGTATAACCGATCAATAAGAATAAGAAGCAGCAAACCTGAATGGATTGAATCCGTTTGTATATAACCCAAGACACATGTTCCTTAATTCCACTAAAAATTAAGG
>Ga0325411_1006049_pt1 | contig 13323 bp, 10 predicted proteins | sample PopdelMetagenome_13_FD_206181 | JGI IMG/M metagenome (GOLD analysis project Ga0325411, IMG submission 206181) | Populus deltoides microbial communities from Bellville, Georgia, United States - Xylem-PdIQD-R4 | ecosystem: Host-associated > Plants > Phyllosphere > Stem > Wood/Secondary xylem... | reverse complement strand
TGATAAATAGACTAAATGTAAAGTGAAAAATACTCTAAGTATAAAGAGAAAGAATGCAAGCAATTTTTTAAAATAATTATAGATTTGTCACCATTATAATATAAAATTTACAATAATACAATTTTTTCATGATAACACAGTTTTTAGTTTTGTTTTAACAGTAAGCTATCTTTGAGGCAATTTTTTGTATATTAAAACTAAATTAACATAAATAATAAATTCTATTTGCCATTTATTTAAAAATAAATAAAAAGAACCATCATCTTATACCACAAGCCTCATGATAAGGAATAGAGCTTTATTTGCGTCTTAACATTTATATTTATTGATATGATGGTTAATACATCATATATTATCTATTCATCGGATTGCTAATATAATGGTTAATAAAAATTTATATAATTATTAATTTTAAAATTTATAAAATTAATCAAAATATATATAAGCTGGACCACCATCCATATTAATAATAATAAAAAAAATATTTATCAACAAAACATGTTAATATAAAATATTACTAATTACTAGTTAGTATTAAATTTTAAAAAATAATTTAATTCATCAAGTTTTAGATTTAATTTCTAATAATTATGAGTTCAAATCTTCTTAGAACTATTAAAAACTTACATAGTTGTTAATTTGAGAACCCGTGAAATTAATCAAAATACATCTAAGCTGGCCCGAACATCAACATTAATAAAAATAAAACAATTACTAATTACTATATATCAACATATCTTTCAATATATTTTTTAACATGTTGACTACAAATTTTATGTTACTCAAGAGAGATTATTAATAAAATTGATATCTTTATTATTTTTAATAGATTTGGATGTTATTTTCTCTTTTATTAAATAAATATAAATATTATTCATTGACTATTTTAAAATATCTAAGGGCAAAAAAAGGAAGAGGAAAGGGAATATGGAATAGGCGAAGCCAAGCTGGGCGCAGAGCCGCAGACAATGTGTAGGGTTGTCGCTGCAGTCAAGTAATACCAACAGAGATGAGAAACCCTGAAATCTAAAACCCTAAAGCAAGAAGAGAAGAAGGAAAAATGATGAGAAGATTTCTACCAAGAAATGTCACTCTCTACACTCGCCATCTCATTCAGTCTTCTCCCCACCCCAACCCCACAATCCCCAACCCCTCCCTCGCTGCTTCAACACACCCCAGACTCAGGTTCTACTCCGACTCGTCCAACAATACCCCTCCTGACCCACTACCTGAATCTTCAGCTCTAGCGGAACTGAAAAAGAAAGATGATTCTGATGAAGTTAAGGATGTGAGTAATAAAGGTAAACGCGAAAAAAATGATTTTTTAGTGAATTTTGTTGTTGTCTGTTTGGGCGCTTGGTTACTGAGAAAATGAATGGAAAATGGAAGTTTTTGTTCTTGTATTGGTGTTTTGGTTTTTTTTTTTGGGGTTTGAATCAGTTAGGGACCTCAGTTTAAAAAAATTCAGATTTTGTAGAATAATTTAGATTCCTTACCCATGTTTTCTCAGAAATCAAAAGTTTTTTTTTTTCGCTTGTTAACGTGTGAATGATGGGATAACATAGCATCCTAATTGGGGGCTTTTAGAGATAAATCATAATGATTTTGCATGATTTTGATAAATTGTTGGGAGATATATGAATTAGTGAATTTTTTTCAAGATCAGATTTTTGTTTTTTGTTATGTTCATTCAATTGTATGTTATTTACTTTGCTGGTTTCTTTATGGCAGAGCTAAGAGAGATGATGGATAAGTACTTCAAGGGCGACGGGGAATTGCTGCCTTCGATAATGGAAGCAGTTTTACAGAGAAAGTTATCGCGGAAGCATGAGGAGACCGATGATGAGTTGATGGACGAACTTCGAATGAAGCCATTGAGTGATGTGGATGCTGAAGAGTTTCAATCGGATTTCGATGAACTGTACGAGACTGATAAGGAGCTCAATGATTTGTGTGATGCTAAAGAATATGTGGTGAAGAAAATGATGCAGGATCAATACTTCAATATGGATGACAAGAAGTGGGATGAGATGGTAAAGGAGGCGATGGACCATGGATTTATAAAGGATACAAAAGAGTGTGAGGAAATTCTGGAGGACATGCTTAGCTGGGATAAGCTTCTTCCAGGTATGATGGTTTTACAATTTGCTTCTTTCTTTTTTCTACATCTTGTGAATTTTGTTATGGAGTTTGTTTGTTATTTCATTCTTGTAGTAATTTATTTGTTTTATTATGTGCAGCAAACTGCAGCCATTGTATTTTTTCTTTTTGGGTTTTCAATTGTCGTCAGTTGCATGATGCTTTCTAGATTCGATCATAATTTCTCTCTGTTTAATTGATTAGAATTTTGAAATTAGATTCTTAGTGCTTCAAAATTATTACTAAGAACGGTTATACCTACAATCTGTAAGTATTTTATGCATTAATTTGCAACTGCTGGTTCCATGCTGCTATTATTTGTTAATCATGCTTGTGCAATCATAAGTTAATTAATACAATCAATAGCCATGGACATTACCTGATGACATATTTGTTGGCAATAGTCATTGGTTTGCATATGGACTAGTTAAGTTATGTATCTGTATCTGTGAATAAGTTTTTTATTATAATTATTCTTTCTTTGGAAGAAGAAAAATGAGAATAGCATTTGGGCGGATCTGTTTTGCTCAGCTCAGCTCAACTAAGTCATTTGGAGCTGATCCAAGACTTCAGCAATTAGAGTTAGAGTTATCTTCCTTCATTCTGCGACTACAAAGTGTTTTTTCTCATCCCATAGTGTAGCTCAAAAGTCCATTTAGACTTTCCTCAAGTGGAAGGCATGGAGAAGTGACCTAGAATTCAAAGTATCGTTTAATTCTTTGATAACTCAAAATTCAAAAATAAAATAAAATATGCTCTGTGATTTCTGAAGCCTGTAGTTGATGAGACATGATAGCCTTCTGTTCCAGGAACATTTCTTTTGCTGTGTTTGAATTTCACAATATGTATTCAAGTACTTTTTCTGAATGTCATATAAGAATGTAGGGACTAACACAAAGGCGATACACACTTTCAGCAGGGTTAGTGAACATTTCCCATGTACATGTTATAAATTTGCATTAACCTTATGGTGGTTTTTTTATTAATGGTTTTGCTGTCGAGTTTCTTCTGCTTGGTTGCTGAAACTAGTATATTTGAGTTTTTTTGGAAAATTTGTAGTATACCCTGCAGAAAATTTGTAAGAAGCCAGAATTTTATTTTGATATGAATGATCTCTCTAGCCTCATATAATATGGCTGGAATTCTGTGCTGGGATGGTATTGTCATGAGAGGTACACCATAAACTTTACATTCAGATGAGCAGCTACAATTGTTGCTGAGCATAGGAGCAGTACTTTGGGTCGTGACTAGTTGCCAATGAGATGAAATAAGAGGATGCTTTCTGGACTTGTGATTTAATAGCAATAGTGGAAACTAATGAAAGTTTTTAAATTTATGGACCTTTCTTCTTTGTGTCATGACCATTTTGCCAATGAGATGAAATAAGTGAGTTTTATTGCACATGTTGATGATCATCTGTATAAGCATGATTGAATTCTCACTCTCATATGATGTGGTTTTGATATGGACTATTTTGCTACAAATATATGTATTTTCTGGAAAATACCTTACTCTTGTAATTCAGAGTAAGAGTATGGTGTGCTGATAGCAATTTCTTGCATCAGCAGGGAAAAAGCTCATTAAATCCAAGCCTCCCTCTTTTAAGCAAGTTTTTCCTAAATAGGTTAAGAAAACCCCCTGATCAGATGTTGGTGGATTGTGTAATCAAGTTCCCATTTCCTCAAAGTCTCCTTCTATTCAGAAAGATCCCTCTTTTACACCTCCCCTAATTGGAAGACCCACCTATTCACAAATCAATCAACTTGACCCCCCACCCTTGCAAACATAGAAGACTCATGGAGGTCCGCCCATCCCATCTACTAGAGGGTGTTTGGCATTGCGGCCAAAACGCTGTTTGCCCAAAATGTGATTTTTGTTTTGCTTAAAATTATTTTTCTTAGTGTTTTTGGATTGTTTTGATGTATTGATGTCAAAAATGAATTTTAAAAAAATAAAAAAAATATTATTTTGATGCATTTCCAAGCGAAAAACACTTTGAAAAGCAACCGCTGCTGCAATACCAAACGAGCTTATCTGCTCCACTACAGAGTCCACTTCCACTACAAGCCCTCTTCCATTACCATATGTTAGCTATAATTTAAATGGTGGTGAATATTTGCAACTTCAATCATATTTTAGGAAAAAAGCCTATAAAGAAAGCTAGGAGTTTTACCTGTTGAACTGTTGCTGTCTCTGCCCAAAGATTTGCAATGTCTATATGAGCTATATAATCTCGTAATTGTCATGGTGTCATTTTCCAAATCTCAGTGGTTGATGTCTATGGGTGTTTACAGCATTTTTTTCTGAACATCCATGATATTGTAATTACTCAGTTCAAATTTTCCTGCCATCTGTTGCTATCTTTGAATTCTTGTTGTTTTTATTAGATGACATAAAAGAGAAGGTGGAAAAGAAATTCAATGAACTGGGGGATATGTGCGAAAGAGGAGAGTTTGAGGCTGAAGAAGCTTACGAGTTGTTCAAGAAATTTGAGGATGAGTTGGTCATGGAATATGTAAAGAAAATGGAAGCTGAAGGCCCACCACGGTTTGATGAGGCTACTGTTCCAGACAAGAAAAAGCACTTAGATGACCCACCAGGTGTGGGGCCAATTATTAGGTGGCAAACACGGGTAGTCTTTGCTCCAGGTGGTGATGCATGGCATCCCAAAAACCGAAAAGTGAAAATGTCTCTCACTGTCAAAGAACTTGGGCTTTCAAAACCTCAATTTAGACGGTTGAGGGAACTGGTTGGAAAAAGGTACCATCCTGGAAGAGATGAACTTACAATCACCAGTGAGAGGTAAAAAGTCAACAAACTATTACATATTTTGATTTTCTATATTTTATTGATTGCTAGATTTTCAATATATAGATTTTATAGAGTCCCTTGTATTCTGTCAAGTGCTTGTTTTCATATTGCTTTGACTTATTTTTCTTGAATCTTCTTTCAATCTTGGGGGAAAAAAAAACAGAGAGAGAGAGAGAGAGAGAGAGAGAGATTTTCGGTCCCATAATCAGCTGATTATGATTTTCTCATGTAATTTCCTTTCCTCTTGAGGTATTAATATGCCTGTGTTAAAAGTCTTCTTCCTTTCCATCTTCCAGCTTCCCTGTCCTATAGAATAGAACTTTCCACTTTGTCAAAATATGTGCACTCGCTGAGAGGTCTGTTTTTATGTACACAACTAGAATTATATTTAATTCTGTGGTTGTTTTTCGGTGTTTTCAAGGCTGTGGATGCAGGCTCACTTCTGATCTTGCTTCCTCTTTCCATTAACTATGCACCGGATGCACTCCTTGTGACTCAAAAAATATAAATGATTTCCCTTTTACAGGTTTGAACACCGAGAGGAAAACAGAAAAGATTGCCTTAGGACTCTCTTTGCACTCATCGAAGAAGCTGGGAAAGCTACCAAATTGGCAGAAGAAGCTCGAGTTTCATATTGCAAGGACAGACTTAGAGCCAATCCAGCTTTCATGGTGAGGTTGCATTCCAAGATCACTGGGCAAGGATCTAACACCATTTCTGCTTGAGAATTCAATTACCAACCCCAGGCTCATACAAGAATGAAATTTGGGGTTAGGAAAACAAATCTTGGGTATCCATACGAGCATAGGACTTTACAAAGAGCTACTTGCAGGTCATCCCAAATTTAGGGGAAACATGCCCACGCATGTTAATTGTTGATTGATTCCACCAATCGACAAAATGCCATATTACTGAGAAAATTCACCAATGTTATTTTAGTTGTCTTTTTAATTTATTGCCAGCGGTTCTATGATTTTTGTTACTTTTTGAACAGAGTTAATAAATTATGTTGTTGTCCATGATGCAATATCCTATTTAGATGAATGGATAGACGATGTCGCATGCCAACTCTTTCAACATTTATATTTTGCTAGTTTGCTGCTTCGAACTGTTTGGAATTATATTCCACTTCTGTTCAAAAGTGATGATTCTCGTTTGATGTTCTACCACATTTCTCTTGAAATATTCTTAAACGTTCAGTTATCTTGCATCCTTTCAAAACAGGTTATTAGAGGATAGTTATGTTGATTGGTCCTGTCCTGCTTTCAAAATTCTACTTCTCTCTTAGAACCTTAATTTTAATTTGAATAAGAATATCTCTGTTGTGGTAGGCTGTCTTAGACGCCAATGCTGAATTTAGACAATTCATTGCAACCCTTCCCCATTATGAAATAAGAGTAAAGGAGGCCAATTTAGCAAGTTTAAGAAGGGGAGTTTTAGTCGGGGAGGATCTTCTGCGGGATCATTTCAGAGTACAGTTGGGGGATTGACTGGGGATGGTTAAGTTAGAAAGTTAGTTTTACTGGAGGAACTTTGGAGCCGAAAACTAATGTGTACCCTAGTGTGCTTGCTATGAGCAGAGACACCCTGAAGATTGTTCTGTATCGCCAATTTGATGCTATGTGTGTAGACAGGAAAGGCACAGGTGAAGAGAGTGTTTTATTTGAGTCGTGATGTCATTATTATGGAGAGAAAAGACATGTGAAGAGAGAATGCCCTTGGAGAGCTGTTGATTACACTCAAGGGACAGAGACAACGAACACAGAGCCAGTAGCAATTTATCACTGTGGACAGACCTACCAGGCCAGCTTAGTCTTAGAGCTAATGGCTACCGGGGATGACCCAGGAATCATGAAGATAGGACTAGGGAAAATATGATCCAGGAGAATGCCAGAGCTACCCTGAACGTAGTGGCAGGTAGGCTACAATTAAATTCACACATGGTGTATGCATTAATTGACCCCTATGCCACACGATTGAAGCAAATGAAATAATAAAGAAACTTGGGAGAGCTCCTAGTAATGTATAATAGGGATTTACAATAAGTATTTCTTTAGAATCAATAAATATTGATTGTGTATAAAAGGGGTTGATACGAGAGTAGACTTAATACTATTGGAATTACATGATTTTAATGTAATACTGGGTATGGACTGATTGGGAAAATATATGGACCAAATAGATTGTTTTGCAAAGATGGTTACTTTTTGAGTACCGTGTGACAGAAGAGTAATATTAAGGGGAGAGAAAAATATTATATTGAATTGTATAATTTTGGCGATGACTGCTAGAAAATTAATGGGAAAAGGGTGTGAAACTTATACTGCTTATATAATAGACTCCATGAGGGATAATACTAAGCTGTCAAAACTTTTGATAGTAAAAGAATTTCCAGAGATGTTTCCAGAGGAGCTACCATGTTTACCTCTAGAAAGAGAAGTTGAGGTTTCCATTGATTTATTGCCCGGTACCACTCCTATAGCTCAATCACCATATATGATGACTCCCGTAGAGTTGGCTGACTTGAAAATTCAACTACAAGAATTATTTGGTAAGGGGTTTATATGCTTGAACAATTCACCCTAGGGAGCATTGATACTATTGTAAAGAAGAAGGGCAACACCCCTAGACTTTGTATCGATTGCAGACAGTTAAATAAGGTGATGGTAAAAAGCAAGTATTTATTTTCAAGGATAGATGACTTGTTTGATCAATTAAAAGGAGAAAAAATGTTTTCGAAGATAGACTTAAGGACAATGCACTACTAGTTAAGGATAAAGGAGTAAGACATCTAAAAGACCGTATTTAGAACTTGTTATGAGCACTACAACTTTTTGGTGATGCTATTTGGACCGACTAATGCTCTGGCAATGTTCATGGATTTGATGAACATGGTGTTTTAAGCCTATTTGGACATGTTTGTTGTGGTGTTCATAGATGACATCTTAGTGCATTCTAGTTCATTCTTGGAACTGTTTCCTTTCCATTAGCACTATTCATGGTGTTCATTACACACTGGTATACAAACAAGTTATGTCCGTTGATATATTCTAGAGGCGATGAGAACTGTTCCTCTTCTCTCTAGCACTGTTCATTGTGTTCATTACATACAGATTTACTGATGGGATGTGTTTGTCGGTATATTCTAGAGGCGATGAAAACCATTCCCTTTCCCAAGATGTTGATTCTAATTAATGATTTTATTTTTTTCCAATGAAATTATCGATGGAATGCACTGACAATTAATGCACTTATTGACTAAGGTACATGTTTTTTACAGGTTTCCTAACAGAATCACTGATGGAATGAGAATTCCAACATGCTGGTAATTAATGCATTTCTGACCGTTGACTGTGTTCTCTATTGTCAAGAGAATTTAAAAAACTAGAGGGTTTTTTGAAATATTTAGTGTGAATTGAAAATTTCAATTTGATTTTAAAGACAAAATCATCGATAAAATTTTTTAAAATAATAATATTTAATTATCTATCAGGAATTTTGTCCGTAAAACCTAATATAAAAAGTACACGGGCACAACAGACCTTCAATTTATTCTCTTTTCTTCTCTCGTCTTGAAAACTCAATTCTTTTCTCTTATTCTCTCTAGTCTTCTCTTCTCCTTTGTCTCTCAAAAATCAAGGCTAGAAATCAAGTTTTTTCTCTCTCAACGCAATCAACATGTATTTGTGGGTTAATATTTTTTTAAGTATTTTCTTCTTATTTTTCTTATTTTTTAGGGTTTTTTTAACAATGTATTTTTGTTTATTTTGGTTTTTTTGTATCACAACCAGTTCAACTCTGAAATTAAGCACGCCGTTATGGTAAGAATTTTTCATTCCTTATCCATTATTTTTTTTTACATTATTTTTTCTTTTTTTGTCTTTGTTTTTGTTCATTTATTTGCTCTTAATAATTTTATGAATTAATAGTTGTAATGAATTTAGTTGTTATTGAAATAATTTTCATTATTTTGTTGAATTTTAATTATTTTTTTCAAATTTATTGTTCAATTTCAATTAAATGTATATGATTAAATTTAATTATTATTTTGTATTGTATTCCATTTAGAATAATTTTTTTGTGAATTAGGATCACAAGTATTATTACCACTTAGAAATAATTGTGTTGAATTGTAGTTGTTATTGAAATATTTTTTATTTTATTTTTTTTTGTTGATTTTTAGTTATTTTCTTTGTTTATTTTTGTTTTTAATATTTAATTAAATATGTAGGATTAATTTTAATTATTATATTGTATGTATTCAATTTAAAATAAATTCTTGTAAATTTAGGATTAAAAATATTATCACGTAGAAAATGAGAATTTTCTACGAAATTGAATTATTCAAAATTATTGGTAGAAATTGAATAAAATAAACTGATTTGTAACATATATGTTGTCTATTTACAAGATTAAGAATTTTAGGTAGCTTCCCATTAAGGGGAGATGCTGTCGATATTTTTTTAAAAATAGAAATTGTTTATTTTTTTTTCGTGAAGTTGTGTAGATGCCCAATGGAAAATTAATTGCACGTCATGAGGACAAGATCGTTGCTAGTTCTTCTAGCAGTGATAATGACAACCACGAGTCATTTGGTACTGATGAAAAAGAGTCACCTGAGGTATAAGCATTGACTCACGACGCTGCCTCATTGAGTACGATGCCACAACGTAGAGGGGGGTCCCTTCACAACGTGATCCGTTCCCCTGTAAGTATGAGGTGTAGTGGAAGTATGAACTTTCATTGTAAGTTTGTTTTGGTTTCATAATGACATGTTTAATAATTTTTTTAAAAAATAATATTTCATTAAATTTATTCAATTTCAGGTTTACAAATATTGAGGCTGCCCAAACAATAACATTAACATTTAAATCTTTGATGAAAATTTCATTATTTCAATGAAGCCAGGTTTCCAAACATCCTGAATAAAAACCGCATGTTGATGCATGGTTTTCAAAGTTTAAGGTTAGTATTGACTTAAATTTTTTATTATTATATCAATTCGTTTACTTTATTGAAATTACTGAATTTTTTTTTTATAAATTTTTACTGCAAGAGAAAATTTAAATGGGATAGAGCTAGTGATAATGTTGCAAGAAGGGTTTGGGAGAATCACGCTGCAATGTAACTAGGTAACATCAAAATCAAGATAATTGTTTTTACAAATATTAAAATTTCATTTGTCATTTACTTATAGATAATTTGTTTGTACCATATAGGTTGCGTGACTTTGTACAAGACACAAAACAAATCTAAAAAATATGCGAAAGAAAATGATCTACCAGGCTGAAATGACATGGCAGTTTGAAAGAATTTCAGATCGCCATACATCTCAGAGACTATGTAGGCGGAATACATTCCTCACGTGACGTCCATGCGTTTCACGCAACGTTCACAGTCCGGTGCGAGGAACTGGAGTCGGAAAATTCCCTGTTCTGTTACCACACACACTAGTGTCTCCGTTTCATCTGTTTCGCATGCGAAGCAGATGATAAGATTTTTTTAATTTGTTGTTTCTTATAAATATATTTAACGGACAATATTTTTATCTTGAAGGATGCGGTTCTTGGACGTGAGTCAAGCCCAATGAAGCTTTTTGTGGAAATGCACATGCAAAGTGATGACCGCCAAAAAGGGGTGCAACAGTTCATGGATAGCCGAGCTCAACAGTTTGTGGTGTGTTAGTTTTCAAACATTTTTTTCTTAAGTTGTTATTATTTATTTGAATTTAATTAATTTATTTTTTTATTTCCAGGAGATATATAACAGCCGGTTGAAGGAGAGATACACGAACGATTCTTCAACCTACCCGAATATTGATCTGGATTTGTGGTTGGAGGCAGGATCATCTAGTGGACCCGATAGAAATCGGGTGTACGGACTTTCTAACACTACAATCGAGAACTTGCGGATGACTCATAGTGTTTCGACTGTTGGATGCTCGAAATCAGTCTCGAGCACTCAATCTCTGGAGTTCGCACCTTGTTAGATCAAGGAGTACAAGAATGTACGCCCTATCTTAATAAAAAATATGAACCACTCTTTGTGAATTATGAAGAACTCCGCCTAGTGTTAATGGAGATGAGATCACAGATAAGTGGTATATGTGCACCCTCTTATTGGCCCACGGTCCCGGGGACAATTAGCCTCCTCCTCCTCCAGCGCCACCTTTATTATACTTTCATTGTATTTGAACGTACAAATATTTAAATTTGTAATAAATATTTGATTAATATTAAGATAATTTATTTTAAATATTTAAATATTCTAGAAAGTTGGAAAAAAATTATAACAAATGTCAATGCTACTGTTAACTCACCGATAAAATTAGTCCGTCGGTGTATTCCAGAGAGTTGGAAAACAATTACTGCAAATACCACTGCAACTGTTACCTCACCAACAGAATTATATACGGTTCTCCTGTCGGTGATATGCTAAATCGTACCGAGAAAATTACCGACGGAATGAAGCGAATAATTTTTTTTGGCGTGCATGTTCCATCTGTAAAGCTATCAATAAATTTATTAATGATGAACTTACTAACAGACCAGAAATTATCGATGAGCGTTTTGCCGAAAGATATTTTTCATCCATGACCCCGTCGGTAAAATAATCACAGACGGACTATTAGTGTAAATACCGACAGAAATTTCCATCGGTAAAATTGTTAAATCTAGTGGTAACATGCAACCAACCGATTGGCTATAGAGCATTTTAAACCAACATATATAGCATGTGAAAAGTATTCCAAGGCATATTCCAACAAAGGATAAAAAGAAAAGAAAGAAATGAAGGTCTAAAGGAAGGAAAAAAGAAGAAATTAAACTACCAAAGAAAGCAGGTTGATGATAAGGTTTGCAAAAGATCAATGGCTTAGGTATCTCTTTTATTGAGTTGTACTATTTTCCGATACAAAGCAGTATAATATCATCGAAAGCTAGGTTTTCTTTCTGATCTCCTTCAAGAAGAAGCAAATACGAAAAGCAAACGAAATGGAGGCAAGGTCTTGTACTTCCACTTCTTCTTCTTGCTTTTTCCCTGGGAGAAAAGATTCAAAATGTCATCATGAAGCTATAGAGTTTGCTTGCAGTACATGTTTATTCTGTGTTTCTTGCCCACTTTCTATTGTTTAGTGTAGCATCATGTTGCCTTGCAAGATTGGATGTAAAGCTGCTGGGCAAGCAAGGAAGCGGTTTACCTGTTGTCGTCATTGTGGATCAGAGAAGAAAATCTACTCATCATTTTCGGACATGGATGATTCAGATTGTCGGCTAAGTCATCACAAACACTCTTTTGGGCCATCAAGAAGTAGGATGTCACACAAGGGCAAGGCTAATGATTTGCAATCTAGAAGGTCTGAGAAAAACCTGAAATTTCTGTTTATGTTGCCACGGCCAGCTTGCTGATCATCTCTGCTTCAAATTAAGTTGCTTTCTCACAAACTTTGATGCTTATTTTCTGCTTATTGAGTGGTAATATTGTTTAGAATCTGGTTCTGTCGAATGCTTTGCTTATTGATTGACATCTTGTGGCTGATTTGTATGTCTTCTGAGGGATCAGCATCGTATCTAGCAATTTTTTTAAATGATCATCGCATTTTTTTCTCTCTTAATGTACTTCTTTCCTCTAATTTTTTCTTGGTACATTAAATATATATATATTTTTTTATTTTTAATCTGGAACAAACTTAAAGCTAATAGGATACTTTTAAATTTTCTTCAAGGAGAAAAAAAAAGAATTATTTATTTCAAATTAAGTTGCATTATTCTCGTGGAAAATGGTGTACCAAAGTTCATGTTTGTCCTATTATTACCTATAATGATTTGGTTTTTATATATAAAAAAACCAACTTATAAATTTATTGACAAATTATGAACTTCAAGTAATAATTAAATTGTGGTAAGAATCAATTCTCATGTCTTAAAATAATTTATTGTTTATCCTCTGGTACTACAGTTAATTGAAATATTATTTTTCCATATCTACTTAATCTCTTATTTCTGGCAACATAAATGAGAATAAATCTTTTTCAATTGTCTATTATATAAACAATTTTGACAATTAAATTAATATTCCTTTCATTTAAAAATAAATTATTTTTCATTTTACAAAAAACGTCTATCTATATTTTTAAAAGACAACTCTATTTTGAAACATGTTTTTTAATACACATTATTTCTCATTCATCCTAACAATCACTTCCATAAATGAAAATTATTTGATTAAAATAAATTACAAAGTAGACATAGGAAAAGAAAAGACAGCAAGAATGAAATTTCTAAGTATATATTAGGGGATGTAACCTTTGATTTTGAATATCCTTTTAGTAAAAACTATCAAACTCACTCGACTTAAAGCCATATTTGTTTTCTG
>Ga0325411_1006048_pt1 | contig 13325 bp, 7 predicted proteins | sample PopdelMetagenome_13_FD_206181 | JGI IMG/M metagenome (GOLD analysis project Ga0325411, IMG submission 206181) | Populus deltoides microbial communities from Bellville, Georgia, United States - Xylem-PdIQD-R4 | ecosystem: Host-associated > Plants > Phyllosphere > Stem > Wood/Secondary xylem... | reverse complement strand
TTTTTTTTTTCTCATCTCCATATAATAATACTTTATTGTTTTGATATAATAACAAAAAAAGAAGGTAAATATGCCATTTTTAATTCCAGAGATGCCGAGACTGAGAGATAACGTGGAAGGATTTTATTTTAATTATGAAGAGAAAATAGCTACAATTTTTATTAGTTAAAGAGAGTGGATATATATATGTTCTCTTCATAGAATATAAACTGAAAATAAATACCCCTTTATTTTTTCCTAGCATTTGTACAAAATAAAAGAAAGTTAGAGAGTTTGTTACAGGGGTGAGTAAGAAAATTAAAAAACTGATTAAACCGGAAAAAAAACCGAACCTTAAAAAAATTGATTAGAATTTTAAAAAAACCTACCAGTTCAGTTTTATAAGTCTGAAACAAAAAAAAACCGAACCGAACTCGAACCGAAAAAAACTACCGGAAAAAAATCGAACCAAATTGATTTGAACCGGTTTTTTTAAAAACAAACCGAACCAAAACCAGTCGGTTTAAACTAGTTTCGATTGTTTTTTTTATAAACCGAATAAAAAATATAACTTCTAGTTTGTAAGGTACCTGAGAAGCATGCTTACCAACAAAAATCGTCATTATTATCGATTAATCTTATTAGATTCTTCAATGGTGGAATTTAATCTAAAATTATTACTAGATAGTAGATAATGTCCACTTGAATTGATTATCTTGTGGTATATCACATTTAATTGCATTTATTATAAATATAAGCAAATTGGGTGTCATATTGATTTATTTATTTTTAAATAAATGGGTAAAACACCAGCACATCAAGGCAAGAAGGAGCTGTGCAAGGCAACAATTATGGGACCAAAAAAGGAAAACGAAATGAAGAAATCACGAGAACTTGTACATAAAATTCTGCAATTGAAACAAGGAAAGAGTTGAAGCATTTCCATCAGAGGAAACGTTCAGCACGACAGCCGGTAGTGGTACCCATCGAAGAAGGGACCCGAAATTTATTCTTCTGAATTCGGACAAAAATGATTTCATATTATTACCACATGCATCATTCCCTTCTACCTCAAGGAGATGGTCGATTGAGTTCATCAGACCTCCTTCTTAGGGTTTTTTTTTTCATCAGCTTGCCAAAATTTACACCCTTTAATTTCTAGGAAAATCCATTTTTTAAAATTTTTTTTAAATCATTAATTGCAACATTCACCCTTTTCAATGAAACATTGTACAATCAATGCTCTTAACTCTATTTGGACTCAACGAATCAATCTAGGACTCAGTTAGTTGTCTTCCAGATTGTGTTAAAAAAATAATTTGAAATTAATTCGATTTTATTTGGTTGATTTACAATCTCTATTAATCTAATAAAAAATATATCAAGTTTTTTTTAAAAAAACAATATCAATTTAATTGATCTGTTAAATTTATAACTCCAAAAACTCACATTGAATTATCTTTTAAATTGATTTTAATAATTATGATTAAAAGATAAAATTAAAAAGGAGTAAACATATTAAATGACCAATACCTGGTCTCGAAAACTTACTCCAATAAAAATTTCGAAGAACAAAAAAATGTTTAGCTGGCAAACACGTGCTTGATGCAGCCTTTGCCTTGAATAAAACTGCCACAAGAACCCTCATTTAGTTCACAACAGGACTCACTGCCAAAATTAGCCAATCCCAACAACTCCCTTTCCTTCAGAGTCAACTCATCATTACAGATCGTCACAAGATCAAGAAATCTGGACATTTTGGTAATATAAACAAGATGATCCAGGGACATTTTAGGTATAGAACTAGAAAAGGTCAGTAACTAAAGAATGTTGGAAGAGAGAGGCTTCACGCTATTTCATGATGACGCAGACAGAGCCTGCAGTGCATGTGTGCTGTGCTATAGGAGTTTGCCCATAGCGTTTTTGTAAAGCTCTTTTTTTTTTTTTCTTTTCTTTTTTTACCGATAACAGATAGGAAGTAGTATCGGTCGGAGTAGGCCCAACAGTTAATCCGGTGATCCATGAATCTAATTTGAGCCCCAATAGTTAATCCGTCCGGTGACCTATCTATTTGAATCTAGTCTCATATTAAAACATAGAAGTTATTTGATTAAAATGACAGTTCTTCTGAGTTAAAATTTAAATAAGATTTGATTTATTTTTTTCTGCAAGTTTAATTTTAAAAAATTAAAATAATATTATTTTAGATTAATTCGGTTTAACTCATTATCAAAATCCTGTACTGGATCATAGACAAATCATTTGTACTTAAGATGTATAAATTTTAGTAATAACACTGAAAATCAAACTCAATTTTTACTCAAGAAACTGGCTCGAGGAGTCCTTGGGCAAAGCAAACCACCTCGTTTCACCTTAGACAGTCACATAAACATTTACGTACACAGCCACCCCATCTCCCTGTCTCCTTTTAAATAATGTTAGCAACTTACCACACAAAAAGAGACAGCAGCTTGAACACTTCATCTTTGGCTGTCTCTGTTTCCACCCCCTCTTTATCTATATATCTATGTATTAAAAACTCTCCTGTATATAAACAGTTAGAGAGTTCAATTCATTGGTTTTTAACTCGGCCTGGAATCTGGGTAGTGGTGAATTCAACTCACAGTGATCGAGGAACGCAGAGATTTAAGTGATACTTGGCTTTTAAGGCATTGAAGTTTCTTGTATTTTCAAGGAATGAACTTTGTGTAAAGGTATATATGAATCTGGTGATGGTCCTCTGTTTTTTTAATGCTCATTCAATATGGAGATGGGGTCGCTGTTGTCTCTCTTCTTCTTCTTCTTCTTCTTCTTCGTGTTCTGTTCTGCGATGTTCCTTTTAATGAAGTTGTTGAATTGGGTTCTTTAATGAAGGACTTGCAGATTTAAAGAAGAGTACAGATGAATACTAGGGTGAGGACTAGGCTCCACTCCATGAAAGCTCCAATGAAGCATGAAAAAGTAGGCACTTAATCTCTCTTTAACTGCTTATTTTATTATTTGTTTTGAAAAACGGTTTGTACTGTAGATTATGGCCTATCTTTATCTTTCCAAATATAGCTTTTGCCAGAAAATATGGCTGCAGTTTCACTGGGGAGGATCCAGAAGTTGAAAGCTTCAGGAAATTCTAATAAACCACGCATATTTAATGAAAATCTGAAAAGGATTTTCAGTCAAATCTATCATAGAGATATTGCCTTGCTTAATCATTTTAGAGTATGGATTTCTGATTAGGCCTGTAAATCTTCTACCTTCACAAAACTCTTGTCAGTGATTGAAACTTCTTTGAACATTCTGTCATCCACTATTGTTTTCAGATGATTTTTAAGGCATGTTCCAGCCAGCTTTGTTTTGTTTAATGTTCTTTGCTCTTTCTTCACTCTTCTCTGCATAGATTATTTGCCTTTTTATCACTTGAGAATCTGATTGTTTTGGAATTTCTATTTAAATCTATTTTCTTGAAGGAGAAGGTTGGAATGCAGGGGAGCAAACCAAGTGTTGCCAAAAAAGCAGCAAATAAAAGACAGGCCTCAAGTAGAGAGAGGAAAATAGCATTGCAAGAAGATGTATGATCATGTTTTCTTGTTATACTTCAAAATAGATCAAACAATTTTGTGTTTTTCCTTTTCCATTGATGTTGTCCTGTCTTCAATGGAGCCATTGCTTGAAAATCACCTTTTCTTAGATTAATTATTGTGTTGGCAATCCCAATTATTCAGGTTGATAAACTAAAGAAGCAACTTAGGCATGAAGAGAATATTCACAGAGCTTTGGAGAGGGCTTTCAGCAGACCGTTGGGAGCTCTCCCTCGCCTTCCTCCGTATCTTCCTCGTACTGTTAGTAATTCATCATCCCTTCATATGGTTTCCGTTCAAATCCCTTTTGTGTTTTAAGTTCAATAGTTGAAACATGACTATAGACAAATAGTATTGCTATGAAGTATGAACATAGATTTAGGCATAGCAATTGGAGATTTGGAGCTGAATAAGAAACTTGGAAGAACTTAATTGAAAGATGTGAAGGAAGGAAAAGAGCAAGTGACCCAATTTCAAATGATATATCAATGCTCAACTAATGAACTTGAGAAAAACTAATTAACTTGAATACTTGCCTAACCATAACAGATTATCACCACAGTGAATTTGATTCTGGATTTTAGTTTCTGTAGACCTTGGAGCTGCTTGCAGAAGTGGCTGTTCTGGAAGAGGAGGTGGTTCGGCTTGAGGAACAGGTTGTCCATTTTAGGCAAGACTTGTACCAAGAGGCTGTCTACATGTCAAGCTCCAAGAGGAACGTGGAAAGTGTTTCCGATTTATATCACTTGTACCCAAATAAGAACCCCAAGCCAGATCAGTCGAAATCCTTAGCTCAGAATGTGGATGAGTCAGCGACATCCACGATAAGGCATTTGCCATCCCTTTCTGGTAAGCTGGATGTTTGATACAGTCAGCATATGATACATTGTATATGCACATGGGAGCATTTTCCATCTTCACGCCTTAATTCACCCTCATTGTTCTTTTAGCAGATGGAACAGGGAAAGAGAATGCATTCTCTACAGCTAATTCTAGGAAGAACAGCAAAGGATCCTCAATCCATAAAGCTCAGACAAGCAGAAATATGGTGAAAAGACCGTCTGAGGACAATAGACCAGCAGAGAAGAAATTAGATTCTCACAAGTCACAGGTCTGAATAATGTAATAACAGGAACATTTTCGTTAAGAAGAATCAATTTTATTAACGGCTAAATTAATCAGATAGCATCAATGTCCAGCTAGAATGCAGAGTACCAGACCAAGAAAATGCAGAAGCAAGAAGTCATGTTACTGCGAGCGAAGGGGTATCAGGAGATGCAAGCCCAAACAAGCTGTCTGAGGACATCTTGAAATGCTTGTCAAGTATTTTCTTACGGATGAGCTCAATGAAGAATAGGCGTACTGCTGATAATTTATCTTTCTTGTCAACATTAGTCTCTCAAGAAAACGAGGAAGAAGCCGAATGTCAGGATCCTTATGGTATATGTTCAGAGTTTGAGAAGAGAGATATCGGTCCATATAAGCGTTTGTTTTCAATAGAATCTGGGACGATTAATCCCAACCGAACATCAAATTCTTTGTTTCTACTTCATAGACTTGAGTAAGTTTTTCTTCTCTAAGAGATATGATTGATATTTTCATTATATTAACAACATTAGTATGATTTATGTTCAATATATTTTCTGAATTGTCAGACTTCTATTCGGGAAACTTGCCTCCGTCAACTTGCAGAACCTCACTCATCAGAAGAAGCTTGCATTCTGGATAAACATTTACAATTCCTGCATGATGAACGTAAGCGACTCCTCTTTTATAACATGTCAATAGTTTCTTTGTTCCAAATTATTTTGGTAGATCTGAATTTGAACATAATTTTCTTTTCTATTGGTATTAACGTAAAGAATTTTTTCCATGTCACATTGCATCAGGCTTTTCTAGAACACGGAATTCCTGAGAGTCCTGAGACGGTTGTTGAACTAATGAGAAAGGTATGGACTATCCAGGAACTTCTCTTTATGATATACTATTTTTTCTTGCTTTAACCATGAATGGTGATAATTTTCTGGCCCTATTTCTTATTTCTTATTTCTTAGGCAACAATAAATATCGGGGGACACTTGTTAAATGCAATAACGATCGAACATTTCATCCTTAGGCTGCCTTATTACTCAAAATATGTAAGTGGTGGTCATTTCAACTTCCATGAAAGCTTTTTCAGAAAATTAAAGACTTTCTCGCATGGCATTTATTCCTGAGTTTTGATCAGACAATTTCCAAGGGTGCAAAAAATGATGAGATGGCAGCGAGGAACAAATTTGGATTGGAGCTATCTGAACCATTGGTATCATTTGCCCTTTGCTGTGGAAGCTGGTCCTCCCCTGCTGTAAGTTTTTACGTAATGCAGATAAGTTTGCACGTTCGATAGTTTTTAAATAACGATCATGTGATGTTTACTAACAGTCCAAAGTGCAATGCTCTTATTGTTATGAATCACACCAGTATTGTTGCATACGAAGACTAATAAGCTCTAGAACATTTCTTCAAGTGTTTTGCATTTGTGCTCATGCTTATTTCCAAACTATTTACCATTTGTGGAATCTCTTTATACCTCGAGAACATTGGTTTCTTGCTTTCATCACGATACATTTTCAATCAATGCCTGGTCCAGAGTGGACAGTAGGTTCCATCAAATACTGATCTGTGGACTTGTTGAAATGAAGGTGAGAGTGTACACCGCAGCTCAGGTTGAAAACGAACTGGAAGAGGCAAAAAGAGATTATTTACAAGCTGCAATTGGAATTACAACGAGCAAGTTTGCCATCCCTAAGTTATTAGATTGGTATTTACTTGACTTTGCCAAGGACTTGGAGTCATTGCTTGATTGGATCTGCCTTCAGTTACCCAGTGAACTAGGGAAAGAAGCTATTAATTGCCTCGAGAAAGGTAAAAATGAGCCTCATTCACATTTTGTCCAAGTTATGCCATATGAGTTCGGTTTTAGGTACCTTCTGTACACAAAATAAAATTTTGTTTCGTTACAATTTTTGCTTTATATGATTATGTGGGAGACTCATTTTTGTACATAGCTATAGGATATATAATTAATATCAAAGTTTAATGTGTAATTCGGTTTCATTGTAAACATCTGTAAGAAAATTTCTCTCTTCCATTAAGATATTCTGCTGAGAGAATGCCCGTGGAAGGGTTATACATAATAAAATGATGGAAGGTTTTATATAAGGTGATTTCTTGATACATCTTTCTTGCCGTCTTGGCATCTCTCACTTCAGTAAATGCCTACCTATATGAGGCCTAAAAGACCTGTATTTCGGCATTTGTAAGAAAATCATGGATGCCTAATTGGTCTGAAAAATATTGCCTGGTGTATAACATAGGAATGAATGGTCTGAGGTCCAAGGTTTTAGATTGCTTCCTGTGTAACTAATTCCCAGCTGCACTGAAAATGAAAACAAATGCGAGCATCCAAGCAGATGACAATCCCATTAGAGAAAATTAGGTGTGGTCAGTGCAGACAAAATCTCTGCCGAGCATGCATAACAGTTAATATAATTCCATTTGAAGACATTCAAAGAAAAGTATCGATGCTGATTCGTCACCTAATGCTTGTGGTCCTAATGAAAGCAGGCCAGATTTCTTTCAGAGGCAGCTATTTTAATCAATGGTTTGGTTCATGTTGGTGCCATTCTCACAACAGTACTCATGTGGCAGCTTTCAGGACCAGTTAGCAGACCAATCAATGGCTCGTGCAACAGTTGAAGTGCTTGATCACCATGAGCTTATTGATAATTTTTTTATCTTAAACATTTGATGGAACTATCTTTAACCATCTTCCTGGAAAATTGTCTGCTATATAATGTTCATACTTCCCTGACGAACTATGAAACTCGGGACAATTAATCCATTTATAATAAGCCGACCGAAGCAGATACATACAGCAGTATCAATCAATGATCTAACTAGAACTTGATCCCCAAAAAAATCATCTAGTTAGAACGGGGGGCAGATTTATATACCTATGTTTCATTGGGTCGGGGGCTTGAAGGAATCTAAATTTTGTCCCATGCAGAATAAAATAAATAAATCATGCGAGTGGTTGGTCGGTGGTCCAAGCTTATTTCCTTTATGATATGGGGTTAAATCTGCCACCCAACAGAAGAAAGTGCTTTTTCAAAGTTGATTCCTTCTAAAAGATAAAGCCTGTATATGGTGGTGGTGGTTCTCGTACTTGGTACTGTACAATTACACCTATATCTTATTATCTTCTATTAGAAAAGAGCATTGGCGTATGCCACGTCTGGCATGGCCCAAGATTATGTCAAGATTATCTTTTGGTAGGTACGGTACAGTCTCTAGATGGCAAGCTATTAAATCTGGTATTGAATTTCACTGTAGAAGATTAGGTGAGGAAGAGAGACTGAAGAGGTAAGGTTCCTACTCAACTTCGAAGATTGTAGGTTGGTCCCCAACTTGGATTTCCCAGATGATAAGATATCAGCGTGTGAAGCTGGATGGATAACAAATGAGAAATTAAGAGAAAACCAGCATTTATTTTTCATGATTTCATGGTGATGAAGGAAACAGTTCTCTGGAACGTGGTCTAGCACATGCCCTGGACAAAGTCAAGGTCGAGGATTAGGTGGGTTACCTTATGGATTGGCAGTTAACATGAGTCAATGATTTTTTTAGTTTTTATTCAAAATAGTTGTTGTTTAGGATTAAAAAAAATTGTTTTAAATTGAAACAATGTTGGTTTTTTTTTTAAGAATTAATCACGTTTTATTCAAGATTTTGATTGGATTATGAGTTAATTCACCAGGTCACCGAGGGGTTTTCTGGATAACTACTTAAACGTTACAAATCAAAATGAAACCCAGTTCAAGTAAATTCCCAATCAACTCAATCGAAAACCAGGCTGAGTTGCAGAGCAGTGGGAGAGAGTGCTGCATTAAAAAGGTCTCATGGATATATGAGGGCAACTCTTGGCGAGAAGTGGTGGATCGAGTCTTTCATGTCCATACACATTGGTCTCTTATAATAATATTACAATAGGTACGAAAGGCCCAATATCTTACAAAGCTACTTTCTTTAAGGAAACCAAGTTATCTTGGGCCTCGGTCGGCTAAACCTTTGGTCTCTTCTTAAAAGTCTGAGGAGTCATGGTGGGCTAAACATGAGCAACCTATCGAATAGTGTTTTCCCCGAGTTGATTGATTCGCTGATTAACCTAAATTTTTAATAAAATTATAAAAGTTTAATTCTCATCTAATTTTTATTGAAACTCGATTTGATTTGGATTTTTTGTCACGATTTAACCCATCGAATGAGGATTTAAAGCAAGCAGTAATTTTGGAGTTGGTGGAGTTTAGAGTTTAGACAAGATATTTGATAATCTAACAGGGTCTGAATCCTTCCCGGTTTGAATTTTTATTCTATTTTATGCAATACTTCCATGCAGGGCTGTCAACGGTTCAAGTCGGATAAGATTATAGTAGATTCGGATTCGATCTGCATAGAGAAGTGAATACTTACCCTGTGTAGTATAAAGTCTACAATTTGAAAAATCCGTAGCATGTTGCATCAGCTTTTTGTCAAGGAATATGATATCCTTCGATAAAGTTTCGCAGCACAGGTACCGACTTTACTCGGTAGAAAAACACCCATCGACCACCTAACAAATTTAAAGATATTGCCCTTGCAGTTGTGTCCAAGGAAAAAAAAACTTGAGTGGTTGGTATTTTCGTTTTTAAAAACATGTTTGGTATGACAAAGTATTAATGTCTCATGATTTGCTTTTTGAATTTTATGTTAAAAATAAAATAAAAATTATAAAAATATATATTTTTAAGTGAAAAATACTTTAAAAATAATCTCTGTAATATTATCAAATAAGCTATAAATTGATTTTTTTGTTTTATGATGGTTTTGATATATTAATTAAAAAAATCTAAAAAAAAAATTATTCTAATATATTTTTAAAACGAAAATCACTCACAAGAAAAGATTAATTATTCTAATATATTGCAATAAAGTCTCACTATCTGCGGGAATCGAACTCACAAGAAAATACTTTCTTGGTATAAGAGCAGATCGATCATATCTTGCAATAAATATTAGCTTTCATGTTTTTTACAGGCAACTTTATGTTATCTATTCGACCACTTTAAAATACTTTATTTTCAATTATCTTTATTGTCTACCAAATATTTTATTTACTAACCTATTTTTAATGATAGATCAACTTGTGATAAAAAGAAATATTAAAGATCATGTGGATGACCAAATGATATCAAAAGAATTTTAAAAAATATAGGTGCAAGATGACAAAACGCAACAAGAGAATTGAAATCTTGCATCAAAAGAAAGACAGAAAAACAAGATAGATTTAGAGCAAGTTGACGAGTTTTTGTACAAGAAATAAGATAATACAAAAAAGATCACCCATTAAAAATAAAGGAGGAGAGTTCTCAAAAAAAAAATAATGAAAAATAGCTAAGGATCAATGATAATAACAAGGTATCACTGTGAAGAATAATAAGCTAAATATAATGACTACTTAAAAAGTTAAATAATAAAAAAAAATCTTTGGTTAGAGAAATATGACAACGATCATGAAAGAATAAAATAAGTATATAAGATTACAATGACAATAAAAATGATGTATGTTAAACTTATAAAAATTAAAATTATAATGAGATTGAGGTCTGAGAAAACATGTTAAGAAAATAATTAAAATAAATATTATTAATTATTTTCTAATCAATAAAAAAAAAACAAGAAACTGAAGAACTCAAGATAATAAGAAAATTACTTCAATCATCTAATCAAAGAAAATGATCAAGCGGCACAGTAGGCTATCAAAATCGAAAAGGTCTAGGATGCTCAGAATTTTTTTTACAAAAAAATAAATTAAGATACGAAATCAAGTCCGAATCATATCGAATACAAGTTGATGGTGGAGTAATTATTAATTAATCCTGAATGGATTTGAAATTTGTTTTTTTCTCAATAGCAGTAGAATCATCAACTAATCCCGAGGAGATTGAAAAGTTTAACTCCAACGCCGTGTCTCAGCCCAACAAGAGAATTGAAATTTTACATCATGAAAAAGACATAAAGAAAAACAAGACAAATTAAAGAAAGTTGACAAGTTCTTGTAGAATAAGATGATACAAAAAAATATCATTCATTAAAAACAAAAACAGAGTTCTTTTTTTTAAAAAAATAAAAAATAATTAAGAAGTCATGATAAAAATAAGATATTATTAAGATAAATAATAAATCAAAATATAATAATGACCACTTAAAAAATCAAATATTAAAAATACATGTTTGATTAGAGAAATGTGACAAGATTATAAAATAAAAAAAGTTATAATAACAATAAAAATATTGGATGTCAAACTTATAAAAAAATAAAATTATCATGAATTTGAGATTTGAGAGGCGTGTTAAAAAATAATTAAGATAAATATTTTTTATTATTTTATAATCAATAAGAAAAGAGATCAAAAAATAAACAAATCAAGGTAATAAGAAAATTACTTCTATCATCTAATCAAATGAGATAATCAAGTATTTTTTATATTTTATTTCATGTTATTTTTTTATTTGTCTTATTATATGGCTACATAAACTCATATAAGTTGAATGTATAATATATAATTAAATTATCGGATAATATAATTATATTTTATTCTAAATTTTTCTTGACAATCGTTTTCTTACCTACTAGATTGGTATAATTTTTTAGTTTTTTTTTCTAGAAATGAACAAGTTTTTAATAGATTATAAGTTTTTTTAGTTTTTTTTCTAGTAAGGTATCAAAATCGTAAAAATTTAGGATGCTCAAATTTTTTTTAGAAGAAAATAAAATTAAGATACGATCGAAATCAAGTTAGAATCATTTCAAATACAAGTTGATGGTGGAGTAATTATTAATTTATCCTAGATGGATTTGAAATTTGTTTTTTTTTTCCTCAATAGCAGTAGTAAGCATTAACTAATCTTGAGGAGGAGGGTGAAACGTTTAACTCCAACGCCGTGTCTCAGCCCCTGCCTGGCTGGTGACGTTACAATTAAACGACATAAATATAGGATTAAAATAAATATAAATGGGATTAGGAAGAAGAACGCAGCCGCTTGTCTGAGACGATCTCAGATTGCCTCCTCATCCTCGTGTACTTATTTTATATTTCCTCTCTGGAACTTGGAATTTGGTCTTCGTTGTAAGAGCACTGACTACCATTCTAGGAAAAAGATTTTGTAGTCTTTAAATCGATTTTTATAGCATGTTTGTTTTTATATTTTAAAAGTGTGTTTTTAAAAAATTTTAAAAATTTTATTTTTTTTTAAATTAATATTTTTTTTATATTTTTAAATCATTTTGATATGCTGATATTAAAAATATTTTTTAAAAAATAAAAACACTTTAAAAATAATTATAATTACTATTCTAAACAGGCAATCTAGCTCGGTTTATGACATAGTCTAATAGTATCATTTTAATTTTTTTTTAAAATCAAATCACAAATTAACTTGTTTGATAAAATCATTCAACTTTTTATTTAAACTTCGCCAGGACCAAGTTTAATACCAATACTTCAAATAAAAGGGCTGCGAGCAACTCGTGCTAGAAAAGTATAGAATTGATGCGAAAGATTGTGGCAAGTGTCATCAAGCATTTGATAATCTCTGGTCCAAAAAATCAGTAATATTCGAATGAAATGCAGCCGAAATCTGGAAGATTTTAGCTGTATTTTCACAAAAAGTCTATGAATCTAGAAGTCATGAATTAGTCTAGCTTTGATTTTATGCGTTAAATAACTTATATACTTAGATAAAATATAATCAGCCAACGCACGAGTAATTAATTAGATTTTAATTCTCAAGAAAAAAATAATAATTGGACTGTTCATTGACTGTGATTCAAGTGATATCAATGTCCATTCCCAAAGAGTAATATCGATGTCTCTCCAGAAAATAATATATATATATATAAATGTAATCAAGGCACAAATAGTGGTCAATCGATCCCTTGGTTAAGAAGGAAACTATTTAATATTTATTATAATTAATTATAACATTTATTCATTGTTTTTCATAAATTATGACATTTTCCCTTCAAACACAAAAATATATAACAAAATGATGAATGACAAGAAATAAATAAATAAATAAAAATTATTAGCCATTAAACAATAACTTTTAATATGAAATTCAATTATAGATATAGATATCCAAGTCTATTTAGATCTCACAAACTCATCCTGAACCCGAGCTGAATATTAAAAAAATTAATGAAGAATTGATTTAATTTAATCTAATTGACTCGATAAAATAATCAACAATCTAATAAATCCAGCTAAAATTAAAATTTATTTTTTAAAAAATAAAATAATATTATTTTAAACTTTTTAATAGAATAATTCATAACTCGCATCTTAAATCAATTAACAGTTTATATAAATTGTTTTTCCCGGAGGAGTTTTGCCCTCGTTATCATTCGCGGCATTATTTCCTCCGAGCTGCTGGCCTTTCTAAGAGTTATACCACAGGAGAGATCAAGCACGAATTCATTGCGATAGACATGAAGAGGCACGAGTAAATTCAAAAAATAAAAACCCAAAAATTTGCACAAAAATCATAACTTTGCAATTGTAAGCTTTTGTCCTTTCCATACTTCCATTTTCGTACAACGTAGCAACGTTTTTATTCACGAGAAAACTCTTTATTTTACTAAATCTGATGAACACGAAGAGACAATAACAGGCTAATAATAAAACCCCCAAA
>Ga0325411_1006046_pt1 | contig 13327 bp, 14 predicted proteins | sample PopdelMetagenome_13_FD_206181 | JGI IMG/M metagenome (GOLD analysis project Ga0325411, IMG submission 206181) | Populus deltoides microbial communities from Bellville, Georgia, United States - Xylem-PdIQD-R4 | ecosystem: Host-associated > Plants > Phyllosphere > Stem > Wood/Secondary xylem... | reverse complement strand
TCACCTTTCTAGTGATGAGGCTCAAAGAAAATTGCAGAGTGAAGGAAATATCATGAAACTCAATCCATGCACCAATTGCCCCATGGATATCTCTCAAATTTCAGGCCCAGATAGGACATCAAGGCTCACTCCACTTAGTCAAATTGGGTTTCGGGATTCTGCCAGTGTTGGTGCCGGGCAACAACTGACATCATTAAGTATAGAGGTATTGATAACAACACACGTATGGTTTGACCACATTGGTATTTTTCTTGTTTCTATAAGTGTTCAAATTTCCTTCCACCTATATGACCTTGGCCATACAAGTTGGCTTGAAACTTTCCCAATATGGTGAAAAACTGTATCATGCAATCTAGTGTTTTGGCTAAAAATGTACCTTGTGATTGGAGTGAAACATTCCTTACAGGTTCAAGCAAAATCTAGAGGAGATCTCCGACCAAATCCTCGGTTTGATGCCATCAATGTCGTGGTTCTTGCGTTTCAGAATGATGGTGACTCTGCTGTTGAAGTTCATGTGCTTTTATGTAGTAAAAGTGAATCTTGCCAAAGGTATGAATTTCAATCTCATACTTAAATTTACTCTGCCCATTTTGTTTTCCTCATATTTGTTAAGTTGTGTATTTTCTATCTCTAATATTCTTGATGGTTTTTTGAAGTGCATGATTAGTGGAAAAGCAGTGGTTCGCATCACATGCTCTAGTATTGTTTGAGTTTTGGAGTTGTGAAAAATGAAGATTGAAATCTTCTAATTGGTGAAAAAAAAGAAGAAAGTGTAGACTATTCTAATTTGTTTTGCTTCATTTGTCTTTTTTGCAAATTGATGGCATGTTCAAGGTTTTAAGTTGGTACCAATTGTGAATTACCGCAATTCTACAGCCTGATCTTTTTTTTCAACTACATCACCAACACTCTGTATCCTTATATTTTATTTTTCCACAAATCTTCTGCACAAGAGTATTTATCACCTTTTTGTACTTGTCTTCTTGTATTTGCAGGAGTTATGATGGAACATCTGGGTGTAGTGTGCTTGTTTTCTCTGAGGAGAAGCACTTGTTTAGTCATTTTATGGCGATTATTGTTTCATTTGATCCAGATATTTTAATGGGTTGGGATGTACAAGGTGGTTCTCTTGGTTTTTTGGCTGAGAGGGCTGCACATCTTGGTATAGGCCTACTTAATAATATCTCTCGGACACCATCGGAAGCCAACATAGATGTTGGAGAAAGAGAAAATTCAGGAAAGGTAATACTAGATACTATGCTTAAAGAGTCATTAATTACTGATTCTGCACTTGTAGAAGATACAGTAATTGAGGATGAATGGGGCCGAACTCATGCCAGTGGTGTCCATGTCGGTGGTAGAGTTGTCCTCAATGTATGGCGACTGATGCGTGGTGAAGTAAAGCTTAACATGTATACTGTTGAAGCTGTTGGTGAAGCTCTTTTGAGGCGAAAAATACCATCAATTCCTTACAAAGTGTTGACAAAATGGTTTGCAAGTGGTCCTGGACGAGCCAGATATAGATGCATTGAATATATGATAGATAGAGCAAAATTGAACCTTGAGATAATGAATCAACTCGACATGGTACGTTTATAAGGACTCGTTGTTTGCATGTGCGATTGTTCTATCATTTGCCATCTTTGTGAACTTGATGTGAGTGCTTTTGCAGATAAATCGAACATCAGAACTTGCTCGTGTATTTGGCATTGACTTCTTTTCTGTTCTTTCTCGAGGTTCACAGTATCGTGTTGAATCTATGTTTCTGAGATTGGCACATACACAAAACTATCTTGCCATTTCTCCTGGGAATCAACAGGTTATTGCTGAATTGACAAGACCTTCTACCATATATTGCTGATAAGGTTCTATCTGTTATGCATTTACAGAAGTTTTGGCACTTTGATTTTGTAGAATTCTGTGGAAGGTTTGCCAAAACGTTTTCTGTGTTGCTTTTCTTATTATTATGCCGGCTTAACGAGTTATTGCCTGTCTTCAAGTTTCAAGTTTGAAAACTTGACCTGTTTGTTCTGCTGCTAGATTCTGGCAAATTCTTCTAGCTGCTTTCCATTGATGTGACTCCACACTTCTGCACTACGTAATTTTTGTAGTCAAACATAAATGGAAGTTGCAAAATATGATATCTTTATATGTTCACAAACTTACTGGTTGAAGCGTAATTACAATGTTTTTTATCCAGTTGACTCTGAACCTGAGGACCTGATCAAACTATGTTGCTAGCTACCTTTGAGATTCCTGATCACATATATGTCGAGGATCTTGATTTTCTGTTTCGTGGATTTTAAAGCATCGAATAATGTTTTCTTCTTTTCTTCCTTGTTGGCCCATACTAGTGTTTTGCGTTGTTGGAGGCTATGCTTGCCTAAATGTTTACTGTAACTTTGGTTATATATAGGTGGCTTCTCAACCTGCAATGGAGTGTTTACCTCTGGTGATGGAGCCAGAATCTGGTTTTTATGCAGATCCAGTTGTTGTCTTGGATTTTCAGTCTCTTTATCCATCGATGATAATCGCATACAACCTTTGCTTTTGTACGTGTCTTGGAAATGTTGCACCTTCAAAGGCAAATACACTGGGGGTTAGTTCATTTTCAACAGATCCAAGTGTTTTGCGAGATTTGAAAGATAAAATACTGCTTACTCCAAATGGCACTATGTATGTGCCTTCAGAGGTAATTCATTGAATTATTTCTTCTGTAAATCTTGAATTTACTTGCTGGGAATATTCAGTATTTCTGCATATCCCTAACTGGCTTTGGTTCTTGTGGGCTTTTTTATAGCGACACAAGTTCTCTGAAAGTTGTCATGTGGTTGTGCTGCAGCCTTAAGTTTAACTACAGTTGGAGGAATTATTATTTCATGTATTGTATGTAGAAAGATTTAACATCTAATTAGTAGAGATTTGGACTGCTTCACTGTGTAGTTTAAATATGACTCTTCTATGAGTTTTAGTGACAGAAGATTTTGTTTGACCGTTCACATAGAACACAAGTGGGATTATATTTTGTTTTATCCCCTTTTTTTTTCTACATTTGATGCTCTGAGATAAATCTTGCCCTTTTCTTTCAAATGCTTTTTGTAAGTGATGTGCATTTTTTTCCATAAACAAAATAAGTGAAGAGAAAGAAGAAAGAATAATTTGTCTCTCATCCATGCCATTCACAGATTCGAAAAGGTGTTCTGCCCCGTTTATTAGAGGAAATATTGTCAACTCGAATAATGCTGAAACAAGCAATGAAGAAGTTGGCTCCCTCACAACAAGTTCTTCACAGGGTATGGCTGTACTGAAATAATTTCTAGTCAGTTGATTAATCTGCTCTTAGGTACAGGCTAAAAATAATAAAATGAACTTCTTCTTGACTTGCATGGCTTTTCTAATTCTTGTTTGAAATGGTTTAAAATTCCCTGAATTCTGGAGTTTTTGCAAATAACATTACACTGAAGGTAACTGTAAGGTGTAACATTTTGAAGGACACAAGTGAAAGGCATCATTTTGTGCTCTTTCTCTATATGTACTTTTTACTTTTTTCTCCCTTCAACATCTGTCTTATTTTATCTGTTAGATTAAAATGCTCTTGGTGAATAAATCCTTTTCCAATGGATCTATACTAAATTACATAGAATTTCTTACTGGATGATTTTGTTTGCGATCCTTCTTGAATAAATAAACATGGAGTTGTTTCTTCAGTTGTAATGTAATTGATTTTATGTGATTATGCTTGGATATGATCTTTAATACACTAATTTTTGGTTCTTTCAGATATTTAATGCAAGACAGCTTGCTTTGAAGCTGATCGCAAATGTAACCTATGGCTATACAGCTGCTGGATTTAGTGGTCGCATGCCTTGTGCAGAGCTTGCTGACAGTATTGTTCAGTGTGGCCGAAGCACACTGGAAAAGGCTATTTCTTTGGTAAATGCAAATGAAAAGTGGAAGGCTAAAGTGATATATGGTGATACTGATAGGTATGTGATATCTAGGAGTTAAAAGCATGTGATACAAACTCAAATAAGTTTTACAATGTTCTTCTTTCAAAATGGTAGGTTAACTTTTTGATGTTCGGCTTGGATGACATTTTACATAAAAAAAGACATGGTCATAAAGTGTTAGGTTAGAAAGACTACCGAAGTTGATTTTTTTTTTTTCCAATTCCACCAATTTAAAAGTAATTTATTTTATTTGGAATTTTATTCACAAAATCCGATCACAAGTTGAGGTGTTTGGAAGGTCATATGCTGTTTGCTGGCATTCTTTTCAGCATCTGTGGAAAGACATGTTTGGTTGATATACTCAGAAACACATGCACACACACATTCTTCTCAGCGAGTTTACTGACTAGTGCTGCGAAAATGTCTTCTCAAGGAATAATTTTGCTCAATGCCTAGCAAGCTTGAGGTTTAATTCTCTTCTTCCTGTGTCTCTTAATGTATGAGGTTTGGTTTATGCAGCATGTTTGTCCTCCTCAAGGGACGCAGTGTCAAAGAATCTTTTCAAATTGGACGTGAAATAGCATCAGCTGTAACTGCAATTAACCCAGATCCAGTTACTCTCAAATTGGAGAAAGTCTATCATCCATGCTTCCTCCTTACTAAGAAACGCTATGTTGGTTACAGTTATGAGAGTGCTGATCAGATTGAACCTATGTTTGATGCTAAAGGTATCGAGACAGTTCGCAGAGATACTTGTGGTGCTGTTGCCAAGATAATGGAGCAGTCGCTGAGAATCTTTTTTGAACATGAAGACATCTCTGAGGTGGAAATTGATATGTTCTTTTGCCCCCTTTTTAATCGATGTGATTAAAATGCTGAAAATCTACTTTCAAACTATTGATTTCATAAATAGGTTTGTTGGAAATAATAGTGAATGGTTTGTTCATCATTTAAGATGAAAAAATGAAGGCTTTAGTTACCAGATGACATGGCCAGCTGTGGAACTATATATCAACGAGGACTCCCTCGATGTTTGTTCTGGCTAGAGTTTCTCTTACGAAGTTTTATGGATTTTCCATCTATGCTTTTTGAGGGAAAGTTTTCCATGTCCTTCTGCAGGTTAAAACATATTTGCAGCGTCAATGGACACGGATTCTATCTGGAAGAGTGTCTCTTCAAGATTTTGTTTTTGCAAAGGAAGTTCGGTTGGGTACCTACAGTACAAGGGCTTCTTCAGCACTCCCACCAGCAGCAATTGTAGCTACAAAAGCAATGAGAGCTGATCCCCGGGCAGAGCCATGCTATGCAGAGCGAGTGCCTTATGTTGTGATCCACGGGGAGCCAGGCGCTCGACTAGTGGATATGGTTGTTGATCCATTGGACCTCTTGGCCATTGATTCCCCTTTCAGATTAAATGATTTATATTACATCACCAAGCAGATAATCCCAGCTTTGCAGCGGGTTTTTGGACTTCTTGGTGCTGACTTAAACCAGTGGTTTTCAGAGATGCCCCGACCAGCCCGGGAAGCTCTTGCTAAGCGCCCTTCATATGCTCCAAATCCTCAAAGAACCAGAATAGACTATTATTATCTTTCAAAACACTGTGTCCTGTGTGGTGAGTTGGTCCAAGCATCAGCACATATATGCAACAAGTGTTCACAGAGGGAAATTGCTGCTGCAACAGCTGTGATTGGAAGGACTTCCAAATTGGAGAAGGAGATGCAACACCTTGCTGCTGTAAGAATTTCAGTCATTCTCTCATGAATTCTATTTGATATTTGGATTATAGGAGTCAACACTTGTGATGTATCGACTTCCATGATTTGTCACATATTTCAAGTTACCTAGTTAACTCAGTCAGCCTCTCTGTTTGTTCATCTTTCTATTGTAGCCTTCTCATAACTTCGGTGCTTATTTGGATTAAAGTATGGGGTTGCAACAATTTAAACCGAGTTCACATTGGATTCAAAGAGTCTTGATTATCTTGCAGATATGTCGACATTGTGGAGGTGGGGACTGGCTTTTGGAGAGCGGGATCAAGTGCACCTCACTCGCATGCTCAGTGTTCTACGAGAGGCGTAAAGTTCAGAGAGAACTACAGGGTCTCTCTGCTGTTGCTGGAGATGAAGGTTTCTACCCTAAGTGTATGGTTGAATGGTTTTGATGCCTGTTTCTCGTACATGTATTGCTTGAACACACTAGGAAGGCCCTTTTATGTTTCCCATATTATCTTCTATCTACACGTTAAAGCTGGTGGAGTCCATCTCTTTTGACCAAACATTCCTCAGTTGAATCCTCCATGTCCATTACTTGTGTTTCAGAGAGAATTCAGCATTTTTTCTGTTAGTAAATTATGATAATGACTTGAGAGAGGAAGGAGACATTAATATTGGAGAGAGAAGTAGTTAAACTCTAAAGGTATTGATTCAACCTCGTGACTAGTGCTGATTGATCCGGGTGTGTTTGGAAATGTAGTGTAAATCATGTTCTTTAAATTTTAAATTTTATTTATTTAAAATAATTTTTTTATATTTTTAAATTTTTTTGATGTGTTAAATTTTTTTTTAAATAAATTATTTTGATGTATTTCTAACTTAAAAATACTTTGAATCATCATTATCATAATTTCAAATACACTCTTAATAATCGAACCAGTTATCCTATCCTAGGTTTTATACATATCTAAATAATTGAGATTAAACAAACTATAAAAATAACTTGAAAATCAATAAAAATTATATAAGAGTGTTAAACAAATATAAATGGTTTTGAAAATAAAAAATTCAAGTTTCCTTCTAAAATTGAATATATTGTTACAATCAATCCTGGAAAAAAAAACAGAGTAGTATGCTTTGAGGATGCATTGTTGTTAAAAAAAAAAAAAAAAACTGCCCCTGAATCCTTTTAAGCACATTCAATTTCATAGTGTTTGTATTTATTTATTTTTCTTGAGAATTATAATTTTTTTTTTTTCTCAATTTCTACTTACCTGTTTAGGCCCATGAACACTTAGGACACAACAAAACCCAAAAGGGTTTAAGACCTAAACTAAAGGGTTTATGGCTCAAGAAGGATTTGCTCTCTCGTCTTCTTCGTCTCCTCTCTCGGTTCCAATGAAGGTTTTTGCTACCTTCTAATCTCTCTTTTCTCTCCCTAGAAATGGCACAGACACCAATCTCTCTCCTTCTCTTAAGACGCCTAACTCTCGCATCCCAAAACCCTAAATCCCCACTCTCTCTCCTCCTCTTTAACAACTTTTACCTTAAACCCTACTCAACCACCACAACTGATAACCCCTCCACTGAGCAACCAAAACCCAGCCCTCTCTCAGCTCGATTGAGCTTTGTCTTTGATCAAATTGATTCCATTGAACGTGAGCGTGCTGAAAAACACCAAACCCTCCAAAAAATCCGTGCTTGGCGCCAATCCAAAGACACCCCACAGCAAGAGCAAAACCCAGAAACCGTTACTACCCGAAACCCAGAACTTGTTGGGTCTCAAAACCCAGAAACGATTCTCTCTCAAAATGAAAATTTGGAATCTGGGCTAAGTGATGATGGTGATTCTAGCGTTGATCTTGAAGAGTCTGATATGATAGAGTTGAAGAGGAAGGAAGTGGAGTTGGTGCATCCATGGCCAGAGTGGATAGAGTTGATGGAGAGATTGGTGCAACAGAATTATTTTGATCATAGAAGGAAAGTTGCGGACAATATGGTAGAAAGTTTGGGACTTGATGTTTCTGGGGTTGGGTATGATTGTGATGGTGATGGTGTTGGCATTGATTTTAATGATTACAAAACTGTACAGACTGCTTGTCTTAATTTTGGCAAAGACCGGTTTGATATCTTCAGGTTTGTGGAATTTCTGTTCTTGTTTTAAAGTTGGTTACTTGATTGCGGAAATTGAATGAAAATCGTTGTTTACTTTACTTCTTTCTCTGTCTGTTGAAATGCTTGCGAGTTTTTCTTGGAAGTGTTTTTGTGAGGGTTATAGGAATATTTGATTTTAAATGCAATTTGGTGGTACAGTACAGATTGACTATAATTTGTTAGAAGCTTTGAGGTCAGTATGGTCTCTGCTTCTCTTTGTTAAATTCCTTGCCACAATTATTTTATCAAAGAACGAATGAGAGAAAATGGTTGGAATTGGTTTTGTGGACTGTAAAATACAACCTGTAGGATCTTCTAATATATGCACTGTACCATATTTACTAAACTAAGCTTTTTGGCTTGCTGTTTCAATCTCTCTGTTTTCTCAAAGTGAAATAGTACTGAGTGTAACATTGTATTCCTGAATCTGAGAGGTGTAGCAACGAATTTATTTTATTTTTTTAATATATTTAGCATGCTTATTACGGAAATAAAATGATTAGAGGATTGATATGAGGATTTCAAGACTGCACTGACTACTCGTCTTAATTTCGCTAAAGATCAGTTTCATATCATGAGTTTGGTGGGTAGAGTTCATATTCTTGTTCTAAAAGTTTCTAACTTGGTTGCTTGAATGAAAGAGCATTTTTTGGTTTAGTTTTTTCTGTGTCTGGTAATGTATACGATTTTTTTGGTTGAAGTGTAATGGGATATGGAATACATCTAAATGCAATTTGGTGGGATTACACAAATATGAGTGAGTAGATGTTTTTGTGGTTTGATGTGGTTTCAGATTTTCATGTTTAAGTTTTCCAATGCTGTTTTCAAAATGCATAAGCTTTTTTAGCTTGAGGCTGTGTTGAATTCTGCCAGAATTTTTGCTCATTCAACCATGGAATCAGGCTTTGTAGGTTTGGGTTCTGTGGTGAATTCAACTGTATTAACGTTCATCAAATTATGAATGGAAGAAGTGGCTGTGGCTGCATTGATCTCTGTGAACTATACAATCTAATATAGTCACAGTTCAATCTTTGCTGAACTAAGCTTTTGGCTATATGTTCAATTCTGTGTTTTCCAAGTGTAAACAGTGTCCTACAACAGAAGTTCTAAATTTGTATTTTATTTTGTGATGCCTATCATTAAAATACATGTTTTAAGTGCAAGATTTTTAATCTAGGCTTATTTCTTGATGTTTTACAAGTAATTCTACTCTTGTTATGGTCACTTTGCTTGACTTGTGACGAGAAAGAATTGATTTCAGGTCATTGTCGAGACAGGATATTCAAATTTTGGTAGGCTATGGATGCCCAAGCGTGGACAAGAAGGTTGTCTTCTCTTCAAAGCTTTTGAGGAAGCATGTCCACCTTGATGAAGGGGATGTAAGTGATACTTTCTTAGACTTCTTAGTTACCTATTCATACTTTAAAATAGTGATATATAATCTCTTGTGGCTCTTTTTTGAATCACATCTTGTGACATGCTCTTATAATTTTGCCTTCCTGGAATCTCAGCTGTCAATACAATTGTTTGCAGGGGCTTCATAGTATATGTGCCCTTGTTTTTTGGATGTGTCACATCCTCTACCTGTTAAACTTGGAAGTGAATATGTAAACTGTTCTTTTCATATGCTTTCATATTATTGTCTTTGAAGAGGATAATGTTCTTCCTAAACATGTTATAAGCTGGACGGGGTGTTCAAGTTAAAGATAGTTGTTGTGCCAGAAAGTCCAATATGCATTTGCACTTAGATAAATTTATGATTGCTTAGCAATGGCTATTTTAAAGACAACTGCCTTTGTTTTTCAGGTCTGTAGTAACTGCAGTCTGAGGAGCTCATGTGAAAGAGGATATCTAATAACTAATAAAGAGGATGAGGCACGGACTATTGACCTTATGAGGGTTCTTTTAGCTCATGGTTTTGAATCCATAAATGGATCGGTAACCAATAAGTCTCTTCTGAAACAAAAATCTGTTAGAACTGTTGTTCGTAAGTTACTTCATGAGGTTGTAAAGTTGGGTGCAGTTCCAATAGATCCAAATCTCCCCCCTCCAGTGATTAAAAGGCCTCCACCAAAAGTGAAGCAACCTCCTCCTCCTCCCAGGAAACGAGTCGGACGTGATGACATTGAGATGAAAAGGGGGGATTGGCTGTGTCCCAAGTATGTTCCTCTTTATGAGTTTATGACTTCCTCATGTGCAGTTGTATATTTTTTTTGTTCTTAATGTGAGACTGCCGGATGCCTAATCAGGGGGTGCACTGAGGCATTTTCTGAAACTTCTGAAAAATTATCGTACTCTTTTTCTCTGCTGCTCTCTAGTTAATCCTATGAATGTTTTTTCCTTTTTTGGCTCAATCTATGGTTCAACCTAGGTAATCTTATGTGCATCCTTGGAATAGCTGTAGTTTCATGTGGTACTCTTGCCAGGAAGATCTTAAATGCAATTGTCATGACAAGTTCAAGAGTTTAAGAACAGAATTAGCTAGTTGTTTCAACTACAAAGACAAGTTGTAAATTGTGTTTTAAAACCAGCATTATCTAATTTTTTCAACTATACAATTATTGTCATAGTCTAAGTGCTTTATTGCTAAGAATGCTGCCTATATTTTCTCAGGTGTGACTTCATGAATTTTGCCAAGAATGCAGTGTGCTTACAATGTGATGCAAAGCGGCCCAAGAGACAGTTGCTTCCAGGGGAATGGGAATGCCCAGAGTAAGTCTTCCATTGCAAATCATTAGTGTATTTCCCCACTTTACTGTCTTTGTTGCCACATATTTCCAAATCATGTGGTGGTTATAAGTCTCTGCTTATTCTGTATCATTTCTATACTAGAAAACAATGCAGCTTCTTTGTAAAATTTTCTGTGTTGTGTAGTTTGTTGGTAAAATTTTGAAGTGTATTGCTCTTTGCTATGGCAGGTGTAACTTCTTAAATTATAGGAGAAACATGGCATGTTTCCATTGTGATTGCAAGCGTCCACCTGATGCATTTATGGAAAATAAAATGGAAGAAAGGCAGTATGGTAGCAGAACAAGGTCGGAGAAGATTGTCAGCCGCCAAGAAGTTTCGAATGCCTGGAATTTTGACTTTGATGACAATGAATCAGATGGGGCAGATGTTGCTGCTTTTGAGCATGCAGATTCTGCATCAATGGTTGAAGACTCGCCTCTGGAGAGTCAAGCTAAGGAAGGAGATTTTGGACGGAATGCAGATGCTTTAAATGGAACCAGAAGAATTTCAAGGGTCCATGAAAGAGAATATTCTGATCCTGGGCATGACGGATTTGGAAGGGGGTTTGATGATTTTGATGATGAAGATGATATTAACAGTTATGAAATAGATACCCAGAATAATAAACCTGCATGGAAGACTTCTCAAATCAATTTTTCTGATCAAGGGATTTCTGAATTGGAAGGCGATGGAGGTTCTGATGACAATTTGGGCAGCCGGCTCATGACAAATCCTTCTGTTAAGCCATCAAAGCCCAGGAGTCAAAGAGCAACTTTCTCTGGCTCTGATGGGAACGAACTGGGTATTGATTCAGATGAAGAGCGCTCAGTTCATCCGAAATGGAAATCCAGTCATGTTGCTGATGTTAGACACAAAAATAGAGGTAGAGGTCCAACGGGCCCTTCCAAGGGATTAAGTTTTGGGTCAGACGAAGAACTTGAGCTTGATTCTGATGTGGATGATGATTTTGGTTCCCGCCAGAAGAAACAGAGAACAAAGGGTGCTGGTAGAAGAAATGAGAGAAATTCTGATTGGGAAGATGCTTCCATTTCTGGTTCAGAATCCGATGGCAATGATCGGCGTTCCTGGAGAAACAAGTCGGGAGGTAACAAAACTGGATTTGGTAGAAGAGATAACAATTTTAGGGATTATGATAATGACTTTGTGAGAGACAATGAGATGAGAACGAATGGTAAGATGGGTGATAGAAGAAAGTCTTGGGGTGATAATTTTGATAGATCATCACCTGGTCCCCATGGTAAAAATAGAGGATTTCAAGGCAATGACCATTCTGGGTGGAAAATGAATGATGCAGGTGGTGGCAGAAGAAAGTCTTGGAGTAATGATTTTGATAGATCATCACCAGGTCCTCATGGTAAAAATAGAGGATTTCGAGGCAATGACCATTCTGGGTGGAAAATGGATGATGCAGGTGGTGACAGAAGAAAGTCTTGGAGTGATGATTTTGATAGATCATCACCAGGTCCTCATGGTAAAAGCAGAGGATTTCGAAGCAATGACCGTTCTGGGTGGAAAATGGATGATGCAGGTGGTGACAGAAGAAAGTCTTGGAGTGATGATTTCGATAGATCATCACCAGGTCCTCATGGTAAAAGCAGAGGATTTCGAAGCAATGACCGTTCTGGGTGGAAAATGGATAATGCAGGTGGTGATTCACGGAATTTTAATGGACCAAAACGAGAAGGATTTAGAAAACGGCAAGGAGGAAGGTCACAAGAATACAATATGGACAAGGATCCTGGTGAATTTAGAAATAGCCGACGTGTTATTGAAAGGTAAATTTGAGCTACAAATGACAAGCATGTACCGTTTCAGACCATGATTAGTTTTGCTGCTAATAGCTCGCAGCTGTGAAATCAAGTGGTCATGTTGACTTTACCTGGGAAGACTGTGATCGGAAAGAAGAGATGAAAAATGCAAAAATCTTCAAATGTGCTAGTGCTGCTTTCTTTTGTATACGCCGACTGCCACTAGTTGCTCCACCCTCAAGATTAATGCCATATTTGCTGCTTTACCCTGTAAGTGAGATTTGGTGGGTCACCTGTTTTTTTTTATTTTTCATCGTACTGCTGTTAAATTTGAGATTGAGTGTCGGTAATAGAAGGAAAGAAAAGGAAAACCAATGACTTGCTTTGGTCTTTACATCCTAGCATATGATTCTTTTTATTTTATGTTTTTTTAATTTTATCTCATAGTTGCATATACTACTAATTTCTATATTGTTTTATTTGAACGATAACAAGAAATTGCATCTCGAAGTTTTTTTGAACAATTTACAGATCCATTTTCGTTCATATGCTTGCATGATATTTATGGTTTGAATTAACCCTGTCGTTGTTACCTCATGTGGATGATGGAATCTACTTTTCCATACTCGAAACCATGGCTTAGAAATGATACTGGTGTGTCAGGGAGTCTATCAGTAGAGATCAGATGGTTTGATATCAGTGACAAGAGTATTGTGAGTCTTTTAGACGAAAATGAAAGAATTGCATAAAAATCATTGCGACACTAGTTGTTGAACATTATGAACAGCATGATTATTCTAATTTCTCATGCACTGGTTGTGATCATACGAGTGGATTAACATTGAATGACATGGCTAGTTTCAATGAAAGAACACAATTGTTCAATTAAAAAAGCAGGCACGTATCTCTGTGATCATTCAAAATCAACGAATAGCATTAGATGGCAAATCCAGATCAAGATTTTCCTGTGCTGGGACTCGTTCAGAATTTATCCACAAGAAGGTCAACT
>Ga0325411_1006045_pt1 | contig 13328 bp, 3 predicted proteins | sample PopdelMetagenome_13_FD_206181 | JGI IMG/M metagenome (GOLD analysis project Ga0325411, IMG submission 206181) | Populus deltoides microbial communities from Bellville, Georgia, United States - Xylem-PdIQD-R4 | ecosystem: Host-associated > Plants > Phyllosphere > Stem > Wood/Secondary xylem... | reverse complement strand
AGCTTTTTATAAGAGCGTACAGAATCGGAGAATGGGACAGCGGTGGCGGCGCTCCCGTAACGAGAGGCAGAGCCAGTGGAGCGGAGGATAGTGGAGACGGAACGCCTCGATAGCCTGTGCATCGTTCGTTCACGGGAGGAAGAGATTGAACGTAAAGCGACCGGGAGGGGAGAGAGATAGAGACAGAGGTGGAGTAGATGGGCACTGTTTCTAGCGAGTCTCAGACTCCGTGAGTTATGAATGGGTGTTTAGTAGGGTTTATCATGGGGTTTGAGGAAGTTTCTGGAGATCGGTCCCTTTTCTCTTCTTTTTTTTGCCCCTTTTATTTCGTGCAACGTTTTATAAGGTATTTGATCATTTTTAATAATATTTTTTAAAAAAAAACAAGACTATAGTTTTTTATTTTATTTTACACATGCTCTGTGTGATAGAATATCATCTTAAAACCTAATTCTTATAATTATATGCACTATGATGCTATTTAGATTAAAAAAAATTAATATAATAAAAAATATTCAAGCTATAAAAAATTATTTAACATTGTTATTACATTCAGGCAAACAAGTTAATTTTAAAACCTTCCAACTTGACCAATTTAAAATAAAATTATATAGAAGTCGTCTTAATATAACTCAATCAACTTAACCGGTTAAAAAACAACTCGACCTCCCAGTAAAATAACATCCAAAGTTGAAATTTTATATATATATATATATGAAATTGACAAAAAAAAACTTCAAACCTAACTCTTTATCTAACATGAATTTAAAATTAAATCGTGTGAGAGTTTTTTTGGCGTGACTTGGTCGATTTGGCCAGTCCAAAAAGAATCTAATTGGCTAGTAAAAAAAATTTGACAATGAAATTTACAGAATAAAAACCTTTCGAACCAACTTCTTACCTAACTCGAGTTTAAAATTAAATCATGCAAGAGTTGGTCTGTTATGATCTAGTCAACCTAATCTGTTAAAAAATAACTCGAATGACCATTAAAAAAATCTAAAGATGAAATTACTAATTTACTATTTATAGATAAAATTGAAAAAAAAACTTTATTATTCATATAAACAGTAAAGTAATTGCATTGAGTTGTTTTAGTAAAGAAAATATGAGAGATTCTTGATTACAAAACAAATACGAAACTTTTCATGTTTTTTGGATAGTTTTTATACTCGAGTGACCTTAACTATTATTATTGGTTGATATATTAAGTTAAGTTAAATTAAAAAATAATTTTTTCTAGTAAAGTTATTGTTTATCAAGACTCTGATTATTATTTATTATAATAGTATAATTATGAAGTTGTTTTTGAACAAAAACATCTTTGAACTAGGTATTAGGGGCAAGAAAGTCTTTTCACCATAACACAATTGTCTTTTACAAATTGTGAGGTCAGATTAGTAATTTCATCTTTTTTGTAAAGTAAAATTGCTAATTTAAATCTAGAATAAAATAATCTAAAGCCTACTACTCGGGAACATTTTTGTATTTTTAATTTTTTAAAATAGTATAATTACTTTGATGCCCTTAAAAACAAAACCAACAAACTCTCACCAGCAGGTCTTTTTTTTTCATTTTACATTGGTTTTATTTTAAATTTCAAGAGTACTCAGGGCATCATTATAAATTATATTTATTATATATAATTTTAAAAAAACTTTCTGGAGAATGCATAACACTAGCCAGCATGTAGGCGACCCTAGCGTGAAGGGTCACCCAGCCACCAAGCATCGCATTTTAGGGTAGTGTTTGAAAAGACCCGGTGTCCCCAATGAAATGGTGCAGCGCGTGCCCTTATCAGACATCAAGTTTAGCATCGGCGACTGTGTTTTTTTTCCTTTGTCTCTTTCTTCACCATTGAATTTAACGTTAGTCCATTCAAAAAATTAAATCAGCCCATGCAATTTATTTCTCCTTCACATTTGGTCTTTGTCCTTGTGATTATTTATATTTTTTTTAATAAGCCATGAAATTATAAATGTTTTTCAATTTCACCCTCTTTTAATTTTTAATCTTTCAGATTTGGTCTCTATTCTTTTGATTACTATTTTTATTTTTATTTTTAGTAAGCTATAAAATTACAGTTTTTTTTTTCAATTTCACCTCTTTTTATTTTTTAAATTTGATCTTCATTCTTTTGATTGCTGTTTATTTTGTTTAAGATTATGTTTTTAGATTTGTTTTATATTTTCATCATTCTTGAGTTTTTTTTCTTTTAAATTTGATCCCTATTCTTTTTTTACTATCTTTTTTTCTTTGACAAGTTTTTTAAAGTGACTTTTTTCATGATTTAACCATTCAAAATTAAATTGGTTGGGAATTATGCTTCTTAATTGAACATGGTTGAATGATTTCATGGGTTGTGAGTTTTAGAGATCAGACCAGGTTTAAGAGATGTGTCCGATTTGACATGTTATTTTCTTTCCTTTTTTAAAGCTGTTGCTTTTATTTCTTACCTTTTTTTTAGATATTTGCTTTCTTATTTTTTATGATTTGCTTTTTATGAGATTAGTTTCAGGTTCATGGCCAGAATCTCTAGTTTCAAAGATTAATGTTGGTTGACTTTTTTTAGGTCCTTTTTTTAAAATTGATTTACTTCAATTTTATTCTTTAACATTTAATTTATTTGAAATTGGTCTTCCTATATTTTCTTTCTTTCTTTTCTATGGGGTTATTATGATCTTATGTCATGATCACGGAGTCTATGGGTTAACCTGAGTTAACTAAGATTTTTTTTTGTTATTGTGACAGGGTTAATCCTAGGTTCAGGGCCATGGTTATTGGTTTCAAAGATTGTTTTTTATGGAAACTTTTTTTGATTTAATTATTTCAATTTCATCCTTTAACATTTGATTTATTGAAAATTGGTCTTCGTAGTTTTATTTTCATTTCTTTTCTATTGGGTTATCCTGATTTTTTTTTTACAATTTCATCCTTTATGAGTTTTTTTCCCATCATATTTGATCTCTGTTCTTTTTCTTGCTATTTTTTTCCTTTGACATGCTTTTTAAATTGATATTTTCTCACGATTTCATCCTTCAAAATTAAATTGGTTGGAAATTAAGCTTCTTGATTGAACACGATTCAAGAATTTCATGATTTTTCATGGTTACGGGTTTGCCGGTTAACCCGGATTGACTCTTATTTTTTTTCCATTGCTTTCTTTAAATTATTATTTTTTTATTTTTGTCCTTTAACATTGCGTTGTTCGATAATTGAGCTTCATGATATTATTAAATTTACTTCTAAACATGTTCACCCTGGTACTCATAACTAGGTCAAAGATTTTGCATCTTGACCTGGGCGGGTCTAGATTAAGTTTTTTTTTTACCTTTTTAAATTATATTTTTCATGAGTTTTCATTCTTCAACATTTTATTTGCTGGAGATCGATTTTTATGGAGTTATCATGATCTCATTTGATTTATTAGGAATTAGTATTTGAACGTTTTCCCTACACTTGTTTCTATAAGATTATCTCAATCTTATGTCAATTGTCATAAAGTTTGCAAGCTAATATGGTTTAACATAGGGTTTTTCTTTTTTTGTCTTTTTTATTTTATTTTTTTTAATTTTGCCCTTCATCATTATGTTGTTTAATAATCCAGGTTGACTCAGTTTGGTTCTTTTAACCTTTTTTTCCTTGTCATTTTTTGTCTATTTATTTAATGTTTTTGTATTTTTAATCATATTATTTAAATTATCAATTGAACCAACAACTTTTTAGTTTAATGTACATTGAATCTAATATTTGAATTTTGAATCTAGAGTAGATAAAGTCCATGAGAAAAAAATATTTTGCAAAGAAAATTACAAAGTTGTTATAATTATAGGATTTCTATTGCATCAAAACATTGTTTCTAAAATGTTCCTAGTTGATACTTTTTTTAAAATTAGACATTTATTAGAGTTGTAGAGACTGCTACATATTATATTCTTTTTTTTTATGAAAAAAAAATAGTTGTTCTCATAAGTTAAGATATAAGGGATACCTAAAACTAATATGTAGGTGTTTATTGTAAGACATGTACACTGAATTGACCTGCATGAGAATTTTATATGGAGAGAGCACATATATCTATAGAAAGGCTCATGTAACGGTTGTGTAAGTGATTCTTAGATTTGAGATCACTAAGTTATCTTATATAGAGAATATTATGCTTTGATTCTGTTACATGTTATCTTAATCGAGGTGATAAAGGGGTAAATATTGGATATAACATGAATTATATGAAGGTATTTAAGTGATCAAGAAAGGATTCATCACCCTATGTGAATTAGGAAAAATATTATATTCGTTCTCAAATAATATTGATTGAGAAATCCTTGGCCAAGATAGAATGAAATTTGAAAAGGTTTTCAAATCTTATTTAAACGATCAATGACTATTATATAGAGAACAAACATGTTTTAACATGATAGACATACTCTATGCTTTAATGTTAAATCAAAACATTATTGATGAAAGAATATTAATTACACTAAGAAACCGGTCACTGAAAGGTAAAGTCAAACCACTAATGACTTTTCTAATATTTGAAGAATCATGACACGTTGCTAGATGATGCACCTGATCTTCAAATATAAATTAATCAATTGTTAAATTGATAATAAATTATTTTTTTTAATTTTTGAAATTCTAGTTAATTAGAATTAGAATTTATATTTGGGTCAGCATATGAGGAACCTAATGGGTCATACACATTAAGAACCATTAGTCATAAATTAAATTGGGATGATTTAATTAAGTATGACTTGATTAAAATATATCTTAGAAATTAAGAACTAGAATATAATTAATATAGAGATTAAATTTCTAGACCTAGAAAAATCAAGTAAGGACTTGATTGAGTTAATTTCTGAAATTTTCCTGAATTAATATATGGATATTATTCAAGGGACAAATTGATATTTTGTTAATTTATAGAGTTTTTCATATTTTTCTATAAATAGTAAGCTATAACTCTTATTTTTTTTTATGGTTGTTTGTTAGACATAAAAACTATATAAGTCACAGATAGAGAGTTAACACTCTAGGCAAAACAATCTCTCTCTCCTAAATATGGATTTAGGAGAGAATATTTCTCATTGGTGGTTCGTGTGGATTACCTTTGGAGATCGGATAATTGGATAACTTGTGGTTTACAACAACTTAGTCTTTAAAGAATTATTCAAAGCCGAAGAATATAAGATTTTCATGTAATAAATCCCTAAACAACTCTAGACTTGTCTAATGAGATCCTAGAGACTCTCGAATAATTTTGTTTTATTGTTTTCACTGCGTGTATAATATTCAAGAAATCCAACACAACTCTAGTCTTAATTTTTTTCTCAACATTCTTTTTTTACATGGAAAAAAACTTGTCTACCACATGCTGCAAATCTAGTTCTTAATTCTAAATGTTGAGGTTTATGATTTTATATATGTGATTGTAAAAACAAGAAGATATTGAAAAATCTGGACCGTCTCTTTGAATACACAATTAAAAATTTTAGATATCTTGATGCACTAAACAAAACATATTATTGCTTAGAATCTTGATTTCAATTAAAACATAAGGAATTTAACAATTTTTATATCAAACTATTTATTAAAACTACAAAGTTTATGGATTACTGTGAGTAGTTTATTGTATAAAATAATTGATTATAAAAATATTTTTGTTAAATTTACAATTCTTTTCAATACATATCTAAATAATTGATGTCATTTTTCTTAAAATAATCTTAATTAATTTTGTTTGATCATTGCTTATATATTTTATTTAATAAAAAATCATAGTAAAACAATTATGTGAATTTTATTAGAAATTCATCTTCCAATTAAATGGAGGCAAATGAAAATGTGTATAGAGAGATTAAAAAATGCAAAGCTCTATGGCGTTATAAAATAGGTTTCAGTATGACATATACCCAACCGAAGAGCACAAGCACCTTGGTTGATGGCCTAAGTATGATTCCTTTATTTTTTTTTTATCATATTATTAATTATTATTTTATTAACATTAAATTAAATTTAAATTGAAATTTAAAAAAACTAAAATAATTGTTCACCAAGACTTTGAACACTATTCATTGTAATCGGGTAATGATAAAATTGCCCTCAAGCCATAAAAGCTTTGAACTAGGCATTAAGGATAAGAATATATTTTCACCGTAACACAATTGTCTTTTATAAATTTTATAGTGTTAAATTAGTTATTTTATTTTTTATTATATAATAAAATTACTAATTTAACTCTAGAATAAAAAAAAATATAATGCCTATTACTCAAGTTTGTTTTGGTCTTTGTAAATTTTTTTTAAATAGTGTAATTACTTTGATGTCTTTAAAGACAAAATCAACATAATTCTCTCACAAGGATTATTTTGTCACTTTACATTGGTTCTATCATAAATTTAAAAGTTAATAAGAGGCATTATTATAATTGACATTTATTAAAAAATTTTGCTCGTGCATGTGTAGTACGCACCAATATGTAGACAACCTCCACGTTGTTTAGGCAGCATACATGGACGACCCACAGGAGCCATCACCGCCATTGTTTTCCTTCTCCTATAGTTTATGGTACCAGCCACGCTAGTAATGGTAGCAAGAGCAACTCAAAGCCAAGTAACATTTCCTTCCAACCTCCTCGTGTTATGTGATGTTTAAGACTGATACTAGTTGCTTGTATGGTAACAGAAAGAAAAGGAGATGTTGAGAATGCACGAGGTAAGAAATGCCTTTGTTAATGGCATTCTACATGCCAAGTAATAGCTCTCGGGTCGGGTTGAGTAAGAAACAATAGGGGTCGAGCTTCCCACCCAAGCCTAGCCTATGTGGTTGGGCTGAGTTCTATATAAAAAAGAAACTTTAGGCTGTTTATTGGCCCAATCAGATCGGCTTGGGCTAGGAGACCTAACTCACATGCCTGGGTTAAGCCCATTCCAACCATAAAGTTTTTTTAGCATACCTGATTTTTACTGAAGGAGAAAATGTCTTTTTTTGTTCTTAAAACGTGTTTGTCAAACGCAATCTTAAGATATTTTTTCATACCTTTGATTTTTTTTATAAGGACGTATTTGGTAAACACACTTAGATGTTTTCTTTTAACATTGGTTTGTCCCTTATTTTTTTTGTTTTGCCAAACAAGCTCTAAATAATTTTCAAAAATTTAAAATCATTTCCAGGATGATTTTAGAATTATTTATGGGTCTCTCACTAGGTTCTCCAATAATTTCATTTAATATCGAGCCTGTAGACTTACAATGTAAGATACTGACTCGATATTAAAAATACCCGTTTTTCTTTAAAATTTCAAATATATATATATATATATATATATATATATATAATTGCTCATTTAAAAATGCAAAAATATGTTTTTATCTATGTGCATACAACCAAATCCTAAAAGTTTTTAATGTGTAGTTTATAAAAAAAGAAAAACAATTGCATTTTTATCATGCTTTGAAAAAAAAAACAAAAATGGATATTATAACCAGTTTATTATTATTCATTAGGATTTGATCAAAATTTTAAAAAAACACCACAAAAAATAAATTTGTTTATAATATTTTTAGTATGAATTTTACAATGTAATGTATATTCTCGGTATTAAATTAAATCAATTGAAAAAAATAAAATGTTAAGAATTAACTGTAGACTTTAATATTTGAGGGTATAAAATTACATTGTAAAGTATATCCCCTGGTATTAAAAATACAAAATAGAAATAAATGCACCATTAAAATTTAAACTTTAAAATGGTTAGATTTTAGCCTGATAAAATAGGGATCTTCTTAGTGAAGAGGACTTTTCTTGAACTTTAGATGGACCAATGAATAGAAGCAAGACTTGGAAAAAAAATCAATCAACAATGCAGCTTATTATAGGTAGGGTGCACAATGGATGATGCGTCTTTTCCATGTATAACTAGTTCTTTTACTCATACTCTTGCAAACCAATAGGTTTTCTAGTGACCAAGATACTAGATGACGACTTCCTCAAAATTATAATTTTATGATTAATTCTCATACTCTCGCAAACCAATAGGTTTTCTAGTGACCATTATAGTAGATGATGACTTCCTCAAAATTATAATTTTATGATTAATCCTCATACACCCAAACCCCCACTCGATCTAGGAGGCAGATCCATCATTTAATGTTGTGCATGTCATGACAACTAGCATGGATTCAATATGTGTAAATGAACAAAAAAAATAAGGTGTATTGGAAAATAATTCACGACACCTATAACGAAACAAGAAGTTAATATCTAAGCATATATCAAGATCTCTAATGCATCGTTAATTGACCATTCAACTAGTAGTGAATAAGTTTTATTTGTATTATGCCCAATTGAAAAAAAAACGTAAGTGATTTCACCTATAAAGACAATGTATTGTTAATATAAAACTCATATATTTGAATTCATTTAATTTATCAATATTATTTAAATAATACTTTCCAGGGTGTTTTAATATAAACACAGTAAAATAGAGATTACATGTCTAAAACAATTCAAGATCAATCATTCCTATTTCAACATTGCTAGGAGAAATTGAAAAGCCAACCTAAATAGATGTTTAAAAATTAATAAAAAAAAGTCTAAAAGTATTATAAATGCAACTCTTGTAATTTATTTATTTTTACTCAAAGTTCAATCAACATAGAAAAAGATGATGTTGTACTTGGTGACAACAATAATATAGAGAGAGCGATGAGTGAAAACACAACAAAGAAACAAGTTAAAAAAGATAAGGTTAGTGTAAGTTCTCATGTTGAATTGGTCTTAAAGAATTAAAAATAATATAAAATGAAAATGAAAAGTTAAAAGATGAAATTTTTTGAAAACATCATATAATATAAAGGTAGAAAAAGTAAATGCAAAACATGATAGACGAAAACAGAACAAGACATGATTGATATCATGTCAAAAAGGGTTTTTTAATGAAACAACAACAAGATGAATAAAAAATAATGTTGAAAAATATGAAAAAATGCTTTGATATTTGGTTGAATATTTTGAAATGCATCAAATAGAGGTATTAACTAAATAATGTAATAATAGTTTTAATTAGTACGCATTGTTTAAATTTTCATTGTTTCTTCTAATGTATGTACTTCATTTTTATTGTTTTTAATTTTACTATAATAAAAGAATTAATTTTCAAAAGTATCACTAAATAATTATAAAACTAATTAACATAAATTGAAAAGGAAATCAACAACAAGAAATAACATACACTTGAATATTCATCTCACATGTAAATTAAATATAATAATAATAATAATAATAATAATAATATTCACGACTCCTTATTTTAAAGAGCATGATTGTAATTATATATTTTGAGAGAGCTGGTTAAAATAGCTTTCTAACTATTTTAGCTAAAATCTAACTAACAAATAAAGCTTTTAGCCTCATAACCTCAAAACAACCAATCCAAATGAATTGAAATTCTTTTAATATTTATAAAATACATTTGAAAATTTTAATTTCTTGCTTTAAGTTTATTTCTTTTTTTTTTACAACATAACAAAAACAAACTAGTAAGTTGACTAGCACTTCATCGTGGGTCATATAAAAAAAAATATAATGTAAAATAATGAATAGACATTAATAATGTATTTTCATGCACCAAGATTTTTTTTATTAAGAATTATATTCATAAATAAATGCAATCAAAGACTAAGATGATAAGTTAAGAGATAGTTGTAAATTAAGATATCTTATCTCGTGTCATGGAAAGCTCTTCAAATATTTTGATCTAATTATATGTCAATTTTGTTTTTGCAACATGAACACTAATCTAAATTCCATTGAAACTAAATTATTTTCTAGTATAACTCCTTTTCAAAACACATTTTTTTAATATAATTTTTTAAGACATGTTGTTTGTTTGATAAAAGATGAAAGTAATTAGAATAAATAAATAAAAACTTCTAAAGATATGAAATATGGATAAGAAAGACATATCCTTAATCAAAACCTTCTTTATCTTATTAATACAAACCATTTTTTGTGATATTGTATTACTAGAATAACATTTTTTTTTAAATAACAGTTTATTATAACCATAGAAACAAGCTTTAGTAAAGAAAAAACTTCGGTTTTAATATTTTTGACATGAATTTATTATAAAAAAAAATATAATTATCGAGTGCTATTACAAAAAAAATTTTAGAATCTATTTCTTAATTATTCACAAGATTATAAAAACAAACATTTCCAATCAAGATAACAAATAAAATTATAGAACAAAAAAGTGTCTTTTTCGTTGAAACCTACTTCTATGATCCATGAGATATTTTTAAAATGTAAATTAGAATTCATATCTTAAAAATAATTTTATTTATTTTATTCAAATGAATTCAAATTGAAATTAAAAAAAAAACAAATAAGAGCTCAACAAAATAGCCCACCATCATTGGCCTACTAGGTAGTTTTTTTTGCCCCAAAAAGGTGGCCAAATACGCACAATAATGTTATGAATGTGTTTTCAGGTATCATGATTTTTTTCAATTGAGAAAAATAGAGATGTTATTCATACCTAATAAAATAAATTAAAAAAATATATAAATTGATAGGGTGAGAAAGAGTTGTTAATTGAAATTTAAAACTAAAATAAAAAGTTAATCTTTCTCCTAAAAGAAAAATATGGACATGCATGTAAATATTTCTCCTCACCTTGTTTATTTTAATTTACACATTTATATTATCTTAGACATTATTTTTTATTATAAAAAACAAATGCTTTTCATTTATATAAATACATCACTAAAGATAAATTACAATAATGTCTTCGAAACATTATAAAATGCAAAACAATTACAAAAAATAATAAATATTGAAATTACAACGTTGTACCAAACAATCTAAAACAATTAGAGAGAGTATACTAATTACAATATAAATAAATTATTCAAAAGTAAAAAAATACAAAAAAAATGGTATTAATTAAAATTGTCAAAAAAATATATCAGGTTTGCGGGCTTGACCAATTACCCAAAAGCTAGTGCTAGAAACCCAAGCTCATTCATCCGGACTAATTTATTTTTTTTAATGAAGCTGGATGACGCGTAGTCTGGTAGACAACCTGTTATTGTTTGCAATATTTTTATTATCATTTCTGGTGACTAGAAGATCAGGATGAGTTTTGAGACCTTAAAAACTTTTTTTCAACTTTTTTTCACCTGAAAAAACTTAACAAACACTCTATAAGCCTTTATACACTTGTTTCCAACAACAAATAACCTATAATCTCTTTAAAAAATAAAAATTAACTGAATCTAAAAAATTAAAAGAACGTTGTTTACTTTTCCCAGCATTGTGATAGAGAAAACTCACCCTGTTGAACTCACCTTAAGAACACCAACTCATTGACACCAATATCATCATTTCTAGTGGTCTAAATGTTAAATTTTGAGAACTTTCTCACTCATTAACATATATCAATGAATTTCTCTCTTCTTTTATACACTTAGAGACCAAAAAATAAACAAAACGAGCTTTTGAATTAAAACATAAAAATTTCAAATTAAAAAAAATCAAAAATAAAAATTTAAAAATCCTACAAGCTATTTTTGTTTTAAAAAATGCACCGAATGAAAAGTGTCTAAAAAGAAAATAAAACCCTTCTTTTTACTCCATTTCTAATTTTGATTCTTTATTTTTTTTAAAAATAATAAAACCAAATTCATTTTCACAAATTTAAGCACCAACTTTATGCTGTGGTATTTGTTTTTTAAGATCATAATTAATTTATAGAAAATAAATCGAAACCAAATACAAAACTCAATTACTAATAAACACAATGTTGAAGAATATAATTGAAAAAACAATTAATAATTAAAAAAATGATAAAAAAGACAAATCGATGTATAAATTTAGAGTGATCTATCTCTTGATTTACAATAAAACCAATAGCTCATTTAGATTTAACTAGCTATTTGACCCACGCTTTGCCGTTGGTCAAATATTTTTTCTTTCTTAAAAAAACGTATATATCTAGATTTTTATGATGTGTTTTTGTATGTAAAAAATCCCAAGCGGAATTTAAAAAGTTCATGTATATATCTAATTAAATAAATCGAACTATTCATGCAACAAAAAAATTTATCAAGCCCGATCCCTATTTAGCCAAAGCTAATCAGTCAAACCTGTAACCCGGGTCATGGACTCAATTGAGTTCAACAATTTTTTTATATAATTTTTTTAAACCTAAAATAAACACCTATAAAATCAAGAACTAACAAACTATCAAAGTGATTGGAAAAAAAAATCAAATTACATAGCTCAATTAATAATAAACCAAATATTAAGTAATGAAATTAGAAAAAAATATAATTTTAATGGATACAAATGAAAAAAAAACCAAAAAAGGCTCAGTCTCTCATATTAGGAAGACCTAGAGTTCCTAGGCCTCTTAAAAAGGCCCAAGCATGCGGGCCTCGATTTGCCCACACACTTAGACCTTATTTTTTGAGCTTTTTTAAGGGGCAGATGATATGTTGTCCGTCTCTTAATGTTTTGAAAGAAAAAAAAAGCAGGCAATGCATTGATTGCACCGTTCAGATTTCAACAATTTTCGGTCATTGAAAAATCAAGCTAGTTTGTTTCAAACTAAAACAAACCCATTTTAAACCATATATCAATAATAAAAAAAAAACACACCCTAAACACTTTTTAAAACATATCCATAGCCTCTAACAATCCATAAATTACCTCCAAAACCTAAAATCAACCCAAAACAAAATTTTTTTGGAGTTCATGTATACTATTTTAGGCAAGTGAAGGAGAACATCTTGTATACACTTTCTCTATCAAAATAAATTTATTAACACTAAAATCACCTGTATTTATACCTGTCTTCCCAGGTACTTTCAACGTATTAATGGCGAGGAGTTATAATAATAATAATAAAAATATATGGAAGATAAAATGACTAGATATCCCTCTGTTTGCTTTTTTTTTTTCATCTCAGTGCTCTAATTTTGTCTTTTTTAATAAAAATGTTTTAATTAGTCATTAATTTGAGCTTGTAAGAGTGCAATAAAAAAAAACTAAAAAAAGATAAATAACTGTAGCAAATCCACAGTGATTTTTTTCTTGAGGAACCAGAGTATTTCTTGATTTAATTGAATTTAATATCTGCTAAAACTAATTATAATTCATATCAACTCTGGTTAAAACACACCATCATGTCAAGGAACCCGAACCACGACAGGGGCACATTTGCTAGTTGGAAAACTATTACATGACACGACAGACCGAGGGAAAACTGTCATGCTCGAATTATGTCAAATGATGTCTTGATGACAAGAAGTAAAATTTCTTAC
>Ga0325411_1006044_pt1 | contig 13328 bp, 8 predicted proteins | sample PopdelMetagenome_13_FD_206181 | JGI IMG/M metagenome (GOLD analysis project Ga0325411, IMG submission 206181) | Populus deltoides microbial communities from Bellville, Georgia, United States - Xylem-PdIQD-R4 | ecosystem: Host-associated > Plants > Phyllosphere > Stem > Wood/Secondary xylem... | reverse complement strand
AGATAAAATTAGACAAATAATCTTGCCAAAATCAAACCTCCACAAGCCCCTTCAGTTATTGCCTTTACTGTCATCCTTTTCTTCTTTCCTTGTGTTTCAGGTGATTTGTTACCAATGGAGGTTTTTGTAGCCATGAGAGAGGCTAGCGTATCGCGGGTCACGATGAGAGAAGAAATTGACAGTGATGGTTGACATAATAAGAAGAAGAAGGGTGGTTGGTGGCCTATCGAAATGAGAGAGATGAAGGAGATGTGTTCGGTCAGTTTAGGTTGGTTTTTGTGGGTGGTTCTTATTCTAATTGGTTTGTAGCCGGGTAAATTTGTTTTTGTGTTTGAAAAATATTTTTAAAATTAATATTTTTTAATTATTTTAAATAGTTTCATATGTTTATATAAAATTAAAATTTTAAAAAAGTTATTATGATCGTCTCAAATATTATTTAAATATTGAGAGTGGTTGCGGTTGTTTTTTAAAATGTTTTTTACTCGGAAATACATCAAAATAATATTTTTTTTATTTTAAAAAATTATTTTTGACATCAGCGCATCAAAATAATCTGAAAATACTAAAAAAATATTAATTTAAAATAAATAAATAAAAATATAAAAACAAAAGAATAATCAACTACAACTTTTCGTCCTTGATTTTTATTTCTTTCAATTCTCTCTCTCTCCTTCCTTTTTCACTCACCAACTTTTATTTTTCATTTTTCCTGACTCATTTGTTTTCCCTCACTCATTTTTTCTTATTTCTTCTCTTTTTTGTCTTCTTTTATTCTCATCAATTTTTCTTTGCTTGATTTCTTTACCTTTTCCTTCGCTCACCATTTTTTTTTCTCTTTTCTTTTTTATATTTCTAAAAGCTCGACACTAAATAAAATATGCAAAAGTATTAAAATCATGAAACGACTGTAATGTTTAAAAATTTAATCAAATTGCATCAAAAAGATATTTTTTTGAAAAAAGTTGAAACGTTGTGAAGAGTGAAAGGTGGACAAAAGAAACGGATTTAGAGATAGAAGCTATCGAGAGAAATAATATATGGGAGTTGATAGAACTACCTGCTGGAGGGAAGAAGATTGGGGTAAAATCGATTTATAAAACAAAGCTCAATAAGAATGGAGAAGAGTGGATAAATACAGCTCTTGGTTGGTATAAAAAGGATACACTCGTAAATATAAAAGTGGATTATGCAAAAGTATTTGCACTTGTAGCTCTGTTAAATATAATTCAAATACTGATTTCACTTGCAACCTGAAAAGAGTGGAAAAATTATCAGTTAAACGCGAACTCAACTTTCTTTCATGGTGAATGTGAAGAAGTATTTATTGAACAACCTCCTCATTATGAACACAGGGGTAATGGGTAGGTTTACAAAGTGAAAAAAAACGTGTATGAATTTAAAACGAGTTTCTTAGAATAACTGACATGGTTCTTGAAGAAATAATTAGATAATAATATAAATAATATTTTGATATTTTATTTAAAAATTTAAGCTATTGGGTTAAGATGGTTCTTTGACGTAGTATCGGAGCTTTGATGATCAAGAGATCACTAATTCGAATCTCACCATTTTCATTTACTTTTAAAAAATTAAGTATAAGAGAATGTAAATATATACAAGTTTCAAGTTAAAATGATTTTTATTTGAGAGAGTGTGTTAGAAAATAATATAAATTATATATTGAAATTTTATCTAAATATTTAAATTATTAGATTAAGATATTTGTTTGACAATCTTATCCACCAATAAAGCTGAGATCATTGTTGCAGCTTCATGTATTTATCAAGCAATATGGTCAAGATGGATATTACACTGACCGAGGCATTAAGCCCGAGTTGAGGTTCTGTTCTTTTTGTGGTTCTTCTCCATACTAAAATTGCGGGTTCAGAATCTTGCTTTTACAAATTATTTTTATTTGTGGACTGAAAGTTGTTAGCTATAATTTGTCTTGATAGTTAAATGTTGGCTTGATTTTGTTTTATGCTGGCAACAAAGAAGTAATTTGCAGAATGGAAGGTGCTTGATGATTTCGGAGAAAGAGAAAGGAAGGAAATGACAGGAAAAAAAAACACTTCAGTTGGATATGATAATAATAACAGTAATGTTATATGGTACATACAAACAGAGATTTACATCTCGCAAATGTAAGAGATCATCAAACACTGGTGTTTTTTCTAGGGTTTGGATACAAATCTTGATGATGACTTCATTGGCTGAAAGAGAATCCAAAAGAAAAAAAGAAAAAGATTTTACTGTACACAAAATCAATAATGGGAGTGTACAGTTTCTCATGGTTTTACAAGGGCTCTTTGTGCTGAACAGATCACCATCATCTCTTCTCTGCGTCAGATCAATCAACAGTTTCCGCTGAGTTTCTTATGACTCTTCTTTGAGAGACTAAAAGCCAAATCACACGTTACAGTTCGCCGGAGATTGGTTTTATTTGCAAGCGAATGCTAGACTGGTCAGATGGACGAGGGTGTCAATTACCGGAGCAGTTAATTCCATTCAAGAGTTTGTTTATCTTTACGTTGATTTTTCGAAGGGTAATTGCTTTGCTCCTTTTTCAACAGCATCTCTCCACAATCTATATCTTACTCCTAGTTTATCATAGGATACTGGCCAATTCCACACATTGGCACCGTTGATCATTCGCTCTTGCTGGCCGAGGACAAGGCGTAGATCCTCATTCAACACCTGTTTCATACAAGTCAGAATACTCCCAACTATATGACCGCTCAGAGTTTCAGGTGGTGCCATGCTGGTGGCTTTTGAGTTCAAAGCTCAACCTAATGATCAAGACGGTAAAAATAAACATAATATAAGACCTGAACGACGGAAAATTATGTACCTGTTCAGCAAAATGTCTCCATAGGTAATGCATGAAAGGAACATGCTTCAGCACAGGAGCAAAATCCAGTGACATTCTGTATAATAACCTAGTCTTGTGTCTCGAGGAAGGCAAGCAAACATGAAGTTGGTGGAGGTGAGTTGCACACTCTCTGGTGCTTTGTCCCTCTAGTTTTCCAGGCTTTGAGATCCCAATGGTCGATAGCACCATGCAAGGTGGTCGAAATTCCATATCTATGGGATATGGGTCCCAATACCCTTGGAGGCCAGATGCAGGCGTTAAAAATTTCACCAAGCTGAGAGTTTAGATCACAAACAAAACAAAAGGATTTCAAGTCACCTTTCCTTATCCTCACATAAAGTTATCATCACGAGCACCATTAAATTGATTTCTAACACCAATCAGAGATATAGGGCAGATTGATCACATGTTAATGACTTGCAATTTGCAATCTGGATGGAAGTGCATTCATTCATACATTGTTTTTCATGTCATTTGAAAGAAATAACGGATCAACCATGTGGAATCATTGAAAAAACTGAAATTTTCCTCTCTTTGTATCTGTTTTGGGATTGCGGCCCAAATAGAAGTTAGTCAAAATAAAAAATAAAAAAATTGCTTCAAATTTTTTTTTTTTTTGTTTTTGGATCGTTTTGATGTGCTAATGTCAAAAATGATTTTTTTAAAATAAAAAAATTTATTATTTTGATACATTTATGAATGAAAATCACTTTGAAAAACAACTACTACCACACTCTCAAACAGGCATTTAATAGTGAAATCTTTTAACCATATTCAAAGATGTTACGTTCCAGCTCAACAGTAAGAACTTATATGAACAAACCTGGGAACGCTCCACCCCTTGGCAAAGGTTGATGTGTGAGTAAAAGGGGCATGCGCAAGATCTAAGAGGTTATCCAGAAGTAGGCCATGTTCCACGGGAAGTTCCATCACAATCTATCATATGCAAGGCATAACATACATGAGAAGACATGCTTGTTAATAAATCATGCAAGCGTAATTCGCAATCTTTCATCTTTTACAGAAGGTAAAAGTATCTAGATGAATCCAAATCATACCTCAGCATGGACTTGAAAACCTGGAGGAGGTTGTAATGAAGGAAGGGTTGCTGCAGGAGGGTCGCTGCCAGGCCAAACCAAAATCATACCTTCTTGCTCAAAACATGGCAATGATTTTATCTTCACATTAAGTAATCGTGTGGAAGGCATTTTCTCACATTTTCCATCTGTTGAATATTCCCACCCTGATATTTTTTTATCACCAAATTTTAAATACTCAGTGATCTATTCTTTCTTTCCCTGCTTAATCACAAGCAAAAATTCAAACCATTTACTATAATTCTCACTGACCATGGTAAGGACATCGGACTCGACCCTCATTCACTGAACCAAGGTGAAGTGGACATGCTCTGTGTGCACAGGTGTTCCGGACACATCCTGGTTTCCCATCCATGCCACGAAAGAGAACCCATGGTTCCTCAAAACAATCAATTGGAATCTGAAACAGAGTGTGGTGAAGGAACTCATAAGAAGACATTCACAAGCTATTGAAATCACAAACGCTTCACAGGGGCGGCTCCTTCCCTCCCCTTTCAAAGTAAAATGTTAGCAGAACTGTAGCAATAAAAATGCTGTTATTTGCAATGTCTGTCGAGTTCCTTTCCATGATGGTATTTCACAAATACATAATGAATCACAATTGAAAAGAGTAGTTTACCATGGTGCCATCCTTCAGATCAGTGGAGAAAGCAACAGGATACCAGAAATTCTTCAGGTGAGGATGGTAAGGTTGAACTGGACCTGACACTTTCAAGTTTTTCCGGGGTGACTTGTTTTTTACAGTATCCAGAGATTGAGTTGAAGTGCTGGGAGAAGGGGATGCTTGGTCAGACTCTGCTGAGTTCCTGTCTTGTAACAGCCTATCATTGACCAATTCTTCCATGTAAGCTAGTTTATCTAAGGCAGTAGAAACCCTTGCTTCAGATATATGAACCTGTTATTATTCATGGGTCAGGCATCACAATGTTTATGGAATTGTAAACCTCTACAGCATCTAAAAAGAATTTGATGGTCAAAATTGAAGAGTTTGCTTAATAGCATTGGATGAATGTATGTATCACTTGATCTGTGAACTGGATCCTGATCTAATGAATGTATGCAACCAATTAGTGCTTATTTGCGTCTCAACAGGTATGCATTTTCCATTAATAGAGGGTAGTTTTCCAAACCTGTCTGTGAGCTTGGGATAACTCATCTTGCAACTCCGCAAGCTCCTTCTTCATGGTGCCAATAGACTTGTAATCACGAGCTAAGGGATTTAGAACTTCCACAACCTGCAACCACATTTCCCAATGTGAGACTTGAAAGTCACCTTAGTAGGACATTACTCTCGGTTTAAATTAAAGTAATGAATTTCAACAGACCTTTTCATGAAGGATCATGATAGTAAGTAGATCTTGCCGAGCTCGCCAATCACAGTACTGAATATCATATCTTGCCACTTCAAGTGCTTGATAAGCATCCAAGAACTTCCCTTTAAACTGTGGCATCTTAGACCTCGGATCCTCAACATCAAAGAGTGGACCCCATGTACTCTTCTTATCTAACAACCCACCTTCCTCCCCTAATACTGCAAAAACCCTAAATCCCCCTCTAACGCCCTGAAAATCCACACACCGATCACAATTGAAGCCATAAAAGTTTACCATAATCTTAGCAGGACTATCTAACATAGAACCAAACCAATAAAATATAAGAGAATAAACACGAGTAGCATGGTCAGCAACTGTGAGGGTACGGAGATGACTATCATCGCTATCTAACTTTGAACTGAACAAGCCAAGTAAGTTTTCCTTCAGATTACCATAAACTAAGATCAATTTAACAAGACAAAAAAATCACATCTTTTGAAGGTAAGCACCAGTAACATTGCTAATTCAATTAACTCAATCAATTTTCCTCTAAATGTAGTAGACCAGAGCCCCTGCAACGACAGCTGATAACCTACCAAGAATTCCTATATCTTAGTGTAATCATATTTTGTATAAAGTTGAGAAAATATCATGATAAGATTTTAGGAAATGAACCAAAAGCCATTTTTTTAATATCCCACAACAGAGAAATATAGTTAAAGAAGAAAGACACAACAAATATCTCATGATAAGTATATCTTCAAATAAAGCTAGCAAGAACCCAGATAAGCGTACAGACAGGTAAATAGAGGAGAAAACATTACCTTTTTACAGTTGAGCTTAGATGATCTACATAGAGAAATGGGCACAGAGAGAGCTGCAGCAGTAGCAAAGGCGGTCATGGCGTTTGAAACTTTGCAGACAAAGCTGCAAGTAAGAGAGATCAAAAAAAAGAAAATCCATTTTTAGAGGGAGAGATTTATTTGTTGATAAGAGGTTGGTATTTCGCGCTATCTCCACTGGCCTGCCATGGGTTGCCATGTGGACAGACGTGGACTAAGCAGTCTACCACGTGGCAACTCCTTCTTCCACATGCTCGCTCTTGTCTGAGAGAAGAGGATTTTTGGTTCTTGCAATTGTGGGGCTTTCTGCTTTCATATCTTGCCAGCTAGGATTCTCTAGATATCTTTCTCTATCTCTTTGTGTTTTCTATTTTGTTTTTTTATTCTGCTACTATTTGTTTATTTTATTTATATTTCTTTCTTTTCTTTTGTTGATTTTGAAAGTTTTGTAGGTGGGATTAACTTGCAAGTTAGAGCTATGCTTATTATAAATGTGATGTGATGTGAATTAAAACCATATCCTCCAATTATCTTTTGTTAGTTTGCTATTAGATTTGGTGCCCGTAATCCATGGGTAATTTGTTTTTTTTTTACATAAAAATTAAGTAGCTTAAAGAATTTGAGATTGAGTCATTGGTTTAATTAATAATTTAAATAATATAAAAAAATATAATAATAATAATAATAAATAAACAAGAAAAACAATAATTTTTTATTTTAAAAATAAGCATGATTTCATATGAATTATTAAACAACTTAATATTTAAGGGTGAAAATATAAAATAAATAATTTAAAAAATAAAAAACCTTGTAAACTGAATGAACTCGCAAACTTCACAACCATGGATATAAGACTGCAATAATCGCATAGAAATAAAAGTAGAAAAAAAAGTTTGAAAGATAAAATTGAAATAAATAAAAACAAAACAAAACAAAAATCAATTAGTGTTAGCCTTTAAAATCAGGATTCTAGTCATGAACCCGAGACTAACTCTATATAAAGAGAATTATAAAAATAACAATTCAAAACTAAAAAAAGGATTAAAAATAAAAAAACATTAGCTTAAAAAAAACCAAGCAAAGCCAGACGAACTTTCAAAATCTGATCTAATCTCTAATACTCGCAACCTATGAAATCCTGGACTCGGGTTATTTCAAGAAGCTTAATTCCCAACCAATTTAATTTTGAATGATGAAATCATGAAAAAAAATATTAATAATTTTTTTTTGCAAAATAAAAAAAGATAGCAACAAAAAGAATGAGGATAAAATTTAATAGAAAAAAAATCCAAAGATGAAATTAAAAAAACAATTAAAAAAATGATTCCAAATAAAAAAATAGCAATCAAAAGAATAAAAATCAAATTTAAAAGATTAAAAAATCATTAGGGTGAAATTGAAAAAAAATTGATAGATTATTCAAAATTAAAAAAAAATAATAATCAAAAGGACATAGACCAATTAAGAAGGAAAAATAAATTGCAGGGGCTGATTTGGATTTTTAAAGGAGCTAACATTGAATTCGAGGTGGACAGAGAGAAATGGTAAAAAAGAAATGGTCATCGACATCAAACCCAACGTACTTTTAGGGCACGTGCCACCCTATTACATCAGAAGTATTGAGACCTTTCAAATGTTGTCATTCAAGACAGTGCTTGGTAGTTAAACAATCCATCAATCGCCATTTAAAAAGCACAAGGGTCATCCACTCCACGCACGCGTCAACATATTGTTTTGTTAATATTTAATATATGTTAAATTACAATAATACCAATGAGTAATCTTCAAATTAACAAAAAAAAAACATTGTAAAAGAACAAAAAAAAATCATTGAGTTATGTTGATTTTGTCTTCAAGAGAAATAAGGTAATTTTATTATTTCAAAAAAAATTGAAAAGACCACAATGCTCCTTATTAAAAAGCATTATATTTTTTTATTGTAATGTTAAATAAGTAATTTTACTATACAAAAAAGATGATGAACCTACCCCTTTATTAAATTGTTAAAGACAATTGTATCATGTTGAAAAGATCACTTTACCCTTAATATCTAGATCAAATGTTTTTTTGGTCCAAGATTCCAATGGATAGTGTTTTGTTCCTTGGAATGCAATAACTTTCCTTCTCCTTTTAGGTTTTTTAGTTTTTTTTTTTTTGTATTCAAAAAGGGTGAGTAGAAAAACAAAAATTAATAATATCATTTAATATATTTATATTATTATATAAATATTCCTAAAACATGAAATTAACTTTATATACATTTAAACTCATATTATAAGAGATTCCATCCAAATTGTATAGGGATTATGATGAAATCGTGGAAAAACTTCACAGAAAAAAATTGATTTTCCCTAGCTGATGAATTATAAGTCTGAGTCGTGCTTATAAAACAAGTCTCTTATGGAAAGAGAGGTAGCCTGATGATTAAGTTAGTATTTAATTTTTTTCTCAAACAACAAGTATATAAAAATTCAAAAAGATGAAAAATGGTGTTTTTTTTTTTTTTGTAAAGAAGATGTGTATTCTCTATCTCGTGTTATCTATATAATGGAGAAGTGTAGAATAAGTGTTCAAACCCTCTTTTCTCTCTCAAAATCAGAAAAATATTTAACAAATATCTTAGAAAATATATTATTTATGAATAGTATGAATAATGATAAATAGTAACATGCAAAAAGTACTAATAAAACAAGGTGAGAAAGGGTAGCTAGTCGAGCTAAAAGAAAAAAAAGAAAAGAAGAAGAGAGAGGGGGGGTAAAGAGAGCTGCCTTATATCTCGAATAAGTTGAAAAATCATTCTATTTGTAATAAATAGTCTCATCATTTTTTTTCTCTTCTACCGAAAAGAAAAAAAAAAAAAAAAAGAAGAAGAAAGAAGGAGATGAAGCTTGGTTTGATCGAGTCTCAGGACTCGAGATTCATTTTGAATGAGCTTCACATAATAAATATTATTTACAAATAGTAAACAAGAGTATACCGAATTAAAAGATGAAAGTCAAAGAAAAGGAAAAAAAAAAAAAAAGAAGCTTAGTTGGGCCACTGCCTTACCAAGTCTCGTGGGGCTTGATTGGCTGGATTGGATCGAGGCCAATCTGAGAAATTCAGCAATAGTATTGACTATTCAAGTTACAACTCGATTCCACCGTCAAAAATTTTACACTGTTAACTAACGGTTTTAAAGGGTTTTTTTTTTTTTTTTTTACTGTGAGCTGTTGAACTTATATAACTCTTCAATTTTCTTTCTTACTAATATATATATATATATATATATATATATATATATATATATGCATGCTCTCAATTTTTATTATAATTGAAAAAAATGCACTTTCATTAACATGTATCGTGAGATATTGTAATTTTTTTCTTTATTATCTTAAACGTTTCTAATTTGATGATGTACGGGCTCTTATTTAACACTCTCTTTTTCTAATTTATTTGGAGTAACTTCTTACATCCCCACTTGCAAGTTTAATACTCTTCTTTTTTTTTCTTTTTTTTTTAAGTAGGAGATTCAATAATAGTAGGCTGCATTTCCTTTGGAAATTTAAATCTGAACTTCGAGTAGAATTTACACGTCATACTCCGTATAATATCCTCTTGAAGAAAACGGATCAAAACAAAAGGACTCGAATCTATGATTTCAGCCTTATCAAATATGGACAAATAAAACATAGAAGAAAAAAAAAACTAAATCAACCAAACTTTGTGAATGAAATAACTCAATTAAAGGTAACCAAGAAACATTATCAAACTCTCTAACATAATCTAACATTGAATAACAAAACATAAAAAAATATTAGATCTAAAAAAAACTTAAAAAACACATGAGGTAACTCGCCAAACTTGTTATATAAGTGATGGGACCGGGATAAATAAATAGGAAGGAAATTGTAGAAAATCACCAAGCCCAATATATATATAAAAAAAAAACCTCTAACTTGAAGGATTGAACTAAAAAGAAAATTAATTTTCAACCAATATAATATTGAATGATGATATTGAAAAAAATATATAAATTAAAAAAATCTATCAAAGTAAATTAAAAAAATAACAAATAAAAAAACCCAAGATAACCTCGGTAATTTTGAAAATTCATAAAAAAATCATATAGAAAACAGATAAAACGGAGCCTAAACGTTAATAATATAAATGTTAAAAGATAAAATTTAAAAAAAAACACATGAGCTTGAAAAGGGGGGGCAAACAAACACAGGCGAACCCTCTTAAACCTATGCTAATGTCTCAAACTTGTAACCCATGAAATTCTAGATCTAGACTAAATAAAAAATCTCAATCCTTAACCAATTTAATAGTGAAAGATGGAATTGAACAAAAAATATTAATTTCAAAAATTAACTGAAGAAAAATCAACAAAAAATAAGAAATAAAAAGATCCAAAATAATCCTATCATTTTAAAGATTAGTGAGAAATTCAACAGAAAATACATAAATAAAAATAACAACTCTTAATCTTGAATTAAATAAATGTTGAAGGATAAAAGTTAAAAAACATGACCTGAAAGAATGGAAAAAAAAAATTAGTTGAAGAGAATTCAACAAAGAACAGCAAAATAAAACAATTCGGGATAAAAATAAAAGTTTCTAATCTCCAATTGGATAATTTTTTAAGGATTAAACTAAAAAAAAAAGACATGAGCTCAAATAAGGAGGGGGAGAGACCAAGCAAATCTAGGTTAACCTCTGAAACTCACAACCCGTTAAATCATAGACTCGAGCTCAATCAAGAACCTTAGTTTCCAATCAATTTAATGTTAAATGATGAAATTATAAAGAAATATCAACAAAAGAATATGGATTAAATTTAATAGGAAATAAAACTTAAAAAAGATGAAATTGAAAAACAAAATCAATGTAAAACATTATCTCAAATAAAACAAATAACAATAAAAAGAATGGTGCCCGAATTTGAAAGATGAAAAAAATTAAACAAGGATGAAACTAAAAAAGAATTCAGATTTATACATTATTCCAAATAAAATAAATAGTAATAAAAAAAATAAGAACTAAATATGAAGAAAAAATAAATTAAAGAGCTGCTTTGAAATTTTTAAGGTGCATGCGCGAAAATTGAGAAGGAGATAAAAAGAAATCGGAAAAGAAAAGATTGTTGGCATTAAACTAGAGGCTCGATAACCACACCCATCACCACATACATAAGAGGACACCAAGATTATTCAAACATCACCATGAAGTGTAGCATTTGGTCACCGGGTGACCCTGACCCTACATGCACCGTTCGAAGGGCATTGGGGTTACCCACTTATTGACGTGTGCATTGCACACGTTAGTAGTTTTTTTTTTTACATATTTAAAATTTATTAAAATACAAAAATACCCTTATGTCACCTTGATATTAACCAAAAAACTCATAATGAAAGGAAAAAACCCTAGAAGATAGTTGAGTAAATTTTGGATTTAAAGGTATTTAAGTCATTTTACTATGCTAAAAAATTAAAAAGACTAAACAGCCCCTGAATGGAAGTTTATTTTTTTAGGGTAACTAAGTAATTTTACTATGTAAGACCAATTTATCCTCGTATAATTTGAAAATGATAATTGTATCATGGTAAAATAATCGTCTTGCCCTTACTACATAATTCAAAGGTCTTAAATGCCTATGATTTGGAAAGAATAAATCTCATATGCAACAACATTTTCTTTTTTCAGGGATCATCAATATGATTTAAGAACATTGATTTTTGTTAGTCCAAACCTATAAAGGGTTTCATTTAGGGATTGGGTCTCATGGACTTGGGAGTCAAGTTTTTTCCAACAATAACATAGCGAAATGTTTTTTGGATCCAAACTAACACAGTTAAAATAGTAGTATAGGTCTCACCTACCCAACTTGAGATGTGTAGATACCGCACATGTGTCTCACATCAAAAATTCTTTTATTAAGATTTGACCATTTCTTTTTCATTCTTCTCTACTTAAAATGCATTCGGGCCCTTAATTTTTTTTAACCTTAATTTTTTTTTATTATCATTTTATCCATTGTTTTTTTTAAATAACTTATTTTTATTTAAGATGGGGAAAATAAATATTTTTTTTATTTTTTAGCAGATTATTCCGTTATTTTTTTAGCAAAATTTGTTTACTTCCATAATAATGGAACTAAACTTAACTGAATAATAAAATTGAGGGATCAAATGAAGTAGGTAAAGAAGAAGAAAAGGAAATGGGCTGGGACAATAAACCAAGAAGGAGAAAGAAAAGAAAAGGAAAGACAAAAGAAAGAATAAGATATTAGAGACACATCAAAGCTTTGATGATGACATCTTTAGTATCATTGGAAATATATTGATAAGATGAATTCATATACATCAAAGAAAGATAACAAGACTTCTGTTGCATTGGTCTGTTAGTTTTTTTTAGCAAAAAATAAATACACAAGTTTTTAAAATGTGTTTTTTTTAATTCTAATTTTAAATTAAAAATTCTATGTATGCTTTTAATTAAATACACTTAAAACCATCTATTCCAATAAATACCAAAAACAAAATGTTAACACATTTATTTAACTTGCCTCGCTACAGGTCGAATAATTTTTTTCTAACGCAAAAGAATTAATGTGTAGGTGTTATTAGTGTGTTTTTTGACATCGAGTAAAAAATATAACCGTGAATTAAAAATTTTGATTCTTACATATAATAAAATATAGTAAAGATTATATACGTTAATAAAAAAAATATGTAAGATCTCAAGTTAATTTTTAATGTGGCAGAAGAATGGAACAATGTTGCAATTGTTACAGTAAAACACTATTTTTTTAGTCTTTGTATAATAATTTTTAAAACAAAATTATAAATAAAAAAATTAAGAAACAAATTACAAAAGAATAAAGATAAGAATAAAAAGAAATGTATAAATAGACCAAGTGTAGAGTAATAAATATTTAAAATGTAAAAAATAGAAAATAATATGTTTTTTCAAAAACAAAGTGTAAAAAAAAAAGGAAAACTAAAAAAAATTACAAAAAAATAAAGAAAATAAAATAAATGGTGATAAATAGGTCAAATGTAAAAAAAAGGAAAACTTGCTTTCTTAAAAAAAATAAAAAATTACAATTTTACCACCATTACACAAAATATTTTTAAAATAAATGATAAAATTTATAATTATACCTTTTCTATGTAAAAATACTATTTTATTTTATTATATGTATAATAATAAT
>Ga0325411_1006041_pt1 | contig 13333 bp, 6 predicted proteins | sample PopdelMetagenome_13_FD_206181 | JGI IMG/M metagenome (GOLD analysis project Ga0325411, IMG submission 206181) | Populus deltoides microbial communities from Bellville, Georgia, United States - Xylem-PdIQD-R4 | ecosystem: Host-associated > Plants > Phyllosphere > Stem > Wood/Secondary xylem... | reverse complement strand
AAATATAATTGCTTCAAGAAAGAAGTGGTCAAGAGAAACAAACCTTGGAGACAAAACCAACGCAGGAAATCAATGTACTCCCTGTAATGCCATTGCCACCAGGGGCGGAGCCTTTTATAAGGCTAAGCAGGTAACAAAAAAAATTTAATAATCCACTTTCCTTTTATTTTTTACATAGCAAACCTGAAAACTGCCCACTTTCCCCAACACTAATTAATTAGCAGCCTAATTAATTAGAGCACACTCAATTTTCCTTGCAACACTAACCATTAGCCGCACACAAACCTATCTAAATATAAATAATTAATTGGTTCACATGTTAGTAACTTGGGGTTTTGGCGTTTTCTTCTCAATAATATATAATTTTAATTTGGATTTTAAAGAAAAATCTATACAAAGAGCCGCAAAAGTATAAAATTATTAGGTAAGAATTTACAAACTCTGACTTTTCATTTTGAATTCAATATTTCACATTCATTATAATAGATTGTTAGTGAAGTAAACAATAGATTGTACCTTAGAAATGGACAGATACTAACACACTAGTACTAATAATTTACTGGTTATTTCAAAATTAAGTTTTTTAAATCTCCTAATAGTCTGCATCACTAGTTCATTTTTATATATTCTGCATTTCATGAATATTTTATAGTGGCATTAGTATCTTTTCATCTTGCACCTAACTTTCTTAATCCTTTTTAGTTAAATAAGTTATAAATTATAATGGAAAATCAAGAAAGTAAGAGAGAAAAAACTATATTTGCATTTTCTTCGCTTCCTCGAGTAGAAAAAAGCAAAAGGGTTTGAGAGAGAGAGAGAGAGGAGACGTGTATGGTGTTTTCTTGCCTTCGTTTTGTGAGAATGCATGTGTTTGTGATCATGTTCAGAATGAACAAAATGTGACAAGTACTTGTATTTAGTTTTGGCATGTGATGTTTGTTAAGCTGTGCATGGTGGCATTTTATCACAAACACATCCATACATGCATTCTCACAAAACAAAGACAAGAAAACATCGTACTCTCTCTCACTCTCAAACCCTTTTGTTTTCTCTACTTAAAGAAACGAAAAAAATAATGCAAATGTGAAATGTTCAATTCAAGCACGGTACAGCAACTCACCTTGGAGTTGAAATGGGCAAAAGGGTGTCGAGTTCACTGCCAAGTGTCAGGATTAAACAGCACAACCAAAAAAGTTCTCGAAGCCTATTCACCACAATATTTATTTTCTTAATTGTTTTCCTATTTTGGGGGATTTATGAGAGAAACTGCGCAGGAGGGAAATGTGACCGTTATAAACCGTTAGGAACTTTTGTCATATGGATTATATATACAAGTCTACTGGCCTTTTTTTCCCTTGCATATAATAGAAAATGTCATAGCTCCAATTATATATATTAAAGTTGATGATGCTACAGTGTTGTCGAGTCAAGCTCCATATTTTTTATAACATCGATAATAACATCATCACAGTATACATCTACACACAGCAATATTTGAGAAATTGATTTTGAGATGGAAATATAATATTATATTCCTTCCATTAATTAGGTAGACCATCAGGCCTGGATCAAGCAAAAAACATTTCCCAAATACAATGAAGGAGACCTTTCATGTCACTTTCTTCAAACTAAACAGTAATATTTTGAAATCATTCACCCAAGCAGGATTTATATAGCTAGCTTTTACGATAGAAGAGCTAAAAGAGTAGCATTAGTGAGTTAAATTCCTGCCTGTCAACAATTCATCCTTCATTGTATTCCAGACGGAATCAGTGTTTAAATACCAACAGAAATGGTAAATACCAACAAGATTTTTTCCCCCCTCCGCCATCAATGTTAAAAAGTCCCCTAAACCCACAAAAGAAATTTATTTTACAGGTATTCCAATTCCCAAGCCCAGCTTTCAGCTCATAACAACCTAAAAATTGAAAACTATGATCTTTTCGAGGTTTTAAACAATTTTATCAAATCTAAGAGTATGAAATCACATGTGATGATAGAAACAAAAGAAGATAATTATTTCACTGTTCAATCCATATTGATGCACAATAAAACCTTGTGACTTTTAATTTTCTTTCTTTCTAATAGCATGCGGAAAAAGTCCAGTCGTCAACCTCTCATATCAATCTCAGATCGATGAATCTGTTTTACTTTTGATTCCGTTAAAAGCAATGCTTTCAATATGCTATCAAACAATAAAACTTTTTAATCGAATAAAACTATAAAACTAACGAAAACAATAGAGATCGTTTTTTCTTTTTGAGAAGAAAATGATTAATTAAACTATCTATGAGTTCATGATCACAGAGGGACCTTCCAGCAATTTACTAATGATGATGATGATGCTGCTGCTGCTTTTTATATAACATATATAGAATCCCTTTGTTTAAATTATTTCAACATGAAAGAAGTTTCTGATGGATATTTAGCATTTCTTAGAGGCGTAGCAATTGCTTAGCCGAGATGCCTGAAAAGAGACACAAACCCCCCCTTTTTGTGTGTGACGTAAACGATGCATATGTTCTTGTAAGGCTGCAAAATTCTTGCCAACCATAACTGGTGGTGCTGATGTGTTTTAGTGTCAGACTGACGACTTAATTTTTCATGAAGAAACTAACTTCGATTCCTTTTTGGTGATATTTGTCGCATCCAAAAACATCAAGCAAAGGTGTAGGAAGCTATGTCATGGATGACTTGAAAAGCCCAGAACACTGGTTTGAGGCACAAGAAATCTATTCACAGACGCCAGAGGCTATAACAGTAGCTTTTAAATTGATGTATATATGATTGTCAAAGCTGGATCAACATGTGGCCTCATTCCAGCTTATTAAATTAATTGTATGGTGTTTTCTTCCTATGAATTCCTATTTGGAAGTGTGGTTGAAGTTGTTTTTTAAAGTGTTTTTAACTTATAAATATATTAAAATAATATTTTTGTATTTTTTAAAAATCACTTTTGATATTAGCGCATTAAAATGATTTAAAAACATCAAAAAAATATTAATTTGAAAAAAAAATAAAAAAAATCAATTTTTTTTTCAAAAACATTTTTGAAACGCAGAAACAAATATGGCCAATAATCAAGTCCAAGTATTTATTTAGTTAAATAATTTTGAGTTCATACTTGAGGTTAATTTGACTCGATTAATTAAAGGTTGTAAGTAATTAATTGCTTAGTTAACTTGCGAATTTGTTTTTTATAATAATCAAGTCAACTTGTAAATTAACATGGTGGTGTGAGAGTTTTTTTATGTTGATATAAAAAAAATTATGTTAATTTATATCAAAATAACATCATAGATTAAGAATTTAACTAATTTATTAGTTCATGGCAAGTTTTTTTTATTATTATTATTAACGTGAGTGTTCAGGCTAGCTTGCATGTACATCGACTAATCCCATGGGCCCTGAAGTTAACGACCATATAAACCTCTAGTGACCTTAAGATTTGTGAGACTCAAACTGATGATCGCTATAAAGCAAATATAAAGCATGACCAGTTGAGCTACACCCTTCAGGCAGGGCGAGAGCTGGTAGTATTTGATAGGGGAGGCTAAAATTAATATAACAAGATAATTAAAAAGCCCATTTATTTAAAATAAAAAATATTATACCATTCCATACTTAAATACTAAATAATAATAAAAAATTAAAATGTTTTGCAGGGTCCGAGCCCTGCTTGCCTCCCATAGTTTCGTCCTTGTCCTTGGGGTTGTTCATCGCAAGTTTCTTCTTTACAAACATGGTGGTGTGAGACTCTTTTTTTTTTTTTAGTGCAAATTATTTATAATTATGTCAAGGGCAAACATTGGTAATGAATAACATCATCCACAATATACATCTGCACACAGCAATTGAGAAATGGATTTTGAGATGGAAATATTGCATTCCTTCCATTAATGAGGGGATCAAGCAAAATCATTTCCCAAATACGATGAAGGAGACCTTTCATGTCACTTTCTTCAAACAAAAAACAGTTATATGTTGAAATCATTCACACAAGCAGGATTTATATAGCTTTTATAGATGAGCTAGAAGAGCAGCATTAGTTAGTTAAATTCCTGCCTATCAACAAGTCAACCTCTCCCTGGCTTGTTATTTATCCAAATACTATCGAATAAATCATATGATATCATAGCTATATATTCAGTGGTTTGGATGATTGGGATTTGATATTATAGCATATGGAAATGGTATCATTAGCTTAACCAGTTTATCTCTTGAGTTAATATTTAGGATAACATGTTACTATTTTGGAATAGAAGAGGCAGAGAAAGCAGAGTTAAAGGAGACATGTCTTTCTCTACTAGAAAATAACTTAAAGTATGAAAGCAATAAGGCAATTAAAACAAAATCCTAAAGAAAACTAATAAATCCAAAAATCATAGGAAAATAACAAAATTGACCCAATATAAACTTCCTGATCTAATTCCAAGAGATTCAATGGTCTGATCAATAGCAAAGTAGAAGAGACAGAGAAAGCAGAGACAAAAGAGATATGTCTCTTTGTACTTCCTGTTTTGAAAGTACAAAAATTCATTCCAAAAATATCTTAAGAATAAATTTATTTTATATCTCTCTCTTTACCTTTTCAACTAAACATGTTTATGTCTTGTATATGTCCCTTCTATTTAGATATAATTGTATGAGCAAAAAGGGTTGCGTTTTAAATTTCTATTTTTTTTCTTCTAAAATTAAGTATATCATGTTGTCTTCTCAAGAGGTTTACAAGACTTTTAAATAAGTTATAAAAATCTACATATACTAGGAAACAACCTAAAGTCTGAAAGCATTAAGAAAATTAAAATAGAATCTGAAAGAAAAATAATAAATATTAAAATCATAAAAAAAATAATAAAATTGACCCAAATATTAATTTTTTGGCCTAATTATGAGAGATTCAAAGGTCTTATAAGTTACAAAGTAGTTTTCCATAAGAAAATTGCATGCAAAATCACCTGAAACAATTTGAGTCTAATCCAACAGTCAGCTTTCTCATTATTTTTATTTTAAGATGCTAACCTAGTATGGCGAAATCATAACTCCTTTTAAATATAGACTTGTCTCACTAATCTATAAAAGTATCTTCTAAACCAATATCTACACATTATGCATGGGTCAAATTTACATCTTGTTGTTACCTAATTTTTTATCCTATTTTTCAAAAAGAAATTGAAAAAGACCAAAAACATAAGCAAAACAAATTCAAAACATATGTTCTTAACATATTTGTATCATTTTTAATGTCTTTTCTAATAAAATTTAAAATTAAAAAATCTAATTTCGCTACTTTTAGTTTTTAGCACGTTCATTGAGTCGACGTTGATATTGACTTTTTTCAAAAATCAAAACACAAAAAAATCAAAAAAAGAAAAAGGAAAAAAAATGCATTCATTATTTTAGTAATCTAATTATAATTATGGAAGAGAGAGAATGAATTTTAGAATTGAAAACCCTCTCACCAAGCAACCTAATTTTTAATCAAATTAATGGTCCACAATCAATATTCTTAATCCAAGGATCCATATTTCTTTGTTTTGGCTCTAAATTATTCCTACAAAACAACAAAAATCAAATAAATTGTATGGATTAATTCTTGAAATTTAATAGTTGATTTTGGTTTGCTTTACCTTTAAGCTGAAGAAATTACAATATAAATTAACTGTGTGTTCTGCCAAAAAAAAAGGGGTGTGGGGGCCAAAAAAAAAGAAAAAGGTAAAAATCACTTTTACCACACTTTTCTCTCTAAAGTCACAAACTCTCTCAAAAAATATCTTTCCTTTACATAACCTTTCTTGTCTAAAATCTTTAAAAAATTAGTTAGGATTTCTATTAACAACCAAAGATCTTTAGATCTGGTCAAGAAGGATCGTCGTGACGTCGTATTCTTGTACGAGGGTATAACACTTATGTTATATATTCGTTGAATAATCAAAACCTAAAAAAATAACTGATAATATGATGATAGAAACAAAAGAAAATACTATATAATTAAACTATTTATGAGTTCATGATCAAGAGAAGAACTTTGATGATGATGATTCTTTTTATAACATAGAATCTCTTTGTTTAAATTATTTCAACATGAAAGAAGTTTCTAATAGATATTTAGCATTTCTTAGAGGCGTAGCAATTGCTTAGCCGGGATGCCTGAAAAGAGACACAACTCCCCCGCCGCCGCCCGCCCCCACCCCCCTAATTTGTGTGTGACGTAAACCATACATGATACAAATGTTCTTGTAAGGCTGCAAAATTCTTGCTAACCTTAACTGGTGCTGCTGATGTGTTTTAGTGTCAGACTGACGACTAAATTTTTCATGAAGAAACTAACTTCGATTCCTTTTTGGTGATATTTGTCGCATCCAAAAACATCAAGCAAAGGTGTAGGAAGCTATGTCATGGATGACTTGAAAAGCCCAGCACACTGGTTTGAGGCACAAGAAATCTATTCACAGACGCCAGAGGCTATAACAGTAGCTTTTAAATTGATGTATATATGATTGTCAAAGCTGGATCAACTCGTGGCCTCATGCTTGCTTATTAAACTAATTGTATGGTGTCTTCTTCCTTGGCTTTGCACTTTTATCATCAAAGAGAAGGCAAAGTGTTTATTTATCTAAATAATTCTGAGGTTAATTAAAGGTTCTAACTACAGAATTGCTGTATTAACTTGTGAAGTTCTTTTTATATAATTGTAACACCCGGATATCGCGGCAACCGATTAAAAATTAATCTTAGAAAAAGAACAGATATCTAGTATTTTGCTCTTTGGGAAAAAAAAGGTTTTGTTTAAGGAGTCGCCACCTAATATTATAGTTACTAGAAACCCTAATTGGTCAACAGATATTCTATGATACGGGATTGGTTACCTGAAAGAAAAAATATTATCACCCCTTAAACATTCTACCTAAATTAGGCTGCACTGCTGATTTGGTCTAAAATTGTTAAGAATTTGTTGTTCTTCTTTTTTTTTTTATTCTTCCTATCATGTTTCTGACTCTGGTGTCAGTGAACAATACCTACAAATATTTTGAACCCTGGCATTGGTAAAAATTACAAAAACTCAAAATATGTGATATTTCTAACTCTAACATAAGTAAATAAATTCGCAAAATTTTGAATTTTTAATGAAGAAGGAACAATTTTTCTATGCTTTTTTTTCTTTTCTTTTTTACCATTTTTTATTATTTGTTTTTTTAGACAAGAATAAAAAAGCATTGCACAATATATTTGCATTTAACAACAATGATCTATAAATTGAGCACATAGCAGAACAAACACAAAACGTTAAAAAAATACTACAAAATACGATAGGCCCACAAATAAATCAACAATGATCCTCCAATATTTTCAAAATTTTCTAATATTAAAATGGAGCTTGTTTGGCCAACTATCAAAATAAAATGGGATAAAATACATGGACAAGGTATAAGGGTGTGTTTTGCCACACACCCTTAGCCAGCACAGTTTGGGCCGGCTAGGTTGGAGGTCCAGATCCAACCCGTTTCTTTTATTTTTTGTATTGAGCTGAGTTGGACCCAGCCAGCTGGCCGGGTTACTGCTTACTGGTTCAGACCAGTAACCCTTTTCTTTCCGTTTTTTGTTTTTTACTTGCAAGCGTGCGTGAAGTTCACGCACGCTCGCTACAAGAGGAGAGTAATTAAAATGCAGGGAGGGGGAGAATTGAAAGTGACTTCCCTGTTTTTTGCAGCGACCTTTAGCGGCAAAGATGCAGGTGCTGGATGAAGCACTCCTTGGACTCCCTTTCTGCTCCTCGTCTTCTCTTCTTTTTCTTTATGTTTCTGCTTTCTCAAGAGCCAGTCCTCTCCTCCCTTCTGCTCTCTTTTCTTTTTATTTTCTCTCTGTTTTCTCCTCTCTGTGTTATCTTTTTTTTTTCCTCCTCCGGATCCCCACCCCTCGTCTGCTCTCCTCTGCCTTTTATAGGCTTTTCTCGCGCAAGGCCAATCCTTATCTTCCCCGGGCGCTGATCTTCATGTGGAGATAGAATTTGAGACTTATCTTCCCCGGGCGCTGATCTTCATGTGGAGATAGAATTTGAGACTCCGTGTTTTTTTTGGATTGGGACACCAACAGTCCCGCCATTGCTGGACTGTTGGTGGTGGTTTCCTCCAATCCTCAATGGCTTGTTATGGCGGCGAAGGACACGGAAACGAACTGCGAAGCTGGTGGTGGAAGTCGTGGGCATTGCAATGTGTCTGGTGGTGTGAGTTGCCTGTCTGGGTGCCATTCTGTATTTCCTTCGCAGGTGGTCTCCTCTGTTTTCAGAGGAAGAAGACGAAGAATGGAAATGACAAAACAGCGCCGTTTGTGGTTGGGGCGGCCATTTCTCAATTTGGTCCTTGAAGTTTCCAAATTTTTCATTCAAGCTCCTGATCTTTTAATTTCAAATTTTAACCCCTTAAAATTAGATTAAAAGGCAAATGAATCAAAATTGAATTATAACAATAATAATCAAGTGAACTTGCAAATAACAATTAGAGCAAAAGTAATTTATATCAATTTTTTTATTATTATTATTAAAATGACATTGTGAATCGAGACTTTACTAAATTTATTAGTAGTTCACGGTAAGTTTCTTCTTTTAAACATGGTAGTGTGAGAGCTTTTTTTTTTTTTTCTTGGATTTTTTGGGAAGAGGTATGGCCGGAGATAATGTTAGTCAATTACTTTTTATCTTTCTTTTTTTTTTTTTTGTAATTTATCATTTATTATCTTTTGATTATATGTAAAAGGTGTTAATCAAGAATCAATTTAGAGCCATGTTTATTTTTTGAAAAGTGGTTTTTGGAAAACCACTTTTCAAATTTTTCTGGGAAAATATTTTTTAAATTTTCCTGTGTTTGTTTGACATTAAAAAAGTTGGTCAACGGAAAACACTTTTCAGTCAAAGAAAAATTTAGCTTAGTTTTCATAAAAGTGTTTTCCTGAAAAATTTGGGCGAAAAACACTTTTTGGAAATTATGAAAAAATTAAAAATATCATATTATTTGCTGATTATATCAAATCTGGTCCTCAAACTTTTGATTGCTATATATATTTTGTTTTGAATATTTATTTTTCAATTTCATTTCTTAAAATTTAATTTTTATATTAACTTTGGTCCTCATTTTTATAATTGTTATTTGCTTTTCCCTTATCATTTTTTTATTGAAATTTTTTATCTATCAAATTTAGTTCTCATTCTTTTGATTGTTACTTATTTTATTTGAAATAATTTATGAAATGTTAATTATTATTATTTTAATTTCTTCATCTTTTATTTTTTTTATTTTTTAGATTTGATTTCTATTATTTTGATTATTATTTATTTTATTTGAAATAATTTATGAAATTATTTTTTTTTCAAATTCATTTTCATTCAACTTTTTAATTTGTAAGATTTGTTCCTTATTATTTTAATAAACTTGAGAAAAATAAAACATTAATAAATTATTTTCCAGCTCATTTTCCATAACATAATCAAACACTAGAAAGTGTTTTCCAACTTATTTTTCATTACACTACCAAACATCATAAAATAATTTACTTTTCTAGAATTCACTTTTTAAAAAAACTATTTTCCAGCAAACAAACGGGGCCTAGGTGATTTTTTTTCTTTGGTGTTTATTCTCTGGGGTCACTTTGCTTTAATTCTGGGCTTGAGGTCCACTAGGGAGAAAAGGAGAGCTTGGTACCAATGCCATAGAACTTGTTAATTTAGGTATGTATAAGTGAGTGTTTATAACCCAAAATTGATTCGATTAAATTTGAATAGGCTTAAAGCCTGAAAATCTCTCTTAACCATCTGGGTCCTAAGCCCACATTAATAAGTGAAGTGAGGATTGAGTCCAATAGCCTAATTAAAATTCACTTGATTTTCATATAGGTTGGTTACTCCATGACAAAAAAGATGGGTAAAAAAATAAAAGATACATGTTTTTCTGTGTTTTTTATTTAAAAATATATAAAATTATTATAGAGATAAATTTATATTATGTTATTATCTCTATCTTGAGACATTAATTCACTTGAACAAATTATTAAAAAAGATATAAAATTTCAAGCTTCCTTCATAGAAATAAAATAGCATATTATTTAGTAATTTTTACCGTCCCAGTTGATATAATCAACATTTTTTATCTTAGAAATTTTAGATTAGGTTTCTTAGTTTTCCTTAAACTAATAAACATCTTCATGATTAACTTTCATTTACCTTGTATTTGATTTAAATGTTTTTTTTTTTGTAAACATATATGTTATTGATATTCTTGACCCTTCAAACCTAAGCTCAAAGTTCAGTCAAAACCCAACCCTATATATTTAAAGAGAATGTGATCTTATGATTTTTCTTTTCTTTTCCTCTCCCCCTTAATGACTTTTCTCTTTTCTATACAAAGATTTCAATTCTAAACTTAAGTTTTTGGTTTCAAAAAGAGTTGAAGAAACAAGTAAATATCTTTTTTCTTATTGTTTTCGATTAGAGAATTGATAGTTAAAGATTAAAAAAGAGTTTAGGATTTTGTATTTTGATTTGATGATTTAGTAGTTTTAATTAATGTATTACGGTATTAGTTGAGCTTAAACTAATTAATCAGAAGACTGGATTATGGGTTTTAATAGAACAAGTCAATTGTTTTTAGGATTTGCAGATTTGAAAACTGACAGATCAGAATTCTAGAGATCCCGATCGACTGGTTGGTCTGAATCGATCGACCAGTTGACCCTGTAGTAGAGGTTAATTGGATTTATTAGTTCGATCAATTTGAGTTATATTCTAGATTAATTGGGTGAATTATTTTAGCTTTATTATTATTATTATTATTATTATTATTATTATTATTATTATTATTATTATTATTATTATTATTACTATTATTATTATCTCTAAGCTTAGCATTTTAATAATTTATGTTATTTTTGCTTTGAGTTATTTTTTAGTGTTTTCTATATTCGTTATAGGTTTTGTTGATGTTCCTTCTTGTCACGACCCGAATCCCGGGTCCATGACCGGCAACGCGGGAGCGGTGTCGAAAGGACACCCAACCTACGCTAAGCCTCAAAACGGACATATCAAAAGAACAATTTATTCAAAAATATGCAGCATTTCATAATCTTCAGAAATATTATATTATTCAAAACTGATGAAACCAAAAGATAGTTTAAAACTCCTCATCAATAATTAAAACAAAAACAATAATCCATAATACTCATTACATTGTTAAAATCCAAACTTAATTAAAACAAGGTAATAGTGGAGCGTCTAAGACATCGAATCAAAACTAAAAGGAAAGCCTCGCAAAACAAGCAAGGCATACTGACCAAAATTGAAGAAGCAGGAACACTCAACAAAGTTCACCTGCTATCAGAAACTAAGAACTTGAAATAATATTAAGAATGAGGGGTGAGTTCAACCATCTCAGTGAGGGAATAATATTTAATATACATTTTAGATATTTATAATATTAATAGTTTGTAAGATGATTTATCTTGATATACATATATATACTAAACATATTATCATAATGTAGCGGAATACATGTCAGAGATCAGATGACACTCGAAGGTGACCAGATGACACCCGAAGGTGACCAGATGACACTCAAAGGTGACCAGATGACACCCGAAGGTGACCACTGTGGGATGATCAGTCGCCACAGGCTGATGCCTCTCTCACCAGCTAGGTATACAGAATACTATGTGCACATAGGCTAACTACTCTCCGTTAGCATGGAGTTACTGACAAGTCCCATATCAAGGCATAATAGATATTCACAGAATCATCAAAGAAACGTATATCATATCAAATAAAATTTAGTTTGACAGATTGCGAGTGCAAATTCAAGAATAAATGAGTACTCGGAAAATAAAGCAACATATATAAGTATTCAAGAAATTAACTAGTACTCATTGTATAATCAACATACATATTTATTTATAATATATGCATATTAAAGATTATCCCACTCACCCGGAAGAATATAAATTAAAAGGAACATCATATGAAAGACCCGAAAAACTTATTGAGGATCGTTAGGAGAACCTACAATAAATATGTAAAATATACTCAAAAGCAAGTCAAAGCAACACAAATAAAAGATTCCAATGCATAAAAGAAAACCAGGTTTAGTCTCCTAGGTTTAGGGGCTAAAACGACAATTATCCAAAACAGGGACCAAAACGTAATTTTACCAAAACTGGACCAAACTGTAAATACATAACCATACTGAAATTTCACCCATAAACCATCCTCAATTCTGTCTAGAATGCACCAGGGACCGAATTGTAATTTTCATAAAGTTCAGGGACTAAAATGTAAATTCCCAAAATTGAGGGACCAAACTGAAAATATTCCAAATCAATTATCAAACTGAGATTCATCATCCTTAATCTCATAATAACACTTTCCAGAATCTCAAAATACATTTAGGGGTCAAATTATAATTTTCCCAAAGTTTAGGGACTAAACTGAAACTTTCACAAATCAAGGACCAAAATAAAATTTGGTCATCTTCAACCTCAAGACCATTCTGTCCAGATTTTACAGCAAGGTAAAAATGAATTTCTTAACCCATAAAAATTAATTTAAACAAATCAACTCACAAATCTTTATTTCTAACAACATACTAATTAATCACCTAACAATAAACCCTTAATAATCATAAATCAATCTTAACAACATAAACTTTTAATCCTTATAAACCCTAATCTCTCTCTCTCTCTCTCTCTAATCCTTCCATAAACAAATCATAATTAAAAGTAACATGAGAAAGAATCACTTACTTGTTACTTCCACTTTTCTTAAACCCAAAACGCAAGATCAAAAATTGAAATCCTTGGTTTGATGAGGAAAGGGTCATGGCGGCCACAAGATTTAGAAGAGAGAACAGTAATTCTCTTGCAACCTTTTCTTATATACCTAGGTTAACTTAGGTTGGGTTTGGGCTGACTTGGGCTTGGGTTTGACCCAAAAGTTTGGGTCTTACGCTTCTAATGATCTTCAATGGTTTCCAGTTCTGCATCTGTTTGTCTTTTACTTTTGTTTTTTGAGTGAGTGAGATAATCTTTAATTTGTATATAATATAAATAATATATGTATGTTGATTATATGATAATACAATTGATTAATTCATGAATATTCATATATGCTGCTTTATTATATAAGTACTCATCTATTTTTAAAATTTGTATTCACATTCTGTTGAATTAAATTCTATTCGATATGGTAATTGTTTGCTTTGATAATTATGCAAGTATTTATTATGTCTTGATATTGGTATAATTGTCAATAACTCCATGCTAATAGAGATATATTTTTGTTTCAAAAAGTGATTTT
>Ga0325411_1006040_pt1 | contig 13333 bp, 7 predicted proteins | sample PopdelMetagenome_13_FD_206181 | JGI IMG/M metagenome (GOLD analysis project Ga0325411, IMG submission 206181) | Populus deltoides microbial communities from Bellville, Georgia, United States - Xylem-PdIQD-R4 | ecosystem: Host-associated > Plants > Phyllosphere > Stem > Wood/Secondary xylem... | reverse complement strand
AATAAACATTTTATACACAATTATTATGCTGCCATCAACATTTACATTAAAAAATATATAACTCTCTTTCACTATAGTCAAATAACCCTTGAAGGTTTATCCTTTTAATAAATTATTGTATTTACTACTAGTTGATCTTAAAAGAAATTATATGTTTTTTTATGCATATCATCAACAAGTTTGGTTATTTAGCCTATTAATAAGCTTCCACAGTTTAAATTCTATTTACATAGGGGATTTTATCTTATAATAATATTATAGAGAGGTTTATTAACTTTTAATGCAAAGTAAACTCTCTCTTTTTTTTTCTATTGATAATCATCTAAATTTTAGGCTGGTATATGAATTTTGAAATGTTTATTTTTATTTTAAATATAAACAAAAATAATGCTATATGATTAGTTAATTTTTAGAATTAGAAAAACTATTTAATTTATTATTAAAATAAAAAATAAGGACTAATTTATAATTTATTGTATTGTTGAGTTTATTTATCTGAAAATATGCAACATATTAATGATATGTTGAACCGTTTATTATTGTGATAATTTTTATTTTTATCTAATTATAAAAAAATTATTTGATTAGTTGAATAACTTATGCTTTTGGATTAATCCCCACATATAATTATATTTCAAATATTAATTTTATAGAAGTTAAAATATTTTGTTCATCTTCCAACAATTTTAACTAAACATATATTTTTTAAGTCTATATTATTAAAATCACTATTAAAATTACATATTTACAGGAGACGAGTTCTAAAATTTTTCATTAGTCTCTATGTTTTTTCTATATTTTCTATGAATTATTTTAAATTTTTTAAAATGTTCAAAGTTTTTGTCTTTCTGAATTTTTTAAATTTTTTAGTTTTTTTTTTAGATTCGGTTAATTTAAAAAAAAATCTAATTTTTATATTTTTAAAATATATTTTTCCTTTAATAGTATAACAAATATTTTATGTCCAAAAATAACAAAAAAGCATGACAAGAAAACATGAATATACGAGGGTATATGAAAGAAAGAAAATTCTTAAAAATCACATGGAGAAATATGTTCAAGGATAGATTAATATAATGTCCTTAAATCATATCTCTCTCTTTTTCTAAATTGAAAATCACTTGCCAATAATTATCCTTCTAACTTGAATTTTGATTTTCAATTATAAAATTTTCTTTTTTTTCTTTATTTTTTACTAAGAATATATTTAGAAAGTTTGTTTTCATATTAATAATTTAAATGTGTTAATACACACACACACACATAGAGACACTGATCATTAATCTTACTAAAACCAATACATCAAATAATATGTGGTAAATTAAAAATTAAGTTGGACTAGAGATCCCTATCCTCCCACTCAGTAATGGAATCGGGATGGCTCGAGCCACTGAGTAAAAGGTGACGAGTGTTGGTTGGAAGACAGCTAGAATGGGATCCACACCATGAACACTAACAATCTGGCAACAGTCCATTAGTTATGATATGATTGGGTGGCACATTGAGGGAAGCAAAACACGGAGAATTGTTCTCTTATTTTAGAAGAAGGTGACTTGTCAGCACGCAAAGAGAAACAATAAGACATCCACGAACGACAGAAGATATTGAAAAAAGATGATGGAGAGCCTATTGGCAACAATAGTTTACATTTAGGAGTCAATAAATGAACTTATCATTTTGACATGACTCTTTTAATAATGACCCATTAGTTTTTTATAATAATTATATCTACAATTTTTAAATATATATTTATTTACTAATTCTTTGTTTTATATATTTTATGGTTTTTTTGGGTTTTTTTTATGGAAAATATATATATATAAACCAAAAGCCTAGAGGTCTTTTTACTGCACCCATATGCATTGGCAGCCTTTTACAAATTATTATTGATTAAAGAAGTGAATTTTTTTTTCATTTTAATCTCTATTTTTTTTCTAGTAAGTGCATGATAATATTTTATTGTTTTTCATTTCTTTTTCCCTTCCAACCTTACATGATTTCCATTCAAATAAAACTGAGAGCTAAATTGGAGGAAAAAAGAGAATAATTAGTTGGCAAATGTATTACAAGCGCCAGCATATAGGCGAGCCCTTTTGAGTTATGGTGGTGCATTTGAGGTCGTCTTATCTCTGACAATGACCTTCTTTGGTGTTATTGAATTTATCTCGAAGGGAGCTTTCTCATAGTACAACACGTGACATCATCAAAGCTATAATGCCGCTTCGATGACTTATATTTCCTTTCTTTTATTTTTTTCTCTTTTTTCAATTAACAAAGTGGTCTTTTTCTCTCCTCTTATTGTTTGGTCTTCTTCTTCTTCTTTTTTCGACTGAAAACTAGCCCAACTATTTGGTCTTTTTTATTTTATTTTAGTTGGGCCTCTGGCCTAACCAATTTGACTAGATATGTTGTTATTCAATCTTAGTTATTGAGCCTCTAACCCAATGACTTCATCAAATAGGTATTTTTTTTTAAGTATTGGGCCTTTTGAGCATTATAATCCATATATCATTGATATTAAAGAGAAATTATTGCTCAAGTCTTATTAAAAATAAGCATCAAGTATGTTTTAAATAAATAAAAAATAATCAAACATCGAATGTGACCGAGATTTTAGTGTCAATGCTTTGCATTTTGGTGACAATTTATTCTAGAAGTTTCAACGACAATTGATGTATAACAACACATTAAAAATCAATATTCTAAAAATGGTAAGTTTCCTATTTATCATAGGTTATTGGTTAGCTATACAATTCTAATTGCATTAATTATTCAATTAGAGTTTTTTGCAATGTTATCAAGTTTTGTAAAATTATTGTTTGCAACTTGCATCAAAGGCTAGTTTCAAATATGATAAAATGACCACAATACCCCAATATATATTGCAATAAAAACAACAAAAAAACATGTCATTTTTCCATCTCTCTCTCTCTCTGAAAAATATTTATTTTTCGTTTATTTTGCTTAGAAAAATCCATCTCATAGCAATTTTAGTTAAACACATATTTTTTAAAATCGCAACTAAAATTATTTTTCTTAAACCTACTTTTTTAAAACCCCAACAATTAAAGCTATTACAATACTAAACACACACTTATAGTTAATTTGATATTATGGTAGCTTTTATGGTTGGAGTTTGAAAAAACTAGGTTTAGAAAAATTATTTTTAGTTGTGATTGGTTTGATTAAAAAACGTGTTTGGTTAAAAATATAGTTGAAATTATTGTTTAATAAAAAACATATTAAAGGTGTTTGGTTGAAACTATGGTTGAAATTGATGTTGCTAATAAAATGATAAAAAAAAGACATGTATTAATTTCTTATTTTGCAATTACATTAATGTACATTGGATTATTAATACATTAAAAAAATACAACAATGCAAATTACAATCCCATTATTATTTTCCTATTAAACTTGCTGCAATCTCACCAAGAACATAATTCATACAAGGTCTCTGGTTTCCATGAGTTTGTGAATGTGGAACCACATTAGTTAAAAAATCATCGGGAACAAAATTAAAATAGTGATCAAATTTTATAAATGTCACATCTTCATGTGACTTTCTTCTAATATAGTTATGTATGTATTGATATTGATGCCACTACAATCTAAACTTGTGTTTAGTAAGGAAATGCTGGCATATTCTGCTAAGTTCTCTACCTTTTTTCCACACTACAAATGTATATTCTATCACATAACTTATTGAAGAATAAACATGTTTGAATACTTCTTCCTGACTTCGTGGTTGTCCTTACCGATGAAATTCTTGCAAATGATATCTCTCGCCTTTATATGGACCTAAAAATTCATACTCATTTGGATATCCATAATCAAATAAGTAGTACTTCACTACAATAACACATAATGACTTTGTAATTGATTCCTTAATAGTTACAATAACATTAATTTTTCCTCATAGAATTAAATTAAATTGTATGTTTGTTATTATTTTCTAGTGAGTTTGAAAATTTGATATTAGGATTGCCAATTGCCTTAAGGGAAATTCGTGTATCATTTGCACTACCTTCCTATCTAGCTCAAACAAACATGAATTGCATGTCAAAGTTACATGCTACCATTATATTTTGAGTAGGCACACTTTTTATACCAATACATGGTATTTGATTTTCTATAGATACACAAGCATACACATATGTGCCATTGATAACTTCTATACAATTCTATATGAAAAACAATAAGCATCAAACGTCAATTTTCTAAGTAATTTGGAAAAGAACTATCCAAATTATTAATCAAAATCATTAATGATAAAGAAGTATATTAGAGTTACCTTGAAATGAGGTATCTAACTTGGATTCATCGCAATTTCAAGTGGTGTGTTTACAAACTCAAGATCTTCTGGTTTTATAACATCTACCGCAAGTAAAGAAACTATTCTCAGAACTTCATTAAATATCTACTAATAGTTTCTCATGAATGTTGAAATCTTTCCTAAATTTTCCTATTTGAAGCACCTAATGTTGATGTATACAGAAACATGCCGACCTTTTCAATAACTCTTATCGTTTTGGAAGCTTTTAACCTTCGTTGGCTTTCTAAATCAAAGAATAGACTGTGAAATATCATTGCATCCCTCTTAAATATGTTTACACATCTTTCCTAATGTCTATATAAAATTTCATTTAACTAGCACATACTTGTGTGTATGAAACCATACAAGGTTCTTTATATATATATAATTATTATAGTTAATTGAGAAAGCTTCAACTGTGCATAATACTAATTTATAATGATCAAACTCTTGCTAATACAAGAATTCCATTTTTATTAAAAACACTTAAGATTTTTAATGGAGGAGGGGTAGTTTAGTTTTGTTATAAATTAAGAGACACAATCCTAATAAGTACAGAAAAATGTACTCACAAAATAGTATAACAAATTAAAAAAATAGTAAGCTAAAGACAACTAAGTATATTGTAGCATGAGGAAAAAAAAGAAACATTAGTAATGAACAAAATAATTTGCCTAAAAAAGTTTGAAAGAAGCATATAATAAGTAGGGGAATGTTATCAAAATTACCACTAGAAAACTATTTGAGCTTGAAACAATCACTAGCTGCATCTAGCTTTAACAAATACAAAGAAGGAGCATCATTGTTAGAACATGAGATCTAAAGTAAACTAGCCTAAAAACCTTAAGTAAATTAAGCAATCAACAATACCCCATATTTGAATTGATTAAAAACATAACTATGAGTTAAGGATTTATGAAGAAAAAAATTGATTACCCATTTGGCAACCTTTTCTCTGCTATTTATATTCACTATTTGAGTTGTTCTTCTTCTTGCTTCACAACAAAAACCAATAAGGAGCAATCTTCATTCTTGCCATTATATAAAATAAAAGTTCAAAGAAAAAACACAATGCAACTAACATACATTAAATATGATATAAACCTAAATATGTAATAGATCTTTGTTGTTGATTTTCAAGAGATAGAAAAAGGTGACAAATCTTTGATTTTTATTGTGAAGAGATAGCAATGAAAAAGGTGAATTCAGTATGAGAAATAAGAATAAAACATTTGAAATAAACAAAATCAAAGGGTAAAATTACTTCATGAAGTTTACTTACAAAGATTTATTGAGATAAGTGATAATGTAATTGATGAGTTTGTCTTTACCTTAGAGAAGAAGAGAAAAGATAGATATATCTGATGAAAGAAGATGAGGGTTCTTGAAAGAAGATTAGGGAAATTTGGTTTTTTTTTTAACAACAGTTATTTATCTCTCTCTTTTTATAAATGTTGTTGGTGAGGAGAGAATAAACTAAGGTCTGACCTCAGGATTTTGATCTAGACGTTAGAGAAGAAGAGAAATGGTGAAGATGAGGTTTCTTGAAAGAAGATGAAGGTATTTTGGTATTTTTTTTCTCTTTTTTCTTGCAAAAGGTATTTGTGGAAAGAGAATAAGCTGAGGTCTGACCTCAGGATTTTGGTCTCCACACTAAAAAAGAAGAGAAACGACAGACAACTCTGATGGAAGAAGATGAGGGTATTTTGGTCTATTTTTTTTATTACAATGAATACCTCTTTTTTTTTCCTTACAAAAGTTTTTGGTAGGGAGAGAATAAAATGAGGTCTGACATCAGGAAAAACAACAACAAGATGCTTCACATGAAACTGTGGTTAGCCCTTAATTAAAATAGGATCCACATTTTAAACCTTTGTTTTAGTTAGCAACCAAACAATTAATTTTTATGGTTGGGATGATCCTCAATAACGATCACACTAATTTGATGAAGTTACCAATGAAATAATAATGAGATTTAATAATAATAAAAAATCTTCCAACAACAACTAAAAGACTACAATAACATATAAAGTAATTTAATTTAATTTAATTTAATTTAACTATTTTATCTTTGATTTGAATAATATCATGAAAATAAAGATTATAATTGTAATTATGATAAAAACTCAATAAACGAACTTTCTATGTCAACGCAAGCTGCACCTAGTTTGTATTATGAATATAGGCGAGGCGCATCAGCAACTACCCAAAACACATGTAAACTAATCATGGCAACAATGTTTATATGTTGATAGTGTTTGCAATTATCTAATTGCAAACATGAACAATCAAATAAATTCATAATACCTATTATCTTATAACTTTATGATTTTCACATTTAAATACATATTTAAAGAAATCTTTAAAAGAAAGCATACCTAAATCCATAGTAAACCCCGTAAAGATTGAAATCTCAAATATGGATTGATGAAAAAAAATTATGTTTCTCTTCTAACCCTTTGAGTGCTTTTCATAAGTTTTTTATGTAATAAAATGTACTTTTATGGATAGAGAGAGAACCAATTTTCTAAAGAGACTTCTTATTTCATACGTCTACCAAGTATGCAGTTATTAATTAGAAAACTACTTCTCAAAGTTGACTAATAGGGTTTTAACATTAATATTCTATTAAACCATTTAAGAACCCATTATTTTATTTATGTTGGCCACATCTTACATTCTCTTACTTGGCTCACAAAACATTATCTTTCTTCATGGTTTAATAAATATACTAACATAATATGCCTAGAGAAATACTAAATCTTTACATATATTATCTCATTATATATCATAATTAAGTAAGAACTAATAAGAGTCATGGTAGTTATACATCATCCATGAGACATAGTTCTTTCCATGTACTACAATATTAGTCTTTACTTAACATGATATGTAAATAAGAAGCACATAATCGGTCCAACAATAATATCTTTCCCAAAGACAATTCTTGTTATCATTATTTTAATTCAATCATGTAACCAAATATAAAACATGAAATATTAGAAACATTTTTATAAATGAGCTTATAGTGTCAAATACATAATCATCATAAATCATGACATAATATCAACAATTATATGCCATAATACCAATTCTTTCTACATGATTGCTAAAAATTTTAGGTGGCAATCCTTTCATCAATGGATCAACAATCATAAGATTGGTGCTAATGTGTTCAATTAACGATCTTTGTTTTATGAACTCCTTATTTAACAGCAAAGTATTCCAATTCCATATGTTTTGTACCTTTTGAATACATGTCGATCTTAGAAAAGAAAACAACAATAAATTATCACAATAAATTTTCAGCGGCTCGACGATATTGTCGACTACTCCAAGTTCTAAAATAAAGTTCTACAACCAATTTGCCTACATTGTAGCCTCAAAGCATGCCATAAATTAAGCTTTCATAGTGGATATAACAATAACAAATTGCTTTTCACTCTTCCATGAGATTCCTCCTCTAGCTAAAAAGAGCAAATAACCAAATGTGGTTTTTCTTGTATCCATATATCTAGCAAAATTTGAATTTGAATATCAAATCACCTTAAAATGATCAAATTTTTTATAAGTGAGCATGTAATTTTTTTCATTCCTTATAAGTATCTCAATACATTCTTTGTAGCCTTCTAATGATCTAAACATGGATTACTTTGGTACCTGCCTAGCATTCTAATAACAAAACTGATGTCTGACCAGATACAAGTTTGAGCATACATCAAGCTCCCAACAATTGATGCATATGGAATTCCTTCCATTTATTTGTGTTACAATTCATTCTTTGGTCATTATATAGGACTGAATTTATCTCCCTTTTAAATGAGAACAATATTTGCTGACCATTTATCGATTCTAAATTTCTCTAAAACTTTATTGATATAAGCATTTTAAGACAACTCTAACAATCCTTGTGATCTATCCTGGAATATTTATATCTCAATCACATAAGTTTCCTCTCCCATGTCTTTCATCTCAAAGTTATTAGAGAGAAATTTCTTGATCTCATATAGTAAACCAAGATCATTAGTTGCAAGTAAAATATCATCAACATATAGAATAATAAACATAAACTTGTTCCCACTGACATTTAGATATATACATCAGTCAACAATGTTTTCCTTAAATCCAAATGAAGTAATAATATCATTAAACTTAAGATACCATTGTCTAGAAGGTTGTTTAAGTTCATATATTGATTTCTTAAGTTTACACACCATGTGCTCCTTTTCTTCAATTGAAAATCCCTTAGGTGGATCCATATAGATCTTTTCTTCTAAATACCTATTTAGAAAGGCTATTTTCACATCTATTAGATATAAATCTAAGTCATAATGAGCTACTAAATCAATGATAATTCTAACTGAGTCTTTCCTAGAGACTGGTGAAAAGGTCTCTTTGTAATCAATGCCATCTTTCTGAGTAAAATCTTTAGCAACAAGTTTGGCCTTGTATCTTTCAACATTGCCATTTGAGTCTTGGTCTTAAAAACCCATTTACATTCAAAACTTTTTCAACCTTCATGAATTTTAACAAGGTCCTAAATTTTATTTTATTCCATAGATTTTAGCTCATCTTTCATGACATCAATCATTTTTTAGAATTATCACTATCACTAACACGTGAAAATGAAACTGGATCATCATTAATTCCACAGTTAAATTCTAATTCTTGTAGATATACCACATAATCATTTGAAATAGCAGATTTTTTTTTTTTTTTGTCTTTGAGACCTCTTTAATGTTATTTCTTGTAGTTCATCTCTTATAGGTTCATCAACAATGTCTTTATTATAGGGTATAAATCATTAATTTGTTGTTCTTGATAATTGTTAAATTGTTTAATAATTTGAGGAACAACAACTTTAAAGATGTAAAAGGTAAAAGAATTTGTACCCTAACTTCTTAAATTTCCACATTATGTGGTGTTTTACTCTCACTGACTTCATCATTTTCAATAAACTTATCATTTTTAGTGTTAACAATTCTTGTGTTATAGTTAGGACAATAAAATTTATACCTTTTAGATTTTTCTGGATAACCATTGAAGAAACCATTGGTTGTTCTTGAATCCAATTTCTTTTCATATGGATTATAAATTTTTACTTTTGCTAGGCAACCTTAAACATACAGGTGTTTTAAACTAGGTTTCCTACCAGTCCATAATTAATAAGGTGTTTTAGGAACTGTGTTACTAAGAACCATGTTTAATAAATACACAATAGTTCTTAATGCATACATCCATAATAAAACAGGTAAAGATGAATGACTTAACCCTAACCATATCTAATAAAGTACGATTACTCATTTCTATTACACTATTTTATTGTGTTGTATCTGGCTTTATATATTGAGCATAAATGCCATGTTTCTCAAGGAATTTAGTGAAAAGACCTAGGTATTGTCCAATTTCATTATAACTTTCACCTTTCTGTCTATTTGTCTTTCAACTTCATTAATAAACACCTTTATGACATCTATTATTTGAAAATTTTCATGTCACAAATAAACATATCCATAACATGAATAATTGTCGATAAATGTGATAAAATATTTTTTCTTATTAAAAGAACTACCATCAAAAGGTCCACATATATCGGTGTGTATAATTTCAAGATGTTATTTACTTTTTGTGGCTCCTTTTTTTATGTGTTTTGTTTGCTTTCCTTTAATACAATCCATACAAATATTAAGATAAGTAAAATCCGAACTTGAAAGGATTTCAATCTTTAATAATCTTTCCAATCTTTTTTTGGAAATATGACCCAAACATTTTTGCTATAAGTAAACATAATGTTCATTTACTAAACCATGTTTAGTACCAACATTACGATGTAAGGTCAAAAGAGTTTCTGCAAAAAGATTATCAAGGTTCAACTTGTATAAACTATAAAAAACAATACTAGAACCAATAAGATAATTATGTTCAAACAAACTAAAAAATATATACTCCAAGATCTAAAAACCTATCCAGCTTTATCAAGTTTGGATAAAGAAACTAAGTTTCGAGAAACTGAGGGTACATAAAGAGTTTGAAACAAGTCCAAATGATATACTGCATCTAGAAATCAAACGATAAGTTCTAATGGCTTCAACTAGAACCCTGACTTTGTTTCCCATGTAGACAAACTTTTCATTTATGTTTGTGGTTTGGATTGAAAGAAATCCCTGCATCATATTAAAAACATGAATGGAACATCTTAAATCAATCCACCAAGTATTATAAGGAATCACAATTAAATTTGATTCAAAACATACAAAAACACTAGGCTTACCTTTCTTTTCAAACCATACCTTACGTTTCAGGTAATTTTTCTGAAAGTATCGAGGTTTTTCACAAAAGTGACACATATCTTTGTTATGTTCCTTCTTATGAACATGGACATAAGATTCATTTATTTTAATTGGTCTATGTATACCCTTTCTATGTTGTTTACTAGCTTTCTTTCCATCTCCTTGATTGCTTACAAAATAAATGGAATGAGTTCTTTAATTTTTAAGTCTCATTTCCTCCTAAATAGTCATATTGTGCAATTAATGCACATTCCATTTGTCTTTTATAGTATTATAGTTCATTTGGAAAGGACTATACTAAGGAGGTAACTAGTTAATAATAAATTGCACAAGAAAATTCTCATCCATATTCATTCACAATGACTTAAGTCTAGCTGCAATATTTTTCATTTCAATGACATGCTCATGCATGCTATTTGAAACATCAAGCTTCATGGTGATTAAAGTACCCATTAATATCATAACAAGTGACTTATTAGCAGTTCAAGAATGCTCTTTCATAAATTTTATAAATTCCTTAACACTTTCAGTTTTGGGAACAATAGACTTGATGTTATTAGCTATGCTCATTTACATAAACATTAAGCTTCGTTTATTTAATTTTTCCAGAGCTTTATGGAAAGATTTTTCTTTAGCCCTACTAGTGTCAGTAATAGCAGCGAGTTCCTGAACTTGAAGTGCCAAATCAAGATCCAAAACACCAAGGTGAATTTGGACTTGTTCACACCAATTAGAGAAGTTAAGGCCATTGAATATTGGAATAGATGAAACATACAAATTAAGAGAAATAAAAACATACATTGTAAAAATTTATAAAAATATTAAACCAAAAGTTAAATATATTACACCGATCCAGAAAAATTATTCACTTATACAATAAATGTATATTGATGATCTCATTTGGGTGATGCAACAATATATAAGAATAATCATAATGATGCTAATAAAATTTAACTTGATTTTCTAATTATATATGCTCTAATTAGATGCATTTATTATCTTTGGATATATAAATATAATTAATAGCACATATTAATTACCAACAATTATGTTCATTAATCATAAGAACAATTAATCAACTTTTAAGTGATCCTAAAATATCTTATAACAATAAACTTTAATTTACTCGTAAATAAACAATTATCATGACATTTATAAGAGCTTATAACAATGAATTTTAATTTTAATTATTTTAATATTCTATGAAACCATTTAAGAACTTGGTATTTTATTTATGCGTGGCATGTAACATATAGATGCATGAAGATTAGAAATTTTAAATTTATCAACCAACATTTACAAAATCCCTTTCCATTAAATACTTTCTCGAGGACTCAAACCGCGTCTTTGAGTGCGCTCCATCTGTATATTTCTTGCCTAAACGTGGCTCCAGCAACCCACGACTTGGTATTATCAAGACACCAGTTTATATGTCATGCAATATCAATCATGGCTGTTATGTCAACTGTCGTGTTTCACACACCATGTGCTGGCCGCGGGCTTTTCTTCACCAACTTGAGAGTTGAGACAGAACCTTCCCAGCTCCCTCACGCACCTCAAACGAGACACAAAATACCAGCTTATTAGCGTCTGATATTTAACTGTTTGTTGCTAAACTGATATGATATCATACGATCATTGTCCGATTTGTAAAATATTGTTCTTGTCTCATGAGCTTATTTCGTGGTAGAGCAACGCCCTCGGTTTTGTCCCAGCAATATTTGACCATGGATTTCTGTCGTTTTCACATTGTTTTTTTTTTTTTTTTTTTTTTATAATGTAAAAATATTGACTGCGTATGAGATTACACAAGCACAGGACATTTATTATTAGTGAGATGCTCTAAATGCAGAGGAAGCACCTTCGTATTGTTTGCCGCCGCAGATAAATAAATGTCATGGTGAGGATTTAAAAAGAATTAGCCAGCTAGATAATTAGTAAACGAGAATCGAACATTGATCGCAAGCAAAGACTTTAGTTTCAGCATACTAAGATGTTTTTGTCTTCCTATCAACAGGTTGGCACCTTTTCTTTTATTATTATTTTTTTTTATCTTACTGTCAACAGGCTGGCACTTCTAGCATATTATTCTATTATCAATTGAGTCCCACGCCTTTTGATTTTGTCAATTTTACTCCAAACATGTGAACATTGAGCAATGCACCCCTCAACCCTTGTATTATTAATGATGTCGTGGATTTCTCTATGCATGCCTGTTACCCTCGCGATACCTTACTTTCTTATTAGGTTTGCAGGGTGTTTAATAAATGTGAAAATTACTCGTGGTACGTGTAAATTGACCCGGACATCTCGAACTATCAAAAATAAAAAAATAATAGTCAAATATTTAAATATTTCTATCCAGCTCTTACGTGCTCATTAAGTGTGTGTGTCTCTGTTAAAAGCATCAAAGTAAACTCCAATCTACCATAACAAATAGTAAATTTAAACCAAAATGTGCTTAAGATTAGCACCTAACTTTTTGTTTGTTTTCATAATTTTTGTATTACGTGTAGTCATGTTGCTAGAATTTTTGGCATAGACCTAAAACTAAACATACGGCCCAGTTTAGAGTTATATAAACACATGACTTGGATGGATTTTGTCTCCATCAAGAAGACGAAATTATTCCACCCAATTTTTCCTATAGTAACAGACGACCCTATAATTTTTAGACGGAGTTTCTCTTTGCAATACAACCATACTATTAAAAAATTATAATTTTTTTT
>Ga0325411_1006038_pt1 | contig 13334 bp, 13 predicted proteins | sample PopdelMetagenome_13_FD_206181 | JGI IMG/M metagenome (GOLD analysis project Ga0325411, IMG submission 206181) | Populus deltoides microbial communities from Bellville, Georgia, United States - Xylem-PdIQD-R4 | ecosystem: Host-associated > Plants > Phyllosphere > Stem > Wood/Secondary xylem... | reverse complement strand
CCATAGTTGGGCCCGGCTCATGAATAAGTCGATTCCGACTCCACTTTTGCCAAGAAACAAACACGCAATTCTCCCTCTTTTCCTCTCTCTTCCTTAATCCACCAGCTGGAAAAAATCTAAGCACCTCGCATTTGAAAATCAGGCAAGAGAGAGAAGAAAATGACTTTGAGCTTTGAAGAAATGAATTTGTTATATTCACTGCTGAGATCAGAGCAAAGACCAATCGATGAAATCGTCACCGAATTTATCAACAATATCAATCGCTCTCGCTCTTCCACTCTTTCTGCTTCTCTCTCACTACTCTTACAGGCAAGCAACGCATCCTCTCTCTCTCTCTCTCTTACTGAATTTATGAATTTTGCTAGGGTATAGGTGCTCTCGAATTCGATATAATTAATCCTTAAGGATTTTTTTTTTGTTTGTTGATTGTGTTTAGTAGTAAAAATTATGGGGACATAAGTATTACATGCTTACTTTGTATTGGTTGATGATGAATTGGAGGTTTAAGTGAAGTGCAGGAGGATAAGATGATGCTCAAGTCTACGGAAAGGTTAACTGCGTTTGCGATTCTTTATCTGACTTATTCATTGCAACAGTCTTCTGCAAATCCGTTTGTAGCTTTGTTTATCAATGTAAGTAGCGGGATTCTTGCCTGCGTCACGGAAAGATTATTATGATAGAATGTGAATATTAGTAATGCAGATGAATGCAATGGTTCTGAAAGAAAATGTGAGGCTTATGAGTTTCATTGTGGGATTTTACAGGCTGCTTGTGATGAGGGAGCAGAAAAATACGAGAGGGCGTTTGTTCTTCAGTTGTTAGCCTCTGGAAGCTCTGGTGGTAGCAAGGAGGTTCTAAACTGTCTTTTTTGTGTTTTTGATATTAAGTGATCTGTTGAAGTGGTTCAGTTAGCATGTGAAGGAATGTGGCAATTGAGCATGTCAGCATGCTTATTACATGGTGGTTTTTTTAACAGTTGTTTTTTCTAGTGTTGTTTTTGTAGAATTTACTTTTAGGAACAGGCTGGAACACTTTACACCATGTTGCTTGGAGTTGGGTTGTGTCTATAAATCAATTATATTTAACAAAAAATGATCAGGAATTTGATAATTGGCTGAATTTTTGAAATGGTTACGGAAATTATCTTAACTATTTTATATCTTTATCTGAAAATAGTGTGTTGTTGGGGATAACGTAGTAAATTTCAACTTTTACCATCCGAAGATGTGGATCTTTTTGTTGGCGAATAGAATAGTAAATCTTGTATTTGACTTTTACCATCATTAGGTATATAAGATCAAGGTATTCAGGAGCTGGTTTGTAACTTTAGTTGGATTAGTCACATCTCTTCATGCTTGTTCATTTTAGTCTCTCTTACATTATTCCATTTTTAGTTCCAATTGTTTCTCTTTATGATAATGGTTTCTGAGAACAACTTTCTGCTCTTTTCCAGTTTCTTAAACAGTCTGCTGCAAATTACATCAAAGTTTTTGATCCTTCAGTCCATGTAAGCTCCTTATATATGTCAAATCATGCTTTTGATGAGTGAATCCATATTAAACTTGTGCATATTATCCATTTCACCACATTGGAGATTCGGTTCTGCTAAATAAGCCTTCTAATCTAGTCCTTGGAACTTTTCTTTTTCACATTGCATTGATAAACTTATCTGCTTATTGTCAGGCTTTCCCATCACGTGAACATTTGCAGCATCAATATGGTGATAAAGTCCATCCCGGAGCAGATAATTCCTTATTTAAAAACATTTCACTGAAAAATATAGTGCCAGATCCAGATGTACCCCATGGTTGTGATGCAAATTCACAAGAGTATGTCCCCTAGAATCGAAGGAACAATTCTAAAGATGTGATGTTTTCCTTTTGTTTTTGCACTATTTTCTGCTTTCAATTCGTGCCACGTTCAATTTCCATATTCTTTCCTTTTTGAATTTTTCGACATATAGATGATAATGTTTCCTTTATAGGTTTGATTTGCAACCTGGAGTGAAACCTAAACTTGGATCTGGAGATAGAGACGAGGCTCTAACTGGATTGTTGGCAAACTTGTCGCCAGAGGGCATAGGTCCTCAATGGATCAGGTCTAGACCACCGAGGCTGCCAATACAGGATGGTGAAGTAAGGGCATTTTATTGTCAAGTATTTGACTGCTTAGAAGAATTGTTTTTTTTATTCTTTAAACTTTTCAAACTCATTTCCAGTTAGTGTGGCTCAACCCCGATAGCAATCATGAGCTTGTGTGGGATCATTGTATGTGTGCTGATACTAGCAGGGGAGCAGCAGTTAGGGGGTTGATTGCAAAAGCCTTGAAGGGACCTCTTGCGCCTTCTCAACAAGAGGTTCTGCTACTGTTCTATGTTTTAATATTATGCACATATACCATTTATAAAGCAACCTCTCAATTAGTTTTTATCACAAATTTTACTTGATACGGAAAGGACTTTTGGAATCTTAAGAAATGTGAAATTCTGGTTCATAATGGATATGTGGTAATTTGGTACTTCTACAAAGTAATTGTGCACATGCTTGATAACCATGTCTACTTGATTATACTACATCACCGAACTATTTTTCAAATAGCTTGCTTATTTTCATCCTTCTTTTTAACCATGTAGCTTCCATATTTTAACCTCTTCCCTGCTGTCATGTCCTAGCTACCTTATAAGGTCTTTTTTTACCTCTTCAGATTTTTTTTTAAAATTAATTTTTCCCTTGATAGTACTTGTATCAAACTGCTTGTGTTTTTGCACGTGTTTGTACTGAAAATATTGGAAATACTAGATGAATGCTTGCAGCTTTGCCTAGCAATGAGATCATGGCAGGGTTCAGATTTAATTAGTCTTAGGTGTGTTAGTGACCCTGGCAAAAAAACCCATCTGTAGTTAAAACGTTTTGATTAACTAAATAATCACCTATTTGTAGATAGATTGTCTTGATGAATTGTTCAAGTTCATATTAATTTTAGAGAGAGAATTGCATGCTCAACATTGTTTTGTCTAGTTGTTGCATATATGATATTGAAATGAAGTAATGACTCCAAGCTCTCTCTTGTCCAGCAAGTCTTGGTGGAATTGACTAATGACCCAAAGCTTGTATATCACTGTGGACTGGCACCAAGGAAGTTACCTGTATGTCATATGACACTTTCATTTTTCATTTGTAATAAGAGTTCTGCTTGAAATTCAAAGGCCTTTTTCATCTGCTGTCAGGAATTGGTAGAGAACAATCCTCTCATTGCGGTTGAAGTTCTTACCAAGTTGATAAATTCTCCTGAAATTGCAGAGTATGTGTTTGGTGCATGGGTTGTTATCCTTTATTTTTATTTCTAAATATGTGTGATGCTGGTCTGATGTTTGTTTATTTTTATTTGTGGGTTCAGTTACTTTACAGTACTTGTCAATATGGACATGAGTCTACATTCAATGGAAGTCGTGAACAGGCTTACAACAGCAGTTGAACTTCCAAAGGAGTTCATTCGGATGTACATAACTAACTGTATTTCCTTGTGTGAAAATATCAAGGTACATCCAATGACCATGCATATTTATTGCATTGATAATGTCACAGTACTGGTGGAACAAAATAATGTTCTGCTTGAGGAACCAGTTTGTCACTTAATTATAGTGGGCAACATAATGAAAACATTTGATGAATTTCCACTGAGGAGATCATGGAGAAAATGAAACTCGAGCATTCATTTGCATGTATCTATGTTAGACAAGATTGTGCTCCTTGGTTATTTGTATGTGCACACAAACACAAGAATCCAAAATGTAGTAGTTGTGGTTTTGGTACTTCTTAAACTAGCTATATGACAATTCATCATGCAATTTTTCTTCTCCAACAACTTGAAATTGCCTCATTTTTCCAGGATAAATACATGTACAAAATCAGTTAATTTCATTTCATGAGGTTGTAATCCAACCAGATATTAACCAATGATTTTTACCTTTCCTGATTTCCAGGATAAATACATGCAGAACCGACTTGTCAGACTTGTTTGTGTTTTCCTGCAGAGTCTAATCCGAAACAGAATTATTGATGGTCAGTTTGCCGTTCTACCTGTGATTGAACTGTTATAGCAGCCAGTTGACATTAATGCATATCCAGATGATGTACTTCGTTCTTTGATATTCATACATGAGGTTTAATGAAATGAGAAAACTTAAAGAATATAAGAAAGCAGACTACATTACTTTGTCTGATATAAATTAAAAAAAAATATTCTGGAAGTTTGTTTGGAGAAAACTAAATCAAAAGGAACAAAATTTTGTAATCATGTCTTGTGATTGATGAGATAAGCTTACGGGTGCTGGGACTGAGAGTTGAAGATGGCATGAAACAAGGAATTGGAAATTGCTGCCTGGAAAGCTGTATTATGCCCTTTTTTTAAATGTCTTAAGCTTTCAGAACAATAAACTGCCTAGAAAAAAAGAAGTATGGGCTTTTATTGCATGACATGAATTTTTTATGTCCTCTTTTGGCTCCACTTTTGGCAACAATTCTGTTGATTTTGACCTATGGTTGTGGCATTGCAGTTAAGGATCTTTTCATTGAAGTCCAAGCATTCTGCTTTGAGTTTTCACGAATTAGAGAAGCAGCTGGTTTATTTAGACTTCTCAAGACCTTGGAATGAATGGGTCCATTTCTATTCCTTGCGCTGCACACTTCTTTTTCTTTTAGTTTACAGTTAGAGTTTTTATTTTCCCTTTGTAGATAACGAATCCTATTCTTCCTTTCTATCTTAGTTAGTGCACCAAAACTTCTCTTTGCAACTAGATTATCTGTGTGGCCTCTGATTTATAACGAATGAACTGAGATTTTGTTTGGATAAAGTTGCACTTATCAACAGAAAGCATAGAGGAGAAAGAGGAAGGATTTGGAGAAAGAAGTAAAGCATTTTATTTAATTTTCCTTGGTTCATTTCCTCATGAGTTTTGTGCCAAATTTCAGGCGTTTTTCATGCTGTCGACGGTTTTAGGAAGATTTGGCTGTTCCAGGGAAGGCATTTTGAAGCCCCATGGATCATTCATATATGATAAAGTTCAATTCTTTCTTTACTGGACCTACGTGATGACAAACTGGCTAAATAGAGTGCTGGATAACATCATCAATGTAGCTGGAGCACCGTACCTGAATGAGGTAGACCTGGTTTCCTCCAACTTTGGATAGATCATCGTGTTGAGAATTATGTCGTGATTTATCTGTGGTGAGGAACAGGGACGCTTAGTGTTAGCCATTGGGTTTTTACTGATTTCCATAACAACAATAACTTTGATTCGCTGCTTGATTTTGTTGCTGGAATCATTTCTTCAAAGGGATAAAAGATGGTGATGCATTTGAAGGGGTTTAACTGCAGGTTGCAGCTACTGATTTGGATGCAGGGCACCAAGGAGATCGCTCGGTATCATTTGCAAGCCACAAAAATTCACACTTCCGTCTCAAAATATTAACTGTAGGCCAGCCAATGCATCATGGCCGGTTTGGATTCAAAGAAAGCTATTGGAAACCATTTTCAAGAATACGTAATCAACACCCTTGTTCCTTCAATCCACATCATCTCTCACTGTCCAAACCATGCCACATAAAAGTCAAGGGTCTAAGTTTACCAAAGCTACTGGTGAGTGAGTGTTTTTGTCTTATAATTATTTTTAAAAATTATTTTTGTTTAAAAAAATATTAACTTGGTTCTTTTATGTCTTCATGATATTAAATTTTTTTAAAAACTATTATTTTAATATATTTTTAAATTTTAAAAAGCATGCATCACACGTTTATAGCCCACCTAAAAGTAAATGTCTTCCAATTTCCTGTTTCACAAGCTCTTATCTATTCTTTTCATATAAAAAAAGGACCAAAAAAAAAAAAAAACAGGCGGTGTTTTCTTTTTGACACGCGGTGATCTAAGCCATTAAAATGTTCTTACCACTTGGATATTATCCATTAAAATGTCGGAGTTTTTTTTTTTTTTTTTTTGGTCTTTTCGGATAAGAAGCCCTACCCTGATATTCTCATCTGTAAAAACTTGACATGCCAAAAGGGCACAACAGGGTTGCTGAGCCAAAGTAAAAAATATAGGCATCTGGTTACCATTAATTTTTATGCCAAGCGATTTTTTAATTTAGATGACCTAAAGAATGCAGACACTCTTCCTAATTATGCAGAGAGTCTTGAGAAGTGGAGGCAACATGGTATAGACACCAGCAACATCCACCCCCACCACCACCAGCCCCCATCGGCACTACCATTACCACCATTGTTCCAAATGTAAATCTTAGGCTGTCAATTTTATGTTATTTAATTTCCATGTTTTTGAAGTTATTAATAGCTTAATCCTTTTCTATGTTTTTGAATTCGTTTGTAAGTTAATTCTTTTCGTCGATTTCATATTATTTTTTAGATGAATACTGTATTTATAATTAATTAAACTATATTAATAATAAAATGAAATAAATTAAGCTCACCATGATTTTCAAGTTTTCACACGGTACATGTAAGCTGGTGTCACTTGTTGGGGGTGTTGGGCGGTTTTGCAAATTTTTGAAAAAAAAAAAAATTTGTTTTAAATTAATTTTTTAATATATTATATTAAAAATATTATTTTGATTTATATAAATTCTTGTTACATCATATAAAATATTTTTGGCCAATTTATTTAGTTTAAATTTTGATTTAAATCAAGCTAATTACATGAAATTAACAATATAAATTTAATTAATAAAAAAATTTAGTCAATTTGATATATTCAATCTACTAGAATCTAAAAAACTTTAAATGAAAAATTAAAAAAAAAGATTTATAATTTATAAAATATTAAAAATTAAGTAGGATATAATTGTACGACAAAATAGCCATCAGATTTTTCCAATTTATTAGACCAAATTACCTTCAATTTCTTAACCTAAAATTTCCCAATTGATTTTTTCTAATATGAACCCTAGAATTCTAGGGTTTTCAATTTCCTCTCATGCAATCAAAATCAGATCAAATTGAGCTTAAATTATGGTGAAACGTAATAGCACCAATGAAGAGCCCAACACAGCTCCGGAGCCAGATCGCTGGTATGACATAAAATTAGGTTCTTCTTTTCAAGACCACCATAACCACTCCTCTCCAAAGTTCTGTACTTTACGGTGTAAGCATGCTCTTACCATTAAATCCCACTTTAAATTTTCTGCGTTCTGTTTTGTTTCAGAGAAAATTCAGTGAAGTAGTGACAAAATCGTTCTTTTTTGTTTTTAATGACGTTGTTTTGGAATTATGATAGCTTATTTGAATTTCCAGTCTTCAGTTTGTGTTTTCCTTTTAGAATCTTACATGATTGGTTGGTGGTCCAATGGAGGGATTGGTAATTAAGTTGGTTTCTTTTCAGCTTTGCTTGCTTGAGTGTAAGTAGTAATGAGGTAACAGAGGAAAAATGTAAAAGATATAGGGTTTACTAACATTGGTTAAGATGATTGGAAAAAGTCTATGAAAGGATTTATCTTGGTGTTTTAAATGTGGGATCGCATAAGGCTTCCATTTATTTACTTTTAGAAAGGTTAGTTGTTTGAGTGGAGGATAATAATTTATTTATTTATTATATTTTTGTATTTTTTAGATGAATTTAAACCAGCTTCAATTGATAAGAGTCAACCAGGATCGCTCCATAAGAGCAGGGATAACAGGGTAAGTGTAGAATATCACAACAACCAACAGGGAAAACCCAACGTAATGTTTGAGGGTGTAAGTGAGGATTACAAGGAAAATGATGCTGTCTTGTTCTTTGATGGGGATACCTTTCACTTGGAGCAGTTGCATCATGCAGTGAAGCGGTTGAGACATGTCCGGCTCCCTGGTGAGTCTGCAGCTGCCACTGCAACAGTTGCATTGGTTGCATCAGCATTTGAAACTCGTTCTCCACCTGTTGGTAAAGCAGCAAATTCAGAGTCTCTGGACAAAGGAATGGTTCATCAAACACCAGTAAGTGTGCATTGATTTCACATTTCTTTTGTTTTTTCTTGAAACTGTTTCCAGAATAAGAAAGTGTAAACAGGAAGGAAAAGGAAGAAAACTTGAATTGACACTTCTTTTCTCCATTATGTCCTTCTAGATTTTCATTTGAAGTTTATACCTTTTGCAGCCAAATCTAGATAAATCTGAGAAGCTCTCTTCCCTCTGCTGCTTCCCAGATAACATTTTATGTAGTTGGCACAATTACTAGAGATGAAAGTATTCATAATTTCTGAGTCATTTTCAAATCGTGAATGAATGAAGATATTGCTGAAGTGTGCTGTAAAACTTGTTCTTTTACTCTAAAAAATAGTGTGCTGAAATAGGTGTCATTGGATGGCATCTGCTTTAGGTATTTTTTTTATTTGTTTCAAAATGAATCCAATTTCAGCAAAAGAGATGGAAGCATTCTTGAACAAAAGGATTGTGATTTTACTTTCTCAATTTTTGTTCACATACTGCATTTTTTCATCAACTCTGCTTGTTTCTGAATGAACTCTGTGGTGTATTTGAATATCTAGAATGTTTTATGATCGGTGGCTGATCGAACAGGGGAAATAAACATGTTATTTATGTTTGGTTTTGGAATTAATGTTTGTGGTAGAAGCTTTATTTAGACTTTATTTTGATGTGTATATATTTCTTCTGCTTAATATAATTGTGTGCAGGTTCAAATGGAACAGATTGGCACTGGTGTCTCAGAAAGCTCAGGTATACTTCTTTTCTATAGTAACTGTTGATGGATATACTGGTTGATATTCGTTGTTCTTTAGACCTATAAGCTTGAGAAGATGATGGATGTTGTTTGCACCGAAGGTCTTTACTAGTAGTTTATCCCCATTTGTTACAACCTTGCCTCGTATGTTTACCTCCGCTATATTCCATCCTTCCTTGGGTTGATGGATTGGCTCAGCTTTCTCTTTGCCTGGTGCAGAACCTGAAGATGAGAAGAGCATGGAGCATCTATTATTTCCTCCTAACCTATCCACCTCATCACCAGACCCCAAGAATGAATCCGAGGAACAGGTGGACATAGTCAATGATGATGATGATGGCTGTGAAACTGCTAACAAGGGCAAAGCTTCAGAGAAGGGATTGCCACGCACTGTTCTTAACATTGATATTAACTTGCCACATCAAGCGGAAACAGATGATGAGATTGCTGATGTAGATATCAGTGATGATGACATTGACAAAGGCCCTAATGCTGCGGAAGCCCTTAAAGCCCTGAATGCAGTTGACAAAGGTCCTAATGCTGCTGAAGCCCTTAAAGCCCTGAATGCAGAAGGAATGAAGGGACAAAATTCAAGCTCAAGCGGTAGCAGTGGGAGTGACAGTAGTGGAAGTGAGAGTGGGAGCAGTAGCAGTGATAGCGAAAGCAGTGGTGGTAACTCAGTCTTCTCTATCTGATGGTTGAAGTCATGCTTGTTACTCGGAGATCGAGATCACATAATGTGGTTGTCAGGATGGCTGATTCAGTTCAGTATTCAGATCACGGCAAACTTGAAACTTGATGAGATATTCTCCCACAGCTGATGTAGATGGAATCTCGAGCCAAAATGCTGCATTTTAGAAACTTAGCTTAGGTTTCCTGTACTCTTTCTTTCCTGTAGTTTAGTCAGACCAGCACCTCTTCTGTAGTTTAGTTACATCAGCATGGTTCCTGTGAATTTGAAAAAGAATGTTGGTGTATTTGGTAATGCCAATTTTCAGGGTATTTGTTCATGCCAATTTTCAGGGTATTTGCTTGCAATCCACGTAGACAATGCTATCAATTGAAACGAGTCGTACCATCGGATCATAGCTTATAGTAGCAGAAGTGCTCTGCAAACTACCAAGTGACAGCGGGCATGCGCATGCCTCAGAAAAACAGGCATCCGTAACCGTTATGGTACACCCACTACGGTTTTCAGTGGACTAGAGATTTTCCACTAGAGTTTGCCTCATGGACAGTAGAAAAATTCTGAATATTCGTTTGAAATAGTAGCCTCAAGGATTTCGAATTGTCAGGTTTCAGGAATCCACAAGGTGAATATACTAATTCAAGGGAAACAAGTTAATTCTATGAAAATTCGTTGAATTATAACCATTAAGACAAGTCAATAACAATCCTAGTCTTTCACTAGTTTTATCCTGGATTAAATGCACATTTATATTTATAAAAAAAACCACATTTGAAGGAAATCAACACTATTCGAAGTGAATGTACAAATAATGGAAACCATATGGCCTTTCCGTTTTTCAAAATTTGTACTTATTAATCCATAATCTACTTTCACAACATTACATAGCACAGCTCCTTTGATAGGTCAACAAATCCAAACGTGTCTCAAATCTTATACCGGACTTGGTGTTTCCTTTTCCTGGTCCATGCCTCTATCCCCATCACTTCCTCCAACATATCCATTCTGTAGCATTTTATGCTCTGAAGGCAAATTATTCTTAGCTTTCTTGCTCCCTTCAATTTTCCAAAGATCCCACACCCGAGTTTTTGGTGGAGGTGAAGCATCTGTAAGCGGTGCAACTAGTCCTGGCTTACCATCATCAATAACTTCATCTACCAGCCCATATTCTTTAGCTTCCCAAGCATTCATGAAATTGTCACGATCAGTGTCAACTTCAACCTGCACACAACAATGAATGAGGAAAGAAAAGAAACAGCAGGGAAGATCAAACCAAACTACAGGAACATTGGATGGTGAGTGATGAAAGAAGGAAATATCATTTGATATCTAACCTGCTCTAGAGGCTTCCCTGTTATTCTTGATAATATCTTGTTCAGCTTAATCTTGTGGTAACTCATTTCTCTAATCCGGATGCTCATTTCTGATGCCTGAAATCACATGCAAGTGCTCAGAAACACATGTCAAACAGTTCTGAAAACTATCATTTTGCCAGTCAGTATTTTCTAGAGTATCATACAACTCGAGTGACCCTAAACACCTTAAAGTAATTACTGTCTTGCAGTATTTTACGAACTAAGTTACACCCTTTTTAAAACCAAATTGACCAGAAAAGATTACTAAATTCAAGTGTTGATAAAAGTTTAGATCAAATCTAAAGAAGGAAGTGTAGCTTCAACCGAAGTTATGATCAACGGAGAAATAATCTGTTCTTGATCCACTCAAAACCTATAGCTATCTGCAGCTTCAACCGAAATTATGATCTCAACATCATCCTCCTTTCCTTTCCAGGAACAGGAAATAAAGCATAAATTAAACCTCCACTAGTCTTGAGGCTTTGTTTGTTTTTGCAGCCAACTGAGGGGTTGGCTGCAAAAACAACCGGGCTCTTAATTTAATCACATACCCACCACCCAAAGTGTAAATCTTTTAGGGAAAAAGTTATCACCCAACCAAACTCCAGAATGGGCACAAAGAAGGAAGTGCAGAACCTCAGAACAATGAAGTAAAAGGTGATCCAGTGACTCTGTCACCTTGTTAGGTAATTTAATACTCTTCTATGGAACAGGCTTTTAAAGTTCTACTAATCAGATGGTCTGATGCTAAACAAATTACTTTAAGTGCTAATTATGAGAATCACTTTCTTCTAGAAGTCACCTCTTAGAGAATCTCCAGTTACATATCGAAAAGTTGTTGGATTGGAAGGTGAGCATTTGTAACATTATCCCTTACTGAATTTCAAGCTGGAAATTACATCAAACTCATAGATTTCACCCATTCAACATTCCTAGTGCAAGAATTTTTCAATATATATGCACAATAAAATAGGCAGATTATGAAAACATAAGTAAGAGGAGACTAAAGACTTACTTTGCCTCCAGCAGTTCCAAGTGGCTGATGAATCATCACCCTCCCATTGGGCATGCAAAATCTCTTGCCTTTGGAACCAGCAGAAAGAAGAAATGCTCCCATGGATGCAGCAAGCCCAAGGCAAATAGTTGAAACATCAGCCTTGCACAACTTCATCGCGTCATAAATTCCCAGTCCTTAATGAAGCAATGCGTGAAGGGAAAGATAAAAGGAATAAGAGTATAACCAGGAGCTTTTTAGACCCAAATAAAATGCACAATGTGATACCGTAAAGATTCAAACCTTTAATTCTACCCGGCCATTTACAGAATGCCATAAAATTCTTTTAGTTTAGATCAAAGAATGACATTATTTAATTAAGATACAGAAAATGAACCATGACAATGGGAGACTAACTCATCCTCCTGGGGAAAAGAGATATGACAAGAAAAATGTGACAATAGGGCTCTCAAAACCCATTGAACATCAGCTAGTAAAACAAAAAAAATCACCCAGAGGATGAGCTCTAGAAAGAAGCCAGATCCCAATGCAATCACATCAACATAGGTTGATCCTTAAAGATAGTTAAATTGAGCTCCAACCAGATATTCATCCTCCCAAATCAGAAGAAGCGTAGACATAACATTTCCTTCACTATATTCAGGAGATTATCCAAGATACACCAATAATAACAAAGAGTTTCCACCACATATTCGAAATCATTGAATTAGAATGCATAGTTACAGAATTAGTCACAAATGGTATAACAAAATCCTAAGCTAACAGGAATTGGGTATGTTCAATTGGTTGCAACTTGCATGACACATCAGGCTCCATGAAAATTTCAAATACTAAAAATGTCACAGGAATCATATGGAAAAACATTCATTTCCAAGATTAATTCTATTCTTGAAATTACCCTTTAACTGGTCTGATACAGTCCAGTTTAATATCAGTAACGGATTAAACAATGTTGATCCATGTAGCTCAAATTATTTTAGCAATCCTAAGGCCTTTACAAACAGCAATTTCTATGTAGGAACCATAAGCTTCAAAGTATATGGAGATATATAAAGGGAAAATGAAAATAAAAAAGGATTGATGAAAAAGGAAAGAGAGCACTGAAAAATCAAGCATATTATATAAACCTATCCACATACCAGCAGTGACAGAACCCCCAGGTGAATTAATAAACAATTTGATGTCTTTTTTGGGGTCTTCAGCATCCAGAAATAATAGCTGACTGATAATAAAATCTGCTGTCACGTCATCCACCTGCCAAATACCAGTCAGAGTAAGTAAAATTAAACCAGCCTTTTGCCATTCTTAAGCATGTTTAAAAACCAGGAAAGTTGGAAATCCTCGATATATTGCTAGCATCTCTATCACTTGCACACATAATAGCATCCAGATTTAAAACTACCACAATTCTAAAAAATGAAACCCGAAGGCCATAAATTTCACAATAAGGAACTGATATGACAATAATCAGCAAAACCCATCTCAGAGTGCCAATGGTTAAGCCAGCAGACCAGAAAAAACACATGCATATATATATATATATATATATATA
>Ga0325411_1006036_pt1 | contig 13336 bp, 7 predicted proteins | sample PopdelMetagenome_13_FD_206181 | JGI IMG/M metagenome (GOLD analysis project Ga0325411, IMG submission 206181) | Populus deltoides microbial communities from Bellville, Georgia, United States - Xylem-PdIQD-R4 | ecosystem: Host-associated > Plants > Phyllosphere > Stem > Wood/Secondary xylem... | reverse complement strand
TGTAATCGAACCTAATAGAGTTGAGTTTGATACCTTACTAGACTTATCGGCACTTGAGTTCCATGCACAACCAAGCCTAATAAAATTTATATTTGATATCCATTCATAGTTTCATGCCCCTTAAGTATTTGGAGGTGTAGGGTAAGGCCTTTCAAGGAAAAGGAATTTGTGTAAAATATGTTGATACCGAATATAGTAAAAACAAAAAAGGGCAATGTCATTTCACCGGGAGCGAGTTAGAGTAAGGGTCAGTATGCAAATAGAACAAAGATGAAGATATAATTGAACTTAAATAAATGGGTACAAAATAAAATAACCATATTGTTTAGGGGTTTAAAAACATATTGGGGGTGGGGGGCGTCGCCTGCATAGACAATTAAAGTAAGAGCCTGAGTGGTAAATGGATGTGATACACTTAGGATTGTTGGAATAATATTATGTCCATTGATAATTGATGGCTATTTTAGGAAAGATCTCATATATTTTCATTTGGAATTTTTTTTATGTTTTAAAAGTATTTTTTAAAAAATCAATTTTTTTTCTTGGTTTGAATTAATATTTTTTTGGTGTTTTTAAATTATTTTCATATGCTGATGTTAAAAATAATTTTTTTTTTAAAAAAAATATATTATTTTAATGCATTTCTGAGTAAAAAACATTTTGAAAAGCAACCGCAACCATACTTTCAAACACCTTTTAAGTGGCCTATTTACCAGTGTAGTTCATATAAAAATCTAACTATTTCATGAAAAGAAAATTTTGTTTTGTAAACAAAACAGCTAATGTATATTTAAATAAATAAATCGGTAATACTGATAAATAAAATTCACAGGTTGGATTATATAACTCTAGTTTGATTTACAAACGAATTTATGTTGGCCTTATTTGTAAGAGAAAAAATAAAAGAATATGACTGTTTGTCTATTTGCTAGTTTTTGAATAAGGGAAAGGTGGTAGAGTTTTTTTAATTTAAGAATTTATTTTTAAATATATTTTCACCTAAAAATACATGATAAATACTCTTATCATGTTAATAAATTAATTTTTAATTCAAAACACCTCTAAAACAATCTAAAAAACAAAATCAAACTACAAAAAAATACCTTTTCAACTCAATCTATTTTTCCCAACAATATAAAATCTTAGAAACACAACAAGACAGATTAACACTAAGATTGATATTTGTTTTTTTATTGGAATGTGGTTAATCAATATTTTTTTTCTCATTATTTCTCAACGAGTCGTTTCTTTTCTCTTTTAAATTCATGGATTGAAAAAAATACAAAATAATATTTTGAACCTAAACTAAGATTGCAAAAGTTAAAGGGTCCAAATTAAAGAAGAAAGGAAAATAGGTGGGCTGATATATATATATATATATATATATATATATATATATATATATATATATATTTTGCTGATTTTGAGACCGACGACGTGGTTTTGCGGGTGGAGGGCTCCGTCCTGCTCATAATGATCTTTTATATTAAAAGCATATATGATTTTATATGCTTTTGAATAATCAATAATAATGGTGTGGTTGAGTTAGGATTCAACAATCACGTATAAAAAAAAAATACACAGCTGGAAATCACTTTGCAGTATTCTAACTCTATCATAGCCAAAGCATCTCCCATATTATTGCATCAACTTGGCATTAAAATATTTCCACCATTTTTAAATGAACGTGGAACTTGAAGGTCCATTCTTAAATAGTTATTATATATATGATAATATATTAAGAAACTCAGAGTCATTGACTTCCTCTACTAACAAACAACAGGTTTGCTGTGTTTGAAGGGTTCGTAGATGATTTTGAAGGTGTCAGACTACATTACTTAGGTGAGAGTATGTAGTAACATAACATTGAAAACTCAATTGTCTTCATGAAGAGACTCCATCAAGCAAATGCAGATTTCAGTCATATAAATCATCAATGAAGGAAACTTCAATGCAACATGAATCAAGATTCAGAGTGTAAAATAGGCAAATAGAAGAAAGATCATAAGACCATATTCTGATGAGTCGTGATCCTTGAATGAGAAAAGGCTACTTGCCGAGGCCAAACAATCGTGCATTCAAAACATACAAACATGATTCAACAAGGGAAAAAGGCTATAAATAGCGAGATTAATTATATGGAGCCCATGTATAAAGACATCAAGCTCGCAGATTCAGCTGGAAATCCATAGATCAAAGATTGAAATTTAAATTGCTAGATTATATAAAAACATGAATTCGTTTTAAGAGTCGGGCTTCTACCTCGGTGAAATCATGGTTGGAGATATATTGACTCTCAACTAAACATTTGACGCCACCGACAATCACAGCAATAGAATTTTTTAACTTTTGTTTTGAACTCTGACTTTGAACTCCTGTATGATCAAAAGAAAGAACAGAGGAAAAAGGGGAGGGGGTGAGTCGTCAACAGAAAAGGAAGCTAATTAATGACAACTATGCAACTCGTCCATCTATCATAGATAGGAGACAGGGTAAACAATTTTGGCTTACCAGTAATGCAGGCTACATAATACCCAGTTCCCCCCAGTCCCTGTTCCCACTTCCCAAGCCGCAAGCGCATGAAAAGCCATTAAGATGTGATGCTGGTGTATGCGAATTCATCCATCTGGTGCCAAAGCATGCAACATAGAAAATATCAATAAAAGGATAAAAACTTTTACGACAATAACTTCTAGAAAAGAAAAACTCAAGCTTTGATGAATGTTAAAGATAAAACCAAGGTTATTCCTTGAAAGTAGTTTTGAGTTTTTGTTCATATTGGTGTTGATAAGTAGGACTTTCAAGGGAGAAAATCATAAATGAGAAAGCAGGGCTACATTTATAATTATCTTGTAATTCAGTTACCAGCGATTGCCATCAATTGCAGTGTAGCTGATGTAATTGTGCAGTTATCATAAAAATGCCACAAACACATTATCACACATTTACTCCTCTTTGTTCAAATTTTGCATGGAGGTATGTCAACAGAAGATGAAAAAAGTGCTCCTAAAATTTAACCCCCATTGATATTGACCATGAAGTACATTAATTAGAGCCTTAAGATAGGTATGCAGAGAGCTATCCAAGCAATTCAAACAATGAAAAACAGTACTATCCTTTTCTTTTGACGATTTATGCAGGCTGGTACTCTCAATCTATGTCTTGCAATCCTTCCTTTTCTTCTGACACTCTCTCTTCTTCAGCCACAATCATTTCTCTTTTTTCTTCCTTACGCTTCACCAATGCAATATCTAATACATTTAAGTTATTGGTTCTGATCCTGGACCTTCTTGCATAAGTTGTAAAATATGTCCCCTCATTATACTTCTATCATAGGATTCTCATAATCACTATCCTGAGCTCCTCACCACGATTTTCCTTGGAATTAATTTTCCTAGAAGGTCACTCAGATTTCACTTCAAGTTCAAAAAATTTCAAAGTTATGGAGAAAAAGAAAAAAGGTCATCCTTCAGTGGTCCTGAACACCACAGCCAGATTACAATTTGATCTGCATCAGAAGGTAACACAGTTATCCAAATGCCATCTTGCCACAAGGCCAGACTGTCTACCATAAAACCATGTTGCAGAAACAAAGTTTGTAAGATATGCAAAAGCAAAATTGAAAAGAACTGACTTCGAGGGGGAGGAAAATGCCAAAATCATGAGCCAAAGTAATATGAGGACAAAGTAGCAGAAGATGATTTGATAGAATAAGCATGGACAGACCAATATTAAGCCAGATGTTCAAGCTAAAGCATTTCAAAATTACCAGCTCACGAATTTTCTGGTTCAAATCTGTCATACTCGGTTCATATTTAGGAAAATGAGGCTTTAATGTCCTTACCAGAAGTTTATTAGATTTTCTACGCAATCAAACAAATTCCCACATCGGACTTGGTTTATCTAGTTAAGAAAATAAATCAGATGTCTTTAGTTATTGCTTGGCAGTTTAGAGGAAAGATCTCAAAAAATAATAACAGTGAAGATGACAGTTTAGTTGGAATGATCTACTTACTTGAGAATAATTGTTCGAGATAAACGAAGCCTTTTTACTGCATCAAGAATCATCTGTCCCATATGATGGCATGATGTGCTTGAGGGCATCCAATCTCCTTGCAAAGACAGAAGCCATCGCCTCTGAATTTCTGAATCTTGAAAAAGGCAAGGTAGAGTTCATTTTACACATGGACTTCTCATCATGGTGTCCATTTACTTTATTTATGCTAAATGAAACTTCAGTACTGTTGGCACAATTATGCATGCATACCGGGTCCTCAGTGAAGTGCTCCTCCTCCCTAGCCCCCACAATTGTTTTATCTTGGTAAGAAGAAGGATGATTCTGCCACTGAGCCTTCAGCCTTATGAAATCGGTAAAGCCATCAAGAGTTTCGCCAGTTCTTCTGTGGCAAAGATCCCGGTTTGACAATGGACCAGACGTTTTTGGAGAAAGCCGAGTTATCCACAAGCCTGTGAGTGGGTCACTTTTGTACCCGGAAGTATTTGTGGCCTTGCCTTCAGATGGCTGTTCAGCATCGTCGCTCTTACGTTTACCCCGAGAGGAATTGGAGCTTGTCCCATCTTTCTCCTTATCAGTTGCCATGTTGCATGAATTTTTTTCCCTTACACTCTCAAGAAAAAAATAATAAGAAGAATGGAGAATATGCAGAAGCAGCAGCATGGTGCTCCCGCGTCTACCAAGATTTCCTTCCTCAATTGCATCGATCTTTCCACCCCAGATATCCAGCAATCTTTTTCCCTTACAAACAGGTAATTTAAAATAATATCTTTCTTTTTAATTTCTCCCTGATAATTAATTAATTTTGTTTTGATTCTATAAAATGGTTTTGTTTAGAGTAGGCGTGTTTGGATTGTGGAATTTTTTTTTTTTACGTGAAAGACCATGGAATAAGCCAATAATTCATGGAGGAGGGATTAACGCAGAGTAAGAAATTTTCTGAATTGCCATTAAGTGCGAAAATAAAGGTTTTATCTAAGGGAGGAGAGGCATAGCCTGTTTAGAAGTTCTCGACACCTCTTACATGATGGGGGTGCCGAATGGTTTAGAAGTGCTTTTAGTTTAGTGATGATGATTTTTTTTTCTTCTCGTATTCAATATTATTTTTTTTTTAAATTTAGATTAACTCTTTTAATTTTTTTCCCTTCACATTTAATCTTATATTTTTTACTATTATTTTTTTTTATCATGTATAAGCTATTAAATTACAAATATTTTTCAATTTCTTTTCTTTTTATTTTTTAATCTTTCAGATTTGATCCTTAATTTTTATATTATTGTTTTTTATTTTTAATAAGTTATAAATTTTTTTTTTCAATTTCACCCCCTTTTCAATTGTTTCAAAGATTTCATAGATTGTGGGTTTTAGATATGAGACAGAGTTTAGGAGGTTTACCCGAGTTAATTTATTTTTATTTTTTTCTTTTTTAAAACCTAATGGTTTTTTATTCTGCACCCTATTTTTAGAGTTTTTCTTTATTATTATTTTTATGTTTTGTCTCTCAAGGAATTAGTCTCATGTCCATGACTAAAGTCACTAGTTTAAGAAGTTGACGTGAGTTGACTTTTGATTTTTTAGTTTTTTTTAAATTGATTTATTTCAATTTCATCATTTAACATTTAATTCATTTTAAATTAGCATTTCTATTTTTTTTTTACTAGGTTAACTCAATCTTATGCTCATGGTCGCAGGGTTTGTAAGTTGACTTAGATTGATTTATTTTTTTATTGTTGCTACGGGGTTAGTTCAGGTCTATGACCAGAATCACTGGTTTCAAAGTTTAATGTGAATTGACTTTTTTAGTATCCTTTTTAAAATTGATTTATTTCAATTCCACCATTCAATATATGATTTGTTGGGAATTGATCTTTGTACTTTTTTTTTGTTTCTTTTATGTTAGATTATCTTGATCGCGTGTCCATGATCGCGAGTTTTGAAGGTTAATCAAAATCAACTCATATATTTTTTCATTGTTTTTTTAAATTAAATTTCTTTTTTTCTCTTATTTTTATTGTTTTACATCGAATTGTTCGATAATTAAGCTTTATGTATTTAGAATTGACTTTCCAACTTTTTCTCTTACGTTTCTTTTGATGAGATTGTGGTAACCTTATATTCTTGGTCGTGAAGTTAGCCAGTTAACCTAATTTAATTGGTTTTTTTTTTTTAATTTTACCCTGTAACATTCAGTTGTTTTAAAATCCAAGTAGACTTATAGTGATTTTTTTTTCTTTTTTAATTGTGATATTTTTTTATTAGTTTATTTATTATTATTATTATTATTATTATTATTATATGTTTTAATTATATTTTTTAAATTATAAATTAAATAAAGAACTCGGTTTCATATTTTTTTTCTTTAGTATTATTTTTTTACATTGAAAAAAGTTTTATTCGACCCGCATAGTCTCTCACTATTTTTTCCCAATTCACCTCAACAAATCATTTATTTACCGTGCGTGCGTCGATGACTCTCAATCCAACGGCTCACCCTCCACACAAACCCCTTGAGAGAGAACAATCTTCCCCAAATTCACTTTTCACTTTAAAACAACATCCTTCACCGTAGATAACGTCCAATCCAACGGCAGACGTTAAATCATTCCCCTCCTGCGGATAGCAATCCGCGTCCGCCTCTAGTCAATTTCGAATTTCCACCGATTGCAGCTCCTCCTTTTCATTTTCCCTCTCCTAAATTCCCATTCTTCTTCTGTCCGCCAAAAACATTCTCTCAATTCCTCTAATATCTCGAAATTTCCCGAATACCAGACTCTTGATTTCTTAATTCTCCGTAACCAATCATGCCCTCCTCCGCCACCGCATCTCCGTCGAAGGCCAAAGCCAACCCCTCTAAATCGAAGAAAACAGCAGCTGCCTTAACCTCTGGTGCTGCCAAGAAACCCAGAGCCTACCCCACTTATCATGAGGTAATCAATCAATCATAAAACAGCTTATATACTAATCAAATGATACGTCGTTTCATACTGTAATGTTATTTTTGGGATTTTGATGTCTGCAGATGGTCAAGGAGGCTATTGTGGGTTTGAAGGAAAGGAGTGGATCGAGCCAGTTTGCAATTGCTAAGTTCATCGAAGAGAAGCATAAGTCCAACCTCCCTGCAAATTTCAAGAAACTGCTGCTTGTTCAATTGAAGAAACTTGTTGCTAATAACAAGCTAGTGAAAGTCAAGAACTCCTTCAAGCTCCCTCCTAAATCTTCCGCTAAGGATGCTGCTTCTATGAAGAAAGCGGCTCCGGCGAAGCCCAAGGCCGAGGCTAAGCCTAAGCCGGAAAAGGCTGCGAAGGCTGAGGCTGTAAAGTCTCCGGCGAAGAAAGCTGTTGTTGCGGCTAAAAATAAGACACTGGCGAAAAAGGCAGTAAAGAAACCCAAGAGTATTAAGTCGCCGGTGAAGAAGGCAGTTAAGAAGACCAAGAAGTGAATGCAGTTTGTGGATAGAATGACAGGACTTGTAAATTGAGGGTTTACACGGGGTTATTTGGGTATAGAATTGCTTGATTTTTTTAGGATAAATAATTACAATGTAATTCAACTTCTATTTGAAAGGGAATTGTTTGTTTTAGTGAATATTTGGTACTGGTGTGGTTAATATTTTTAAAAAATGTTTTTTATTTAAAAATATATTTTTAAATTTTTTAACATCATTACTACCAGAAATTAAAAAAATAAATAAATATACTTTTAAAACTCATATAAACACAGGTTAAATTTCACGAAAAGAGTAAAATAATTCAAAGCTAATAGCGTAGAATCATCTGTCAGGATACATATTCATGAACATTTCGGTGATTAGAATAGAGGTTCTGAGCTCCGATTGAACATTGGGCCTGGAAGGATCCATGACGATGTCTTTCAAAAAAGAGCCCGGCTCGAAAATGGGGCTTGGGTCTGTGTAAAGCTCGTAGATGGATTCTGCTTCAGCCCTCAAATTGCTTGCATTTGTCAAGCATTTGTACCCCTCTGGATCAATCAGGAGCTTGTTGTCTCCATCTTTCCATGCTATCTGCTGCATTCATTTTGTGCCAATCAAAAAGTCAGTGTATAAGAAAAATGCAGTCCCTACTTGTCTTTTGAATCGATACCAGTACGGAAATCTACAGGCAAGAACTAAGATAACTGCTGCTAGTTCTGAGCTACGAGGTATGGAAGGCGGGGCTAATTTTCGTAGATAATGCAGAGTGTTCGGGGTCCATTTCTTGTCGAGGCCTCGAGATACAGAATTGTGCATCTAGGGACAACGATCTAGGATTCCAAGCTCAAACTTACCAGTTTTCTTAGAACTGACAGATGGGTGATGGGTCTAATTTAGTTCAATAGATTTCGACACTTGGCATGTCAAGCGATAGATAGTGACTCAAATAGCATGGTGGCCCGACAAAAATTCAAGGGTGGTTGGCAGACTCTCTTCCCTAATCGATGTGTTGTTTCAGAGGTGCCACGTTCATGCTTGACAAACCCTGTCATGAAATTTGAGGCGATGTGCATTTGTGTGTGCCAGTCACTACGAGAAAGATGAGAAGAAGCACGGGATGCATGGCGGATAAACCTGATGGAAGAGTCGTACTTACACTAGGCGGTTCTCCCACTGAATAGGTGCAATAAAGCCTGGCATTATCAACAAGTTGGCAGTATCTTTCAAATGCGCTGGCAAATCTCTTGTGGGACTTTAACTGGGAATCCACCCTCACTGCCCCTCTTGTCGTTATGGCTCTCCTGTTCAAAATCCCAGAAAAACATACCCTCTTTCACTACTACATGTACCGTACGACAATCAACGAGAATGATGTTGATTACTACACAGCTAGTTTTATCATGTTTCGATTGTTACCTGATGCCTCTAACAACAGCTAGATAAGGGTCACAGACAACTCCAACCAGCTCTATTCTGTATGGTTTCCTGCCAGTTAATTCTCCTTTCTCGTTGTTTAATCGCTGGTCTTCTTCCTCTTGCTCTACCATTTCCCAGTAATTTACATCAACGGTCCCATCCTCAGCAACCTGGTACCCTGGTCTCATTCGGTAACGACATTTGTGCACATTACGAGCCATGGCAATTGTTTGCTCCACGAAAGGCTCCCATGAAAGGGTGCCATCAATGATTACATCCTGTCCTTCATTCAGTGCAGTTACTAGGAGTGATGATTGGTGCACCTATAACAGACAATAAGATAAATTACAGAATGGGATTGATTTCAACTTTATGATCCTGGAATGTTTTGTTTTTTAAAGCTAAAAATCTCTGCCCAGGTGGAAAAAAAGAGGGGGGGATGGAGTCTTTACCAGTTCAGCAGTTTGAAGCATGTCATCGTGATGGCCCATGGAGCTATTGGCTCGGTAGATGACATCCGACTCTTTGAATGCATCAGCCTCTACCACAACCGCCTTTGCCTTTGCTCCTGACCAGAACGGTCTGCCCAATTATTTATTGATCAGTGTCCCATCAAATCACAATCACAAGGCATGCACTATTTTCCAAAGCAAAATTCATTTATCTTTACTCCGTGCCCCAGTGTTTATCGAACTCCGTACGTAAATTAAATTTTCTTTCGACAAGATAATTGGCATTTTAGAAGGGTAATTATAGAATTATAACACAACTTGATAAAAATTCCAAGAAAGCAATATAAGTAAAAAAAAGAAAAAGAAAAATAGCACAATCACTTTGAAAATAGCGCGGTTGACATAGCTGCCGTTACAAATAGTAATTGTTTTAAAAATTATTTCTTTTGATTTAATTAACAGGTTTAAAAACTCAACTTAAATTTTTATAAAGATATAATGACTAATAAATAAAATTTAAAATTCAATGTTTAAGAAAAAACGAGTTATCGGAGATATTTTGAAGTTTCATTTTTGACACACTTAATATTGCTAGAAAGATCTTGTGAAACAATTCTAATCACACATTGAAAGATTGTCAAACATGATCATAATTTGTTAGGGTTTTTCTTAGGTTAGTTTAGGGTTAATTATAACATCATTTTATATTATTTCAAGGTATAGTTAGAATTGTCTCGTTGAGATATTTCTATGTTGATTTTTATTAAGGTTAATTAATTTGTAAAAGAACATGTCTTGAAATATAACTAAACAACTACTAAACAAAAAACTAAATAAAACGTGATCGCTATTTTAAATAGTGGTTGTGTATAAAAATAATATTCTCAAATGCTATTATATTTAAATTGTGTTAATTTTCAAATAAATTTTTAATATATATATATATTATTGTCCCAAAACTTTTAGCAAATTGCATAAATTTTTTTTAAATTAAAAACCCATGTTCAAGCCCTAAGTCTTCTTTCGTTTTTTTGGGTAGCTGATACTCTTCTTTCATGCATGTTATATATATGCAGATAATACGCAACATAGAAAAATCATGAAAGTTATTTTTAATGTTTACGAGGTAAAATTTGATAAATCCATACTCTTTGAGAATATTTTTGGTGACAGTGCTCTTGCCAGACCCCATACCACCACCCATAAGTAGCAGTACCGGACTTCTCTCACTCAGTGCCACCGGCACCATGACCTCCGTACAATGTGATTGCCCCTGGCCGGTTGCTTTCAATTCCTCAACTAGAGTAGAAAATAACCTTGTAACTTTCAATTCCTCGGTCACCCTCTCAAATCTTTGTTTTCTGCCAAAACCCACAAAAATTAAAACCATGTGATCGATAATATAAAGTATCCATTCGATTCCTGAAACCATAAAGTTTGGTGTGATTTGAATGAAAAACCACGGCACCTCTGGCCCTTCATAAATGAGAAAAATGAGGCCAAGTGGAAGCGGGTGAATTGAAAAATAAAAAAAATGAGGAGGCCAAGTACTGTAATATTACAAGTCATTGTCATCAAACCCTTTGACCTTTGGTTTCCTCACGGATTCAACATCCATAACCTGCCATCCATACAGAAAATTAGAGTAAAGAGCATAAGACAAGAAACAGAAAATAAAAGGTACTGTTCCTTTTCTTTTTATTATTATTTGGTTCTGAAAACTGATGATAAACCTGACTGATGAACAGAGATGCTCTGCTCCAATGGAATGCAAAATAAGTGAGGATGCATTTTTCAAATTCCTCCATCAGCTTCACGTACAGAGATTCAAACTCAGGTAGATTAGCAAAAAAATCATAGATGTTATTCTCACACCCTTCAGATCTTTTCAGATAATCAGAAGCCAATTTGCATAGCCGTGGACACTCATCTGCATCTGCAAATCCCATCTGCCTAGCTACAAAGACCAGTACAGTGAAAAATGGGTAAAATTTCTTCTTTCTTGACTCTTGAGAAAAAAACATTATTTGTCAAGAAAAAGTAATACAACTGAAACAGTTTATAGTTACTTGAATTAATTTACCAACATAATCGGAGAATCTTTCAAGATTTTCCAAACGGCCAGATTCTGTCCTGACTAAGCCTGGAATGATGTGCTGGTCTCTTTTAGCTTTTGGTTTTCTCCGATAGTCGAGAGTCCAAGCAGCAGCGGCACTGATGAAACCCACTAAGGAAGCGGCAAGAACTCCTGTCAATTTGGCATGGCCGTTATTATTATCTAAAAGAAAGGAAGGAACTGTCGTCAAAGCTTATTTTCTTACTAGAAAACGATCAGACAGAGAGATTACGCAGAAAAAGAAAAAAGAAGGCTTACCTGACTGCATCTTGTTGAAGCTTAGAGGAGGCTTCACTGCAGATTTGAGATAGTTTGCCGGGCTTTAGATGATTTTACCGATTACAGATGGAGCTCATCTCATGATAAAACGAGCATGTGACTTTGTGGGTCTTTGTAAATAAAGGATGATGGATAAATTTTTATATGCTTTTCGATTCCCACATGACTAAAAAAGAAGAAGCATTTCTTTGATTTTATTAAAATCACATCCTTTCACGTTTTATTAATTAAAATAAAAGCTGAAGTATATGGAATATTTTTTATACATGCATTTGTCTTTGTTTATCGTGGATTAAAATAATGAATTGATAGCTTTATTCTTAAAAAAATCTCATTAAAATGCTTTTTCATAGATTAAAATGATTTCTTTTTATTTCATTTATCATTTGTGAATCGTTAAGGGGGTGTCTTGATTTTTTCATTAATCTTGTGTACATTTAAAGAACTCTGTTGCCCTTCAGTTAATTATGGCTTATGGTTTTTTTGGCATTTTGTATTTTTAGTTATAGTATAATTATTCTATTACTTTTGGATTCAAATTTTTTAAAGCATGATTTTTAGGGGCTAATTTATAATTGTAATTCCCCCCCCCCCCCTAATAATTCTTGGGTTTTAAGGGTAGGATGGTGTTTTCTTTTTAAAAAAAAAAACATTAAAAGCTGACATGTGAGCATGTTAGTCTCTTTCTGGCAATGCGTGCACTTGCATACAGTGGTAAAAAAATTGATTCTATCGCATCATTAGATTCATCTTGTCCTCATCTTCATCTATGTGAGACACGTGGTCGACGACATCTTTCTTTTTCTTTCTCTCTTTCCTCCTAAAAAATTATGCATAGCCCCTTATATTTTCATATTAGCCTTCCAAGTTCAATTTCTTTTGATTTTTTCCTTGATTTTTTTATATCTATTTGTTTTATTTTGATTCATTTCTCAAATTTTCTTTTTTCTTTTTTTGCAATTGCATCCTCCTTTAAATTTTTTGTTTATCAAATTTGATCCTTATTCTTTTGATTTTGTTTTTTTTTACTTTTATTTTGTTGATCTACTTGTTGCTGATGTTTCAAAATCCATCGTTTTAATTTTAGTACTTTTCTCTTTTGTTAGAGTTTTATTTATTTTCAATTTAATTCTTTAATTCTAATTTGTATATATAATATTTTTTGATTTAGTCCTTTTACTTTTGATTTTTTTTATCCTTGGCTATTTTGTCAAGGTTTTTATAGCTTTTAATTTTATCCTTCAAATCAAGATTATGATTTTTTTTTCAACAACAATAATAATAATAATTTCAATTTGATCTTTCTTCTTTTGATTTCTTATTTGTTTTCTTTATCCTAAAGTTTTTATGATTTTTAATTTATCCTTTAAATCAAGTTTATGATTTTTATTATAGTAGTAATAATAGTAGTGGTGATAGTAGTAATAGTAGTAATTGTGGTAGTAGTAATACTAATAATGATAATTACAATGATTGTAATAATAATAATGATAGTAATAATAATAATGATAATGATACTAATAATACTACTAATAGTGATAATAATAGTAGTTTTTATTATAATAATAGTGGTAATGAGAGTAATAATTGTGATAATAATAATAATAATAATAATAATAATAATAAT
>Ga0325411_1006034_pt1 | contig 13337 bp, 6 predicted proteins | sample PopdelMetagenome_13_FD_206181 | JGI IMG/M metagenome (GOLD analysis project Ga0325411, IMG submission 206181) | Populus deltoides microbial communities from Bellville, Georgia, United States - Xylem-PdIQD-R4 | ecosystem: Host-associated > Plants > Phyllosphere > Stem > Wood/Secondary xylem... | reverse complement strand
GGGTCTTTATAACCCCAAATTTTGTTTAGGCCAACAATTTCATCTCAACATGGGCATTTTGCATAAAATGAAATCTTTTTTCTTTTACCTCTTCACTTTTCAAAACACGATCAAAACATTGGTTTACACGAGACTTGATCCACCGGAGTAAAATCCGATGAGAAACCCATTGATTTTTTTGAATTTATTTTGTTAAAACAATATTGTTTTAATCATTTTTTTTGTAAAAAAATTGGTCATCCCGAGTTAATTCTTTATCTGTGACTCTCAAACTTTATTCTAGGTTAATTTTTAGATTGAATTTTAAAACTATAATTAAATATTTTTTAAGATTGTTTTTATTATAGTAAACTAAAAATCTATGTCATGCAAAAATCTCGTTTTACAACCTTCTCACAAACTTTCATTTTATTAAAAAACATTAAAATGTGTGGCTAAATTATTGTAGCCACTCCTCCAAAATACTATTAATTGGAATTAACAAAACAATAAAGGGTACGACTAAATCATCATAATTACATTTATAAAATACTATTCATTAAAATTATTAAAAAAAACACTAAAGGGTGTGGCTAAATCACATTAGCCACACCCACACAACACTGTTTATTATAATAATGTCTTGTGTTTTGTTTTATTATTTTTTTCCTTTTTAATTTGACATTTCAACAGCTTAATAACTTTTTTTATAGTATTTTTTTAATTTAATTTTTATTATGTTGTTTTAAGAATTGCACTTTATAATTTTTTTTTCTATTTCCTTTATGTTCGGTTATATATTGGTCTTATAGGTTTAATTGTTTTTTGATCTCAACATTCAACCTTATATCCGTTAGAAGTGAAGCTTCATGTATTTTTTTTATCTGCTATTTATGAATTTATCTTGGTCTTAGGTCACGAGTTTAATAGGTAAATCTGAATTGACTGGAGTGTTATTTTTTGACCTTTTTTTCTAATAGATTTTTTTCAATTTTATTCTTTAACATTAGGTTTGTTAAAAATCGAGTTTCATGATTTTTTATTTTCTTTCTATGAGTTTATCCTGATCTCATGATTCGGGACACGCGTTACGTGGGTTGACCATTTGTTAATTTGTTTTTCATTTTTTAATTGAATATTTTTTTATTTTCTTTCCATGAAATTATCCTGATTTCACGATCAAGATCCCGAGTTTGGTAAGTTAACTCGATTTATTTTTCTTGTTATTTTTTAATTATTTGTTTTCAATTTTACTCTCGAACAACTTAATCTTTTTGTTTTTTTTTAACTTCATCTTTTAATATTAGATTATTTATGAATTGAGCTTCATAATGTTTTTTAATTTTCTTTACGTGGAATTATCATAGTCTCATGGATTTTTTTTTTGATTTCATCTTTTAACATTGAGTTGGTTGAAAATCAGGATTCATATTTTTTTATACGGTTATCCTGATCTCATAACTTGAATTGTATGCTTGATAGGTTAACATAAGTTGACATGCGTAGTTTTTTTAATTTAATATTTTTTTTAATTTATTCTTTTAATATTGAGTTAATCAATAATTAATCTTCATAATTTATTTTGATTTACTTTTTATAGGGTTATTATGGTCTCACGATCCAGATTATAGATTTGAAATGCTAACCTAAACCAATCCAATATGTAGTACTTAATATTTAAAAAGAAATGTCATTCAATATTATTGTAATAATATTTTAAAAATATATCATACAATATATATTATATTTTGAGTTTCTAATTAAATATTTTTATTAGAAAACATGCTGTAACGTTAGGAAAAATTATTTTGCCTTTTTTTTTTCTAACCCGCAATTCAGCTCCGGCCAGTGATATGATACTCCACAACTTATTCGTTAAGAGACAAGATAAAACCTCGTGAGATCATGGTTCGACTTCCACCCCTTGCAAATATTTTCAAACAACTTCTTTATAGGGTTTTTATGACAATGCTTACCTTTTGCATTTCGCATTGTGCTTTTTTTTTTTTAAAATAATTCCATCATTTTTATTTTTAAATTGTTTTGATATATTAATATAAAAAATATTTAAAAAAAATAAAAAAAATATTATTAAAAATAAAAGTGTTTTAATTTCAGACATTACCCCTTATTTTAACAAGATATTTTGTATTTAATAGCATGGTTATTAAATTTAATTTGAATTACATAGTAAATGAGTTAATTTGGATCAACAAAAACAACATTATTTTTAAAATAATTAAATAAAATTTTGACAAGATCAATGAAATCATCTTTTTAATTTTTTAAACTCAATTCGAGTGAAGTGTTTGGTATAACTACCGAGTTTGGTTACGATAAATAACAATAATTATAATATTCTAACATAATTTCTTTTCCATACTCTATCTTTACATTCACTCGAAACAAAACCAATCATCATTAAGGCAAACCTCAAAAGCACTTTAATGGCGATGTTTTAACTAAACAAAGCAATTAATTAATTCACTGATCCAAGTTCATCCAATAAAGTAAAGAAAAAGCAAAGCACCCCAAAAAGGCAGATCTATGGAGAGATCACACAAAAACAGGTGGCGGGTAACCTTTCATTATTACAAAATAGTAGAATAATAATTAATTAGTTACAAAAAGACCCAAAATTTTATTCATTCCACTATAGATTCTCTAGATGCCCAAACAGGAACACTCACTTTCCCTCTTGTCCACCCTCATTTCCTCTCTGTTTCCCATTTTCAAGAATTCAAATTCCTCACCCCCCAATCCCCAAAAAACACTCACAAAATCTCCATTTTTGAAATTCAATCCTCTCTAAATTCCCCATGGAAGAAGAAAATCCAGTTGCCAAACATCAAGATTCCACGTCAGGTTCCCCTGATCATTCTCAGGTAACCCTGTCATTCCTTCATTCTCTCACGCTGTTTTTTTTTCTTTTAAAAAAAAATTTTAGTTGCTGATTTTTATTTTTCTCTTTAATCGTTTTTCTAGGTTTGTTCAAGAAAACCGAGCCTCAGTTCTCTAGAAATACCAGCAAGGTCACTAGAAACAGAATTTACGAAAATCGAAATAGCGCAAAGCCCTAGCTCAGCTAAACCAGGCTTGCCGCCGCGGCCGAGTTCAGCTAAATTTAAGTCGACAGTGAAGAGTTTGCTTCCGCAGAGAAGTTTAAAAGCTAAAAATTTAATACAAGATGGTGAAAAAACGGTGCTAATTGTTCCTGATACGCCGCCGTCTGATAGTCCTGCTGCTAAGCCTTCTACTTCGAGGTCGTTTTCGCTTAATAAAGTTCTGTTTCCGTTAAAATCGACGAATTCTTTGCCTGTTACGCCGTCTGCGAATTCCGATCCCGAGGCCCTGCAGGAGCGAAATGTTAATTCTTGTTCTGATTATGATGTAAGGATTTTATTTTTGTTATTATTATTGTTTTTTTCAGAAATTTGGAGAATCTAGGCACGATTACAGATTATTCAGTATGCTTAGAGTCGTATTACGGGACCTATAGGTAGTTATCATGGTAGGTCCCATGAGAAAAACAGTTAAATTTTTATTCCGATGATGTAAGCCGGAATTAGTCCGTATTTTTTGCGTAGTTATAGTTACAAAGCACGGCCTGGACTGGCGGGTCCATATGGTGAGTCGCTGACCAGAGTCCGGTCAAGATAAGATTTTATTTGAATAGATGTTTTTACTAAAATGATGGTAGTTTTTGTTTTTGTTCTTTTTTAAAAATCTTGAAACGATGTTGTTTCATATATTTTTTTTTAAATCATAGCTTAGATTGACCCACCGACCTGCGATTTGAGCTGGATTGATCCCTATTTTGAGTCTTATGAATTTCTGTAATGATTTAATTTTGTTTCCATGGGTGGGTAGTTGATATAGTGGGTCCCACTTATAGCTTCTTCGGTGTATAGTTTATTAGAGATGGTGCATTTGTTGAATTTTAGAAATGTGTAATGTGTGTGATTTTATACAGAAGGTAGAAGTTCGGCATCATATAAGACGTTCATTATCAGTTCCGGTGAATATAAAAGTAAGGAGTTTAAGACGGTCAGATTCAGGTGGAGGTTTGTTTCGTGTGGTTTCAGCAACTCCACGTGCTGTGGCAGCTGATAGCACGTTGACGAATGATGCCTCTACGACAGAAATTGGTAAATTTTGAATTATAAAAGTGATTTTTGAGCTATGAATAGCTTTTGACTTAATGTGAACTGTTGTTGTGTTTGTGTGTGTTTAATATGCTAGTGATTGAAGATGACGGTGAAGATATTCCTGAAGATGAAGCGGTCTGTAGAATTTGTTTGGTTGAGCTTAGTGAAGGTGGTGATGCTTTCAAGATGGAGTGTAGTTGTAAAGGAGAGCTTGCGCTTGCGCATCAGCAATGTGCTGTGAAGTGGTTTAGTATCAAAGGAAACAAGACATGTGATGTTTGTAAGCAGGATGTTCAGAATTTGCCTGTAACATTACTAAAGATACATAATCCTCAAGCAGCTGGTAGGAGGCCATTACCTGCACCTCAGCAGAGGGAAGTTGCTCGTTACAGGCAAGTTCAATTTTTTTCAACATCTAGTTGATTGCATATCGTCTTTTTTTTTCCCCACTAGATATGTAAGATTCAAAATTTCACCCTGTTGTTGACTAGTGCCTTTTGGTTCAGGCAGGATACTAGGTAAGGGCTGGGATTTTAGACATGCTGACGATACTACTTTCTTTCCTCTAGGGTCTCTGATGGCACCTAATCCAATGAAATGACAAACTGATATTTATTTAGAACAATTTATATCATTGAGGGTTGGGGGGTTGAATCTCTTGATCCCTTAGTTTCGAGATCAGGGCCGGGGGTCACATCGAATTCATAGCTGTTATAAACCATAATTTATCTTAGTCGTCATTGTTTCTAGAATAATGATGTTAGCTCCTTTCTTGTTCAAAGTTTTATTCATGATTTATTAGGTTCATCTGGTCATATCAGAAATTTATCACAATTTTTTAGTGTTGCAAAAGGACATTGTGGTTTGTCAGCTCATGCCAATGACCTGGTGATGAAAGCATTAAACTCTCTTCAATTGGGTGGCAGCACCAAAGTGATCCTTAGAAGTCTGCATATTATTCATTCTATAATTTGATAGTTCCTCACTCACCTCCACAGCATAGATCTCCTTCGCTTGAATTTGCTTTGATGTTTTGATTGGTACCTGTTTCATGCTTAACAGGGTTTGGCAGGATGTACCAGTTCTTGTCATGGTCAGTATGCTAGCATATTTCTGCTTTCTGGAGCAACTACTGGTACATATCGTCATCTTTCTAAATTTCTAGTATTGAACTGGGGTAGCATAGTAAATCCTAATGTGATATGAGCAAAGCCATGTAGGGTTATTGCATAAATTTATCAGAAAATTCAGGTCATCAGGCTATTGTCAATTATTCATCAAAAAGAAAGAAAAAGATCAGGGTATTATCAGATGGAAAATAATATAAAAACTTAACTAAAAACAGTCATAACATGACAGGAACTCATATTGCTATCATTTATACATGAAAATAATTCGGAGATAGGTTGGATAATTGCACTACCATACCAGTTGATGTTCCAGTTCCACAGTACCTATTAGTGTCAACACAAATATTGTCTGGTAAAATAAATGATCTAATGAAAGGGCATTATCTTACACAAGGTAGTTTCACATGAATTCTCAGGTCACACATTCTCTTTTTGTATGATGCCTTTCTTAAAAAAATTAAGTGTTGAATTTAATGTTTAATTTTCGTGTAGGATTAAACATTTAGGGTCTCCATGTTTCCTTATGGCCTTTTGCAATATGCATATCAATTTTCTAATTGATTGAATACATATAAATTCTCAATCCACATAACTCTTTAAAACCAATATTTTATGTTTTTTATAAAAAAACTCTATTATGCTTATTGACAGTCTTTGCAATTTTATTTTATTTTCAATCTTTTCAGGTATCTGACTTGGGCCCTCGTGCTCTTGCCATTTCATTGCCTTTCTCTTGTGTTTTAGGTCTCCTTTCTTCCATGATTGCTACCACCATGGGTGAGTGTCACTATATCTTCTCTTTTTCTCCTTTAATCTAGTCTGTTCTAGATACACTATTAGCACCATACATTACACTACAAAATCAAACTAAATCTACAAAATCATGTTATTCTCATTGTTTCAAATTGTCTGCACATGATAAAAGATGTATTTATAAAACAAAACTCACTCATAGTAATAAAACCATTGGAGTGCTCATGATATCATATTGGCGGTTCTTTCCTTTTGCACTCCAAGATTTTCCCATTTCCAGCGGCAGAGAAAAAAAAATATTTTTTTTTATGGATTATCATGATTAAATGACTTTAAAATATGTGGTGGTGGCAGTAAACCGGAGTTACATATGGGCGTATGCTTCCTTCCAGTTTGCTGTAGTCATCTTGTTCGCTCATATATTTTATACCGTGGTAAGCAAACTAAATTTCTTGCCTGAAGTATTCTGTGTGATATTCCTAATATGTCTTATGTCTCATGCTCCATTCTACTCTGGCAGCTCAATGTGAACCCTATACTCTCTGTCCTGCTATCCTCATTCACTGGTTTTGGGATTGCAATTAGCACAAATTCTCTTCTTGTGGAGTACCTGAGGTGGAGGTCAAGCAGGCTATTGCAATATTCTCATCAGCAAAACAACAGAGCTGTGCAGCAGGCGCAGCAACTGCAACAACAGCAGTCCACACAGACATGGCATCAAGAGCATCAACAACCCAGACAACAATCCGTAGAAGATTCCAATGTTGGTTCCACTGATAGCACAAGGCAACAAGAAGCTACAATTCCAAACACGTAGTTCACAAAGATATGATGAAGACATTGATTTTCTGCATAGGTAAAAAAAAAGAAAGATATTGAACTTGTCCATTTTATGTTTTCCAAAATTGCTTCGCATAAAGGTGTCAAGTCCACTCATTGGTCAAATGCATTTCAAAGTTTCTATTTGGCCTATTAACCATCTTGAGCAGCAGTCCATATGCGATACTAGGTCACCGAGTTTTCCATTTAATAGTTTAAACTTTTAGGTTGGACCTCTGCCGTAACCAAGATTCAGGGTTTCAAGGTACTGGCACTTGTAAGCCAAATTATTGGAAATTATACAATGCATACAGCTATCACGTGTTGCGGATATGGTTTTATGTGCTAATTCAAATCAATACAATCAATGCTTTTTTTCTCTCATGCAGGGGCCAGGCATTGCTTTTCGATTCAGCCATGAAATTCCACTCAACCAAAGAAAAAGAATATGATTTACCGAGTTTTTGGGGCATATGAGAAGCCAATTTTTTTTTTTTAGAATGCAGTGAGTCATTCCAAACAGTTGACAACCATGGTGAAGGTATGCCTGTCAAGTCGTGATCGAGATTAGTCAAGTTCCATCATGAAGGCTGCTGCGGATTCTGAAATTCGAGGAATGTTGGAAGCTTCATGCTGTATTGCTATTGAGATAACCTCATCGCCCTCGGAAAAAAAGGCATAAAAGGGATATATATACCTCGCTCTCATGTCACTGTCCAGCCATGGTCCTGGATTTTTAAGTGTGGGTTATGGTAAAGAGCCGAACTGACCAAGCGCATCTTCATTTTTGCTTCTCTGGATTGCTCTATTTATTCTTGTGATTTTCCATTTAAATTTTCCCTAGTGGCATAGAATCAAATAATGCTATTGCACATGTAAACCGGCGATCATTCATGACCCCAAGTGCCACCTCCATGGGGAGTGGCATGATAATATCTTCAACTACAGGCATAGGCCTCTGGAAGAGATCCTTGTTGGCCTCTTATTTTAAAGTCTTCTCTACAAGCCCTGCAACTTTTTTTTTTTTAAACTTTGCAACCAGAATTAGGACGACCTCTGGCAAAATAGGGCTAATGGTCTGACTGAGGAGAACCTGCATATACAAGAGAATGGAGTAGTTGACACAAATCGAAACTCTTGTAAAGGTCAGAACAAATCAAAACTGTTAGCCTGGAAAGAATTCCGCATGTACACCTTCATGTTTTCCCCTCGAGCTATACCGTTACTGCGTGCTTGAAAAAGTAGTGTTACAGGCATTTTACAAACGTTCAGTCACAACCCGCCCTCCAACAGGGGGGGTGAAACATGGAGGGGGTGATATTACAGGCTGTCTTGGCTTTTTAACTCTTTCCCTGGCAATTTAATTCAACATCTAGTGCTGGGACCTGGGCACTCCATGGGTTTTGCAAGTAGAATTCCTCTGCGACGCTTGTGGATTGCCACTGATCATGTTCCCCTTACATTTATAGGAATCCACTTCCACGGTTTGGTTTAGTCAGCGCCTCAAGAAGCCTGTACATCCACCGATCTAGCATTCCTGTGTATAAAACAGAAGCAAAAGTTAAAACTTATGGAAGCGACGAAAAGCAACAGATGGTACACGTGTACTGGAACTATGGATAGAAACGGCATCATCAGAGTCCAGCCTAGCCTGTAAGTTCCATTCCAAAAACCCACATGGAAACATTGATATCTTAGTTACTAAACTGATTTTCCAGTGTTCCCCATCACAGTAAAATTAGTGGGTACTACTGGGTTATAACAATGCACAAACCTGTCAAGGCAAATGTACCCCCTAAAATCGCACAGAGCCGAGTGATAAAATGAAGAAAACTACGCCGTTCTTCTTTGATTGTGACGGTGATAGGTGACAAATCATACAAGAAGTACACAGCTGCAAAAACAACGGAAAACAATGGCAATCAGTGCTAAGAGCCGAGCAAAGGAGGGGGCAGTTGATCCTCTATACAGATTTTCAACTAACCTGGCCATGTCCTATCAAAATCTGTAATGGGAGAAAAGTACTCCGTAACGGAGAATTGATTGGTCGGCAAAACATCTTTGGAGATGTACCTGTACTCAGTTGGAACAATCTGCAAGATACAATAAAGTTACAAAATGTAGTATCTTGAGGAAAAACAATCAACTGAAACCTCCGGAATCAATACCAATGATATCTCATTATCATCTAAAACAAAAATGTTGGAAGAAATATTGGATGGACTCCTTTTTCTTCTGGAACCTCACAAGATATAACACAATTATGCTAGTTCCAAATCTTCCATGGCAATTTATATAATCTCATTATAAGGGCTATCTAGCAAGGGAAAGAAAGGTAGATTTCTGCTTGTTAAAGAGACTGCTCGCTCTCAAGGACAAGATAGCTCCCAATGTGAGATTATTCCTGAATATTCAGCCCTTTCTAGCTTGATTGCCCAGAGAGGAAAAAAGATGTCTTGACATTCACTATTGGTATTAGGTTTAGACAGCATATAAACTGCAGTAAAGTCTCATTGCATATCACTTCTAACGTAGAGATCATATAAGTTAAGAAGTAGTCAGTCATCAGAAAGAAAGCTTGAAAATTCAAACCTTGATGTAATATTTGAATGTTCCGCTTGTTTCACGCAGAATCCGTGCAGTCCCATCAAGAGGGTTGTGAATTCCAGGATATTTTGGTCCAAATGATAAGTCATGGATAATATGACTTACATTGACATGCTTAGCTCCATCAAAAATCTGAATGAAAACAGTAAGAGTCCTGATTGATAACTGTGGATGCAAAGTAACTCAATGTAATATATATAACACAGAAATTTCTAACAACATACTTCAGAAACAGCCATTTAATACAAAACTGATATAAAGATGCCCTGTTTAAATTGATCTTACAAACCAACTAATCCAGGAACAGTCCTCACTACATCTAAGAAAGACTATGACCTTTATATAGTTTTCTGCGCTCTCCAGGGCAAGAAGATAGTACTTTGTATGTGAATGAATGCACACTCCCCATCAACCCAAAAGAGAAATTAAAAAAAGGGTAAAAACAAAATATGCAGCCACCCATCCACCAGCATCCAGCAACTTTCAAGAGTGGAGTTACAAGTGATACACTCGTTAACTGACAGCTCATTTAAAGTTTGGATCATATACTGATCTGGAAACGAAAAGAATTTAATTTTTTCATTTTAGCATTGTTGTTGGATAGGTAAAAAATCAAACCAAGTGCTTCAAAGGCTATTTTGTTACAAAAGAAAACTGAGTAAAAGAAGAAAAGGAACAGCTCTGACCATTTGAGCAACAAAAATGTTTAGTCCATGAACTGAAATATGAAAGTTGCCAGCAACCCTTTGGACATCTAGAACGCCATAAACCTGAAGAAGATATGCAAACTTAGAATTTTCCCACCTTGTAAAGTAACAATTTCATGAATATACTACAGGTGTTGAAAAGCAATACCCGACATCCTTCTTCATTTGCCAATGCTTGCTTGACCTTCTTGATCATAGTTTCAGCAGCATCATCAAAGCCATGGGTATGCTGTTCTTCATGGGAATCCTTGTGATGATCTTTATCATGATCTGATTAACATTGTTTTGAGATATCAGCCACATTAATTAACTTGCTATGATAAGGGAAAAAAATTAAATACCAATACTAAGCTAATTTAGTTATTTGGACCAAATCTGATATGCTTGTTAGTTTCAAATTTCTTATCATTCCCTTTGATACCAAGTTCTAATAAAACCTTGAAAAAATCATGTTTCCCAGATGCATCTCACAGAGAATGATGCAAAAACTATCATGCTACATAAAGGTCATATAAAACAATTATGTAATAAATCAAAACTGGATCCTGAAAATGCAAATAAATTTCTAGCATGCCAGAAAATTGATGTTACCATGGTTGTGAGCTTCATGTTCCTTCTCTACAAGGTCTGATAAATATTCAGTGCCGGTGATATGGCCATGACCGTTCAAGCGAAGCTGTAAAAACTCTATCCTGGTTAGCAGCATGCCAAATAGCAGCTTCTATCATGCCATTAATGGATACAGACATGAGCACACATGGCTAGTTCATCTAAGACTCACATTCCAAGATGCTCATAACAGCTCTTTAGTAAAGTAAAAAATTTCTAGGACAAAAAGGGAAAAAAACATGAAAAAAGAAATTATCCTACTTTCCATATGTTTGTATCCAGATCCACTTCATGCTTTCCTGACATGTCAATTGCATCCACACTCAAAACTGCATATGTGGAATAAAAGAACCTTGAGAAAAGTGGGACCATTGAATTACCATAAGAGATGAGATAAACAGATATCAGTAAGAAAACAGAATTTGCTTCTAAGAAGGAAAGTGAATCACTAACCATCACAAGGTAAAGAGGGAAATGTAATATTAACGTGAATTGGAAGAATTTCTCCACGTTGCAAGTCTACAGACATCTGCAAAACACAAGAAACACCAGGAAACTTAGATCCTCATGAAATATAGCATAAAAAGCCCGGTCAATCAAGTTCAGCAAGAACCTATACAATTGGGAGAATGCCATGAGCCAACTTTTAGAATTACATTATAGTCTTGGTAAGACAAGAACTGCACATTCAAGCTCTTTTCTGCTCGCATTCTTTTGTTTAACTGACAGAAACCTCTTACTGCTTGGAAAACTATGCCTATGAATCACCACTGCAGCTTAGCTCAACAAGGCTAATAATGATCATTCTCTTTTGGAGTACATGTTAAAGATTAGATGTTCCTCAATTTACACAAAGAAAGTTTCTTTCATGATATGTGGTTGTGTGGGTATTTCCTCGGCCATGACAGCGGAGGTCGCCATATGTGGAGTTCAGGCAAGGGTTTGCCACACATTTTCAGAGTTGAGCTGTCCCAGATTAATTAATGCAAATGTTTCCTTGCGATAATTACAGGCTTTAAATCCAATTGGTGCTGAATGCAAGTTGTCCGGTTACTCAGAAAGGAGCGGGGGTGGATGAAAGCGGTATTATGGCATCATAATCCATGCTTTTTGAAGGTCTGTCTCAGTGCTGTAATTATTACATAAAGAAATTTATGTACTTGAAAACAAAACGATGAAAGTCTAGAATTGGAGGACCTGGTGGACTCGCATCATATCTAAGAGACAACCAAACATGCAGAAGGGAGATGAGGATTAAGCACTGACCTGATGGACCGTATAAGTAGTAAGATAATATGCCAACTCATGGTAGAACAGCGTAGCCATTATAACTAGCCCAATGACGGAAACTACAAGAAACAAGAAGAAGCAAAACCAACATCGTAAAACTAACACTCAAAAGACAGTACAAACACTGAATCTAGATTCAATAAACACTCCTTTTCGTTTCCTAGATACAATATTGCATGCATGATTGCAATAAATGGTTTAAGTTCAAGAATTTCTCTTACATTATGATCCACCACAAACAAAGCTAAGAATGATCATTTATATGAATTTAACACATCTTTTATCGAAACCCATTTACAAACTTCTCATGAAAATTAGTTATCTTTGCATTTGTCCATCATAAATCACCCGCCACGCCACAACCACTCAATCTACACACCCCACTAGAACCTTAATTGACTGCAATACTGCCAATACAAACATTCCAAGCTTAAAACCCACCTTCACTGAGCGAAAAAAGATAACTTCCTATCTCAAATTATGTAAAAAACAAAAAGAATTCAAAAACGTTAATTTACCAAGAGCCCCAGATTGTGTCTTTTGCAACAAATGCTCTTCCGCACGGGGAAACGCATCCAGGCTCTTTATAGCTTGTTTCACTCCCATCTTTTTTACCCTTTTACAACACCAAACTGTCAGCTGCATAAATCAATGGATCACAAAAAACGCACATCAGAAAACCTTCAAAGCTTGCTTCTTTTCTTGCAACAACTTTTTTAACATCGTAAAAATATAGAATTTAGTGAATTATGAGAAATGAAGGATCCCCAGTCAAGTTTATTGCAAATTAATAAAAAAAAATCCACCAAAGGGAAGGTTCCAAAACCAATATAAATGGTGAATTTTTTTTTTTTTGGAAATATAAAATAGAAGTGTGCGTCGGTGATAGATGGTGAGGAAACGTACATGAAGAGAGATTCAGGGGATACTCGGAGAGAGAGAGAGAGAGAGAGAGAGTCAGAGATTCGGCTTTTACGAGGGAGTCGACTTGATGTCGTTTTGGTTGGATGTTTTTCTGATTGGAGGGGCCTTTTGCATTGCAGCAAGGTTCCAATAGGGCTTCTGAGTTGCGTTAAAATTTGTTTTTATTGTACGGATATATATATATATATATATATATATATATGTATGTATGTATGTATGTATGTATGTATGTATATTAAAATTAAAACAAAATTAAAAAAATTAATTTAATATTTTTTAAAAACAAAAGTTATTATACTCTCACATTTGTACGTGATTGATAAAGTTGTGTATATTGTTTTTTTAAAGAATATAAAAATATATTAAAATAA
>Ga0325411_1006032_pt1 | contig 13338 bp, 4 predicted proteins | sample PopdelMetagenome_13_FD_206181 | JGI IMG/M metagenome (GOLD analysis project Ga0325411, IMG submission 206181) | Populus deltoides microbial communities from Bellville, Georgia, United States - Xylem-PdIQD-R4 | ecosystem: Host-associated > Plants > Phyllosphere > Stem > Wood/Secondary xylem... | reverse complement strand
AGATCATTCTGTCATGATGAACAGAGCATGCCCGAAACTATATAGTCAATAACATTATATTTCTCCAAGGCACACTAAAATAGATTACTTTCAGTTTTAGTGCAATATAATGCATGATGAAGCAGCGCTATTTTTTAGTAAGAGCATTTTGCATAAGGACTTTCATGGTTCAGTTCAAGAGAAAACAAGTAACGCATACTAGCATTTCTGTACATACACCTTTCATTATTACTACTACATGGTAGCAAAATGACATAAAACGACCAATTTTTTACAATGCGGCATTACTGCAGTATGGCCACTGAAATCAGGTAACAAGATGGATTGACAGGAATTTCAGGAGTTAAAATACCATGAGGAATGATAAACCTGAGAGACTCCAGAAATCACAAGACTAAGTGATCCAAAAGTCTGGATTTATGTGGCGTCACTGCAGTATGACCACTTAAATCAGGCAAAAAGATGGTTGACATAAATTTCAAGAGCTAAAATACCATGAGGAATGGTAAACCTGAGAGACTCAAGAAATCACAAAACAGGTGATCCAAAAGTCTGAATTTATGTAGAATCACGGTTCAAATTAGATAAAAAAAGAATTTTTTTTTTTTAAAAAAAGATAAATCGACAAAGAAGACAAGCCAGAAACACTACCGGAACTTTACTTAAAGCAGGTATCTTTCCTCGTACAAGAAGGGGAATTGTGCGCTTATACATGAAAGAAATGGTTCTAACTCAACTAGGTGAGAGAGAGGCCTAACCCAATTTCATACCCCAGCCATTTAAACACAAAAAAGGAAAAGATTTTTCAAATACTTCCCCATTTGATATCCCATTACTAAACCGTAATTTTCAAATACTTTTCCATGTTTTGGTACAAAAATAAGAAACAAATTTGGGATAGTGAGAGAGTGGTTAGACATTTTCGGAGTGCCAATATCCCCTCGCATTATTAAATGCCAAAACAATCTGACAAATGCAACATCAGCAACAAGAACATACCTTCGAATTTATCATTACATTAACTCAATTAAAAGGCAATCTTTTTCTCATTGCTAAACATTTCATGTTTTCAGTTAACGTCAAAATACCATTATCATCATCGCTTACCACGATTCATGATTTTGATATTTACTAACCTTAGCGAAATAAGAACTTTCAAATTACTACTTGTAATTCTCAATCTACAACAAGCTTCTTCTGCCTCCGACAAAATCCACCCTCTTGAATATATATATATATAACCCATTTTCTTTAAAATTCATTCCGATCACCAAAAAAAAAAAATTCTAATCTTTAGTCCCTGAAAATCCATGATTAACCGCAAACCAATGATCTAATCACTCCCATCAAAGAACCAAATAACCATCATTTAAAAATGAGTATCTCTTGATTCTTGCAATTAAATAACATAATAATCCGTATCTTATATCAAAAGCAACAAAAAAAAAAGGAAAAAGGAAAAAAGAAAGAAGCTGTGCAAGTGAAAGAGATGATAGAGGGAGTGAGTGAGTGACTCACTTGGGTCACGAACAGAGGCCTTGACAGTGTAACCACGTGAGAGGAGGAGCTTGACTATCCATGAAGCTATATAACCCGAGGCTCCAGTCACGCACACGGTCTTTCCGGCTCCACCAGTGCTCATTATCACTCTCACTCTGTTTTTTTTTCCCCTGATGCTCTCTGTCTACGTGAAGTAAAATATTTATAGTTTGGTCGATCTAATCTGATATCATCTCCTGCGTTAGCATCTGTCAGTCTGTCCTATCAGCCTTATTCAAATTTGATACGTTTCGTTCATATTCTTGACTTTGAATCTGTGTAGTGTTATAAAATACTGCATCTTAAATAAAGAGAATTTCATTTTATATTAGAAAAATACTTTCTTCAATTATTATGTGGCGGCATTGGTTCTAACTTCCACCATTTTCTTTAAGGAATCTTACTGGTCCAAAACCAAAGATGTTTTACCCTTAAAATATGTAGAGGCATAATGTCTAAAAGTCTTTTGGTTTCCTCTTACAGCAGACACTCTTCACCTTGCAATCCCAATCAAACAAGTCTTCAAATGAGTCATTATTAAAGGATCTGTCTCTATCTAGGATATTATATCTTTAGAAAAGATGTTGATTAAGCTACCACCGTCCACCAATATCTCATGGACACTATGGTTGGCAAGAACGGTGGAAATGACCAATGCATCGTCGTCGTAGGGGTAGGTCACCCCCTCTCCATAGGTGTGAAAGCAATGGACTCGTTTCATGGCTCTGTCAATAAACTGTTGTGAGGATTTTTTTTTTCACATTTCTATTTTCCACTGGAAGTATCTCTTTCTACAGAGGTTACTATAGAGTTTTACAGAAAAGACAATTCTTTATTAACAATGCATCCTATATTTATAGGATTGGAGAAGTGCAGTATATGTAGGACTATACAACGTAAGATAAGATGAGAGTGATACAGGGGATAAGATATAGCTAATCTAAGGATAGAAATCAATAATTGTTACTGCTGATCTAGTGATAGAGATCAATGCAGTTACAACTACGTGATTTCCTTTACACGCCCCCGCAAGATAGGCGTTCCATCAGATAAGCCTATCTTGGAGCATAATGTTTGAAATTTCTGACGAGACAAAGCTTTGGTGAGGAGATCGGCAAGCTGATCGTGAGTGCTGACATGAGATACCTGGAGCATTCCTTTAGAAACCAGATCACGGACAAAGTGAAGATCAATTGCAATGTGTTTCATCCGTGAGTGTAGTACAGGATTAAGACTTAATTGAGTAGCACCAATATTATCACAAAATAAGTTTGGAGGTTTGGTTATTGGAATACCAAGTTCACGAAGTAAAGAACGGATCCAAATAATTTCTGAAGTGGCCAGAAGCAAGAGCCCGATACTCTGCCTCAGTGGAAGAGCGTGCAACTGCACGTTGTTTCCGTGTACTCCAGGAAATGGGACAGTCTCCTAGAAAGATAAGGTAGGCAGATGTGGAAACTCTGGTATCCTTATCACCTGCCCAATCTGCATCAGAGAACCCTTGAAGAGTGAGATCATTAGTGCGCTTGAGTAGAATTCCATGATGAAGAGTGCCTTTTAGGTAACGCAAAACACGTTTGGCAGCAATCCAATGAAGCTGAGATGGTTTTTGCAGAAATTGAGCCAGCTTGTTGACAGGAAATGAGATATCAGGCCGAGTCAGAGAAAGATATTGGAGAGCTCCTATAACGCGACGATATGCAGTAGGATCAACAGAAGAAGAGCCATCATTAAGTTGTAGACAATCCTTAGTGGCAAGAGGGGTCTTTACAGTCTTAGCACCATCCATATTTGTGCGTGTCAGGAGATCACAAATATATTTGTGTTGCGACAGAAATAACCCTTGTTTGACAGAGAACACTTCAACCCCGAGAAAATAATGCAATGAGCCAAGGTCCTTCAATGAAAAGTGAGTGCTGAGGTGCTTGATAATTTTAGACATAGATGCAGAATCACTTCCAGTGATTAAAAGATCATCCACATAAACCAGAAGGAATATTGTAACCCCATCACATGTGTAAATAAATAAGGAAGAGTCAGACTTGGACTGCTGAAATCCCAGCTGAAGAAGAGAAGTGCGCAATTCTTGGTACCAAGCACGTGGGGCTTGTTTTAAGCCATAGAGAGACTTCTTTAACCTGCAAATATGAGAGGGCAGAGTAGAATCAATGAAACCTGGAGGCTGAACCATAAATACATTCTCTTGTAGTTGGCCATGCAAAAATGCATTATTCACGTCAAGCTGTCGAAGTGGCCACTTGTTGTTAACAGCAATAGAGAGAACAGTGCGAATGGTCACTGATTTCACAACAGGACTGAAGGTCTCAGTATAGTCAAAACCATATTGTTGATGAAACCCCTTGGCAACCAGTCGTGCTTTGTAGCGAGAGATACTGCCATCAGAATTACGTTTAATTCGAAAGACCCATTTGCATCCGATAGGTTTAATGGTGAAGCTAGGTGGAACAAGCTCCCATGTGCCGTGTTTAACCAAGGCAGTAAACTCCTCAGACATGGCATTGCGCCACTTTGGATCCTGTAATGCTTGAGACACACAGGTTGGCTCTATAGGTGAAGGAAGAGGATATTTGGTGGCAAGGTAAAGTTGTTTTGGTTTATGAATATTATTCATAGATCTGGTGGTCATGGGATGTGTACGAATGGGTTGTTGTGAGGCTGCAGGACTGGTATGTGGATGGATGTCTGTAGATGGAGGTTGTGTTGGTGGAGGAGAAGGTAAGGATGAAGCAGTAGGAGAACTAGTCAGCACGGTGGTAGTCGAGGACGGTGGCAATCCAATGGAAGGCACTGCTGGTATATGAAGATCTTGTGCTTTAACACCTGAAATTGACAGAGAAGGCATAGTGACAAGGGCAAAGGTCAAAAAGGGAAAGTGACTTTCATCAAAAACCACATGGCGAGACAAGTAAATGCGTGAGGAATTAAGATCCATACATTTATAAGCACTTTGTGTGGTGGAGTAATCGAGAAACAGACAAGGCATGGATTTTGAGTGTAGTTTACTGGTTGTGTAAGGTTTTAACCATGGATAACATTGACAACCAAAAATACGCATTTTTGTATAATCAGGTAAGCGACCAAATAGACACTCAAATGGACTTCGATTTTGTAAAACAGAAGATGGCATGCGATTTATCAAGTAAACCGCTGTCTGAAAAGCATAGGACCAATAGGATGGAGAGAGATGTGCTTGACTTAATAGAGTTAATCCTGTTTCAACAATGTGACGATGACGTCGTTCACTGGTGCCATTCTGTTGAGGGGTATGGGGAGCTGTGGTTAGCCAACTAATGGAATTAGAAGAGAGATAGTTGTGAAGAGCATAATATTCTCCCCCATTATCAGAGTATAAATGCTTGATTTGAAAACCAAACTGTTTTTCAAGCAAACCTTTTAATTGGCAAAAAATGGAGCGAACATCACTTTTTCGATGAATTGGAAATAACCAACAATATTTGGTAAAATGATCAATAAATAGTACATAAAAACGAAATCCATCAATTGATGTTGAAGATGCAGGCCCCCAAAGATCTGTATAGATGTATTCAAGAGGATGAGTACTGATAAGAGATGTAGAAGAAAATGGTAATTTATGACTTTTATTGCATTGGCAAGCAGAACAAAGTGATGGTAAGGAAGGACGAGACCCGACAACAGGAAGAGAAAAACGACGAATAATAAAATCAACAATTTTATTTGACGGGTGCCCAAGTCGTTTATGCCATCTGTCAGATGTTGTTCGTTCACCAACAAATGCTAAAGCAGAAGATTGGATTGCAGCAGAGGGCATTGGCATTGGATAAACACCATCCTGACATTTACCGCGAAGAATAGTCGCCCCCGTGCTCCGATCCTTCACAAGAAAATAAAATGGATGAAACTCAATAGAAACATTATTGGAACGAGTGAAATTATGAACAGAAATCAGATTCTGATGAATATTAGGAACACAAAGAATATCTGTGAGTTTAAAGGATTTTGAGGCAGAGGGAAGAGTCATAGAGCCAACATGGGTGACTTGCAAACCTGAGCCATCGCCAATGACAACTTGATCAGTGCCATCATACTCTGAGTGAATAGACAAATTAGCAAGATCAGAGGTAATGTTGTGAGAAGCAGCTGAATCCATAAGCCATTTTTTATCTTTGGTCCCACTAGAGGATGCACAATTGACAGACTTATTACTGGAAACCACACGACAGGTCTTTGCTGAGTGGCCAACTTTGTCACATAACTGACAAATAATTTGAGGCTTACCAAACCATTCTCGACGACTATGCTGATTATGGTTGGTGCGATTTTGTCCGGAGAAACCATTGTTAGAACGTTGGTTACGATGAAATTTGGAGTGCACTGGACGACGTTGAGTGTTGTTTGCAGTAGCAAGAGTGATAGAATTTGAAGCTTCAATACGTTTTAGATAGCTTTCGTGGGAAACCAACATATCATGAAGTTCTTCAAAGGTGAGAGAAGACTCACGATTTCGAATGAGTGCTGCAATGTCACGAAATTCAGAGCCAAGACCATTTAGAGCATAGAGGGTTATGTCATCTGCTGAGATTGGCGAGTCAATCACTACAAGTTCATCAATAATAACTTTGATGGTATGAAGGTAATTTGAGACTGAGCGAGACTCTCTCTGAATGAGAGTTAAATTTTCCTTAAGTTGCATAACACGAGAACGTGAGCGATTGGCATACAATCGTTGCAATTTAGACCATGCATCATGAGCAATAGATGAAGCAGCAATGAGGGGCATAACTGATTCAGAAACAGATGCAAGAATGGCATGAAGTATCAGCTTGTCTTGCCTCAGCCAACGCAAAAAGGCTGGATTTGGAGCATTTGCAGAGGCTGAGCCATCAGGGGAGATGTTTGGAGGAAGCGTTGATGATGGGCAGATAGTAGTGCCGTCAATATAACCTTGGAGATCATAGCCTATAAGCAAGGATGTCAGCTGGGCACGCCATAACGGAAAATTGGTGGAGGTCAATTTCAAAGGTAATTGAGAGCCAGCATTGAAGGCAACAAGAGTAGTCTCATTATTGATAAAAACTGACTCAGGTGATGTAGCCATTTTGAAAGAAAATCTTGTTAGAGGAAGAAGCTCTGATACCATATAGAGTTTTACAGAAAAGACAATTCTTTATTAACAATGCATCCTATATTTATAGGATTGGAGAAGTGCAGTATATGTAGGACTATACAACGTAAGATAAGATGAGAGTGATACAGGGGATAAGATATAGCTAATCTAAGGATAGAAATCAATAACTGTTACTGCTGATCTAGTGATAGAGATCAATGCAGTTACAACTACGTGATTTCCTTTACAGTTACTATAAAAATCATATTGATTTCAAGCAGGGCTTGACGTGGTTAAATGGGTTCTTCTTTATCTTGGTTCATGTGAGCATTTCCCTTAATAAGCTGCTTCAAATAACCCTTAATTATTAGCCTTTTAATCTATTTCCTCAACGTAAAGCAATATTCTGTATCATATCCTTTATCTTTGTGAAATAGACAAAAGAAAATTAAAGGTGCGGGTATGTGGAGCCGACTCTATAGGAGATAGATATTGGATATAATCTTTCATCTTGATGGTTGTGAAGACTTCTGTGAGAGTGGAATTTAGGGGAGTTGTATTCCTTCTCTCATGATATTCTATACGCTTCCTTACTAGCCTTTTCTATATTTTTTTGAATTATTCTTTGTTGAAAGAACAATTCCGTTTGAAAATTTCCTCTTCAATTCCGTTTGAAAATTTCCTCTTCCTCCTAATAGAAACGGAAAGGTTCATGCCTTAATATACTAGCTTTCTCTATCTGTATATGATTCTTCATGACTTATTTTACCTTCAACTTCAGTCTGGTAGATCATACATTTCCTTCCATAAAGAATGTTCTCTTACCCCACTTATCAAAGCCTTTGAGGCTATTAGCTCAATTAATTCTTCCACCTTGATCATTTTTTTCATTGAATCTCTTTAAGTATGCTTGTGTAGCCTTTCCGAATCAAGTAATGCCAAAGATCTTAGTGGTGCTCTTCTTGGCAAGTATACTAGTGTTAAAACGTGACACAAGTTTAGTATAGAGGTTATTAAAACCCAAGAAAAATCTTGGCTCCAAGTTACCCACTTGTGTTTACCCTCTGAAGGTCATAAGAAGTATCTTGTACATGTACTCATTGTTTTGGATGACTAGCTCAAGGTTTCTACGTTTATTTTAGACATACTCTCATGGGTTTGCCATATCATCGTTGTCCAGGGTTATTTTTGTGGAAATGTACCCCTTAGAGATATAAGTATGTAAGATGCATCTAGATAAAAGAGATCCATTTATCTTATGAGGACTATAGGTCTCATCATGGAGATATTAACCAACTATACTTCTATTAAACTTTTATCTAACAGGCTTTTGGCATGGAATGATGGGATTGATAGTTGATTTTGACATTCCTTATTGCTTTTAATGGCAGACAATCAGGATACTTTTGGGGTGGACGTGTCATAGACCTTCTTACAATAGCTAACACATTTACACCATTAAAGATACAACAATTCATCCACTAGGCACAGGCCATTTCTCAAGTCGTGTTTTTAACCCAAAGACAACACCAAACCATGCTACCCTAGTAAGTCTTGGCACATGATGTAGCTCTTTCAGTCCCAGTTTCTCAACCAATTGTCTTATCTAGAAGAGGCTGAATGACACGATCACGGAGTTTGATGTCTTATCCCAAGTGCAGGGGTGTCAAAGTAATAAATAACCCGGCAAGACCAGGATCGAACCACAGGGAGGTCAACTATATAATAATAATAATAATAATAACAATAATAATAATAATAATGAGTTAAAGAGAATTTTGAGATGTGAGATTAATGTGAGGATTAAACAATGATAAAAAAAAATATCAAGGTTAGAGGATCCACTAATGGTATTTCAAATAAGTATAATATAAACTATTTTTATTACTCAACTAGAAACCACACACAAAGGAGGTTCCAATCGGATGATTTGTCATTAATAGCTCATTATAAATTATTAACATGATCATATTAGTTATCTTATTTAAGTAACACCAATATTTTTAAATATTGTCAGGAATTAAATGATGCTAACTTATGTTAACAACAAATCAAGTTCCTTTCATAGCACAGGTGTCGGTTATACCATACAATTGGCTATGAAGGATTAAGCATTTATTGTACCAAGTGTTATACAACACAAATCTAGATTAACAATTTAACAAGGTATTAAGAATTAATAAGATAAAAATAATAAGACATGTTAATATCAAACTTTCTTGGATGTAAGCATTAAAGTCCATATTAAGTTTATATTATACATATCCTAACACCATTAGTGAAACCTTTTCACCTTGACATATTAAACTTAGCTAAATATTATAAAGAAGAGAAACATAAATAAACAAGATAAGAACATAATTATGTAAGTATAGTAAAGGAAATGAAAAGCATAAATAAGAGATTAAGGAAAATATAACATGGAATAAAACTTGAACATTATAAAATACAAAGAAAGAGAGCAAGATCTTGATCTGAAAATCAAGATGCCAAAATGCATGGAAATGCCTCCTTTTATAGGCCAAAATTCGAAACTATTGATTTGATGACTAATTGTTGAGTGGGTGGCCACCTCTTGATTTGGTAACAATCCTTATCTTCTTGTCTGCAGAAAACATCATTGTTAACATCATAATTTGAACAGATAGTCTTTATGAAAGTTCTGGAAAATTATCTCAGCTTTCCAACAAAATGAGAATGAGGTCATTTGGACTTCTAGAACTCGATATACTGAACACTGAATAGTGTCTGGGCCGCAGGACAGATTTCGACTTCTCTGTTGTTGCTACAATTTGAACTTGAAAACAGTCCTTTGAATCTTGGACTCTTCATAAAAGTTTTAGGCTTATGTCTTAGCTTTCTATCCATATAAATCAGACCTAAATCCAAGTTCTACAGCTCTAGTTATGATTCAACAACCGAATGGTGTTTCAATTTGAATTCAACCAGCACCTTTCAGTTATGATCCAATTTGAAAACTGAGAGTATATGTGAATTTTTCAAGAGCATCTTTAAAATCTATCATAATTTGAGCAAGTTGAATGTTGATTGTCTCTTGCTTTTCAATGGATGCATGCAATGTCTGCTCAAGATTTCTTTTAGGAGGGGGAACATAAGGAGATGCATATCCATGAGAATTTTAAAAATTATGGTGTGCTTGAAATGGTGGCTGTGAAGTTTGTGCATTATTGTTACTACTCTTCTAACTGAAATTTAAATGATCTCTCCAACCAGGGTTGTATGTTTGTGAGTATGGATCATGATTTGGCCACTGAAAACTGTTTAAAGCACTGGCTTGTTAATGGAGATATTCCTTGAAAGAAGACAAATTTCGACAATCATTAGTTGAATGTTCATTAGTTTCACAGATTTAACACACAATTTCTTGAACAGATTTTAATTGACCACTCTTTTTTAATTCTAGTGCCTCGACTCTTTTAGCTAAAGATGCAAATTTGGCCTGGAGGTCATGATCTTCCCTAAGGTTGTACATACCTCCACTAGGTGTATAAAGTTGAGTTTTACCCGATGCCTCATAAATACCTGTAATGTCTCAATTTTGAGCATTTTCAGCTAACGAGTCTAGGTACTTCATTGCTTCATCAGGGTCTTTATCTTCAAAATTCCATTGCACATCAATTTCATTATTTGTCTATCTTTATGTGTTAATCCTTCATAAAAATATGAAACCAATCTTCATGTTTCAAAACCATGATGAGGACATGTATTAAGCAAATCTTTATACCTATCCCAATATTGGTAAAATGTTTCTCCTGGTTTTTGAGTGAATGTGGTGATTTATCTTTTGAAAGAGTTTGTTTTATAAGAAGAGAAAAACTTCTTTAAAAATTGTTGTTGCATTTCATCCCAAGCACGAATGGATCCTGACCTCAGATTTTGTAGCCATGTTTTAGCTTTATCTTTTAATAAAAAAGAAAAAAAGCTTTAATCTGATGATATTCATGCTACAATTTAAGTCATTATAGGTGTTACAGACCTCCTCAAATTCCCTTAAATGCAAGTATGAATTTTTAGATCTAAGCCATGAAAAGTAGGTAAAAGTTGAATAATATCTGGCTTAAAATTAAAATGAGATGCATCAGGAGGAAAAATTATATATGATTGTGCACTTGTTCTTGTTGGATTCATGTAATCTCTAAGTGTTTTAACACGATTATTTTCATTATTCTCATTATGAAGGGACCAATTATCCTCTTCGACCATGTTTTCTAAAAATGATGAGGATTTCCTAAAAAGTCTACCATTTAATGTGCGTGACCAAACTCTCATGCAAGTGCAAAAGAAAAAAGAAAAAGAAGAAACAAAAATTAGAAAGACAATAAAAGTGAAAAGAAAAATAAAATAAAATATATAATTTATACAGTAACTTACCTCCTCAGCAACGGCGCCAAAAACTTGATATGATCAAAGAATTTGATGTCTTATCCCAAGTGCAGAAGTGTCAAAGTAATAAATAACTCGGCAAGACCAGGGTCGAACCACAGGGAGGTCAACTATAATAATAATAATAATAATAATAATAATGAGTTAAAGAGAATTTTGAGATGTGAGATTAATGTGAGGATTAAACAATGATAAAAATAAATGTCAAGGTTAGAGGATCTACTAATGGTATTTCAAATAAGTATAATATAAACTATTTTTATTACTCAACTAGAAACCACACACAAAGAAGGTTCCAATCGGATGATTTGTCATTAATAGCTCATTATAAATTATTAACATGATTATATTAGTTATCTTATTTAAGTAACACCAATATTTTTAAATATTGTCAGGAATTCATGATGCTAACTTATATTAACAACAAATCAAGTTCCTTTCATAGCACAGGTGTCGGTTATACCATACAATTGGCTATGAAGGATTAAGCATTTATTGTACCAAGTGTTATACAACACAAATCTAAATTAACAATTTAACAAGTAAGGTATTAAGAATTAATAAGATAAAAATAATAAGACATGTTAATATCAAACTTTCTTGGATGTAAGCATTGAAGTCCATATTGAGTTTATATTATACATATCCTAACACCATTAGTGAAACCTTTTCACCTTGACATATTAAACTTAGCTAAACATTATAAAGAAAAGAAACATAAATAAACAAGATAAGAATATAATTATGTAAGTATAGTAAAGGAAATGAAAAGCATAAACAAGAAATTAAGGAAAATATAACATGGAATAAAACTTGAACATTACAAAATACAAAGAAAGAGAGCACGATCTTGATCTGAAAACCAAGATGCCAAAATGCATGGAAATGCCTCCTTTTATAGGCCAAAATTCAAAACTATTGATTTGATGACTAATTGTTGAGTGGGTGGCCACCTCTTGACTTGGTAACAATCCTTATCTTCTTGTCTGCAGAAAATGTCATTGCTAACATCATAATTTGAACAGATAATCTTCATGAAAGTTCTGAGAAATTGTTTTAGCTTTCCAACAAAACAAGAATGAGGTCATTTGGACTTCTAGAACTCGATATATGGGCTGAACACTGAACAGTGTTTGGGTCGCATGACAGATTCCGACTTCTCTATTGTTGCTACAATTTGAACTTGAAAACAATCCTTTTGAATCTTGGACTCTTATGAAAGTTTTAAGCCTATGTCCTAGCTTTCTATCCATATAAACCAGACTTAAATCCAAGTTCTACAGCTCTAGTTATGATCCAATAACCGAATAGTGTTCCAATTTGAATTCAACCAGCACCTCTTTTCTAAGCTTAACCCTCTCTTTGTCTTCTCAATTTCAGTAGTTAAACTCATCAATCAATCATTTGATTTATGTGATAGACCTGCATTTAAAATGAATATTTACCATAAATTAAAGGTATCTTATATTATCAGACTTGTTATTATAAAACATGCTTTAGTTAAGGAGTTATTGATACTTCAAGTGCAAAATGATGATATAAAACATTGATTAAAATACACTTTTAATTACTAATCACTGGACAAAACGACTTAGAGGGAGCTTTCTACTAGGATGACCCTCTAGCCCCCTTAAAGGTTGTTCTCATTTATACAAAACTCTCTTAATAAATGAGTACTCCAAACATGATCTCTCTACCCACCGTAGGAAAGAAATCAATTCCCACAAACAACGACAATTGATGATATTCTAAAATCTAATATGCCAAGGAATGAGAATCTTAAGTGTTTGGATGAAGTATGATCACACGTTCACTTCCATGTTTCTTTCTTCGGATTTCACAAAAGTGATGATTGATGATAAAAGACCAGACACTTGGAAAAACAGTTTCTTCTTATAGGATTTAGGGACCCTCCGATGATAAAATCAGTGAATTTTTTATAAGGGATTGTAATAAATGAGAGAATGAATTTTAATTTCAAGAAGAAAAATATTTGTTTTTATTTACGTATGATAAATACCTTAAAAATAAGAATATGAATATTTTAAAGAATAAAAAAAATGAACTTTTAACCGGGTGATTTAAGCTGCATTTATATCTCCTGAAACTAATTTTTTTTGCTAGAAGGAGTGGAGAGTTTTTTTCTTCTAGGAGAATTAACCAAGGAGGCCGCTCGCGTTACGCTATGGCCATCTTTGAACTTGTATGCGAAGCCATAAATGTAAGTAGGAAGCTATGAAGGTATGATACTGAAATAAAATAGCAATCTAAAGAGATGCATCGACAAA
>Ga0325411_1006029_pt1 | contig 13343 bp, 10 predicted proteins | sample PopdelMetagenome_13_FD_206181 | JGI IMG/M metagenome (GOLD analysis project Ga0325411, IMG submission 206181) | Populus deltoides microbial communities from Bellville, Georgia, United States - Xylem-PdIQD-R4 | ecosystem: Host-associated > Plants > Phyllosphere > Stem > Wood/Secondary xylem... | reverse complement strand
TAAGATGGATCAGAATCCTGGCTTGGTTCTCAAAAGAGAAAAATCGCTCAGTCTATTCAGCTTCGATCATTTGGGGAAATAATCATCATCTCCATCTCTTCAATCCCATTATTTATCATTAATTAATCCTACAAATCGCAATAATTTAACATAAAAAATAAAAATTTCAAAAAATATTTTAAAAAATCAAGTTGAAGATGGATCAGAAATCTGGCTTGGATCTCTCGAAAGAGAAAAATCGCTCAGTTTGTTCAGCTTCGATCATCTGGGGAAATAATCATCACCTCCATCTTCGCCTTCATTTTAAAAAAAACCCTTTCACAAAAGAACAAAATAGAGATCTAATAAAGACACAAAAATATATCCAAATCTGCATCAAACAGAGAGTGTGGTGTAAAGATCTAATCAACTCCTAATTGGGATTTTGCAGAAACGGAAAATTAGATATAGCGTCAGCTCATACACAACGTTTACTCTGTAAAAAACGCTGGTAATCAGTATATGACGCAAGGAAAAATAAGATTTCTTGATAGTTAATGAAAGGTAAAGAAATTCAAAAACCCACAAGGGCGAGAGAAGTTGAAGAAATTATGGATGCTGCAGAAAGTGGTATGGGGTAGACCAGAGCGCCATGATAATTGAGGTCAGGAGAGAGTGGTTTATAAAGATAAAGGAAGGGAGGGTTTGCTGCGGTTGCTAAAACCCTAGAGCAAGTGGGCTTTTGCCATGTGTACTGACCGAGTAGAAGTTGGGCCGTGTGGCCTCTTATCACACCGAAGAAGAATGGCCCAAGAAGAAGTTATTCGACCTGTTTAAGACTTGAATCTTGGATGTGTTGGATAAATAAATTCAAGTTGATTAATTTTTTTTTAAAATAAAATAATATTATTTTAATTTTTTAAAAGATATTAAATTGAATTCTGATGAGGTTAACTAGATTAAAAACTCACTTATTAAATAAATTGATTCATTTTAATTTTTTAAAATAAAATAATATTATTCTATTTTTTTTAAAAAAATTACTAAATTAAATTTAAATCAAGTTAACTAGATTAGAAGCTCACTTATCAAATGAATTGAGTTAGTTTTTTTTTAAAAAAATCTTTGTGGTCGCATTAGATTTTATAACCATGGAAACGAATGAATCTTTGGGGGAGGAGAATTTGTTTATTAGAATTTTGTTTAATTTTAAAGTAAATTTTTAATTTTTAAATCCAGATAGTTAAATGCATAAATAAGTATTACATAGATAAATATTGGATATGAGTATTTTATTATTATTAACATAAAATCTAGAGATTATCCTGTAAAAACAATTTAATTTAAATTAATTTATTACCCAGCAAAAATATTCATCGTGATTAATAAAAATAATTGATTATCTCCAGTAATGTATCTTAATCCTTGTATTTAACACAATAATTTAGATATTTAAATTAAATTTGAGTATAATTTAACGATGAGAAAAGAAAAAAAAACTTTATACTTCAAGTAACGTGTTTCCGTCCATCATGCGCGGGAGCTGGAGAAGTTGAATTAATGATCTTGGCGACGAATTAAGCATAGCAAGTATTGGCAATGTTGCCGATGCAAAGAGTGCCAAAAGCAATATTGAGAAGATCCTGATGGGCTTCAACCCCATTCAAACCCGAAGAAGTTGAGGATAGTTGGATATGGAGGTTCAAAATTTCCAAATGGATGATGAACATGCACTTGATGCAACGAAATCTAATGGAGATCTTGCTGGAATGGAATGGTGTGGCAATTCTGAACGACTTCCACCATTTGGGAAACTAGAGTTCCTTAAGCATCTTTCTTGGAAAGTCTGCATCTTGATTCCCTGAAGAGCTTAGAGCAATGGACACCAGTTACTGAAGACGGTTTTCCTCGCCTTGGCGAGGTCTAATTGCTCTATATAGTCGAAATGCCACCACTTGTGATCTCCATCAACACATTGAAAATCGTGGAAGGCAGTGCTACATTATTGAGGTCAGCTAGGAATTACACTTCTCTTACCTTCCTTGAAATTAAAATGATTTCGGATTCGATGCTTCTTAATGATGACTGGTTGCAAAACCTTGCACTCCTTGAGCACTCACATGGTTTTCAAAATCTGCAGTCCCAGTCATATCAGATGTTAGACAACCTATCTTCTCTTCGGAACTTGCACCTTTCAGTATTCTAATAAATCTGCATCTCTACCTGAGGAGTGCAATACCTGACAGCACTTGAGAAATTGTATCTGGAAGCATGTCCAGAGCTGATTTCGTTGCCGAAGAGCATCCATTATCTCACTTCTCTCCAATATCTTATTATTCTGGATTGCAGGTCCTTGCGTTCTCTACGAAATGAGATTGGACATCTCACCTCCCTTTCACCGTTGTTGATTTGGGACTGTCCTAAATCGATGTCTCTGCCAGAACAAGTACAGAATCTCAATATGCTCAGAGTTGAGAATATGGGGATGTCCATATCTAAAGAGGAGGAATCAGGAAGAGAGAGGAGAGGACTGACCAAAGATAGCTTACATCCTTTCACTGATATCAACCAGAAAGTAATCCAATGATCTCTGCAGACATGAAGATTAGAGTGGTTGGCCTTTTGGATTTCGGAATATGACGTGGTTCACTCCACAGTAGTTCTCTCTCATATGCTTCTTTTTCCCAGTAAAACTATTACATTGAAAGTTCATGATGTGAGCCTTTATGCGATTCTACATGGGAAAAATGCTGCAATATGGTTGCCTTGTTCTACTTTTCATGATCTATATAGATGAGATGATACACTAGTTATAATTTGCAGAATCAACGATGATAAGTTGAAGTCCAGATTTTTATAATCTACAGGGATTACCCATTTGATGTTTGCAATCTACCTCTGATTCTCTTTATTGCTGCACTGGGTCGGAATTGGTGGATGTATCTTCCAAAAATATATTTCCAAGTTTTCCAAAAATAATAATCTATATGGATTGGTTATTCCAGCACCCATAAGTCGACAACCAGAGGGAGTTTTCCAGGAGGAATTGGACTGGAAGAAAGAGGAAGAATACTATAAGGAAGAAGAGAAGATAGGTCCAGAAACAAGAGGCATTCTATGCGGCAGAAACACCCCATTGTTTCCCAACATTATGTCCCAATAAATTATCACATGTTTATTGCAATTGGCAAATGATAAGACTTGTGTCTGATGCATCCATTATTCCTTCTAATTCTTTACGTACTTCTTCTTCTAAATATAAATTTATTTTTATGTATTTTTTTTTCATTCTTTTTTACCAAATACATTTATATATTTTTTACATGTTTTTTTTTTCATCCAAGATATTAACCAAATGTAGTCTAAAAACTTTAATTGACCTGTAATATTTTAAGTATTAAAATTAAAAACAAAAACAAAGAAACACCTTAGCTACCTTTCCTTCCTCCCTTCTCTTCTTTCTTTTTCTATGAATTCTTCCCTGTTCCTATCTTAGGAACTCGAAAAGAAAAGAATATTGAGGATTGCTTTGATTAGTCTCTTTTATAACCAAGAATCTCTATGTAACTCTTAAAATTCCTTTCTTTTGCTTCTCTTTTTCTTTACTAAGAATGTTCCTTTTCCTCTTCTATCACCTATCCTCCATCGACCGATTTCCTTAAAAAAAAAAAAAAGAAAGAGTAAGTCTCAAAGCCAATCATTTGATTACAACCGAAGCAAACCCATTTTCATGCACCTACCATTGCTCTATAAATTGGTTGTCTTAAAGAGGAGTTGATCAAAAAGCCTTTCGTGATCATTTTCTTTCCTTCAAAACTTCGTGTTGCTACAAAAAATAAGTGTTGTTACAAAATGGCAACCTTGAAGAGGTCAGACTCCATAGCTGACAACATGCCAGAAGCCTTGAAACAAAGCAGGTATCACATGAAGAAATGTTTTGCCAAGTACATTGAGAAGGGAAGGAGAACAATGAAGCTTCAACAATTACTTGATGAGATGGAGAATGTTATTGATGATCAGGTTGAAAGAACTAGGGTCTTGGAAGGTTTACTAGGGGACATTTGGTTTTCCATTCAGGTTTGTATTCTCTGGTCCTTTCTTCTTGGTAAGAGACAACTTCATATCCTTTAACTTTCATGGGTTTCATTTTTTACCCTTGAAATTAAGAAATTAGTACAATGTTATTCTTATGTAGAGTTTGTTTATTGTTTAGAAAAAAGAAAAAGAAAAAGAAAAGAAAGATAGAGACAACGAAGACATGTTTCCATGTTCTTCTTGTTTTGAAATGATAAAAATTTACTTCAAAACTATTTCAAAAACAAATTTATTTTATGTTTCTGTATCCATCCTCCTATATTGTGTCAACTTATGTGTAGCTTGTAGCTCATTGGTACTCTTGTAAAATAAAAGTGAGGGCTCGAGTTTGAGTCTCATCTCTATACAGCAGCTTCATAAATTTTATTTTTCTAAGAGAAATCACATGTAATTTGCAGGAAGCAGTTGTTAATCCACCATATGTAGCTTTTTCCATTAGACCAAGCCCCGGATTTTGGGAATATGTGAAGGTGAACTCTGCTAATCTTTCAGTAGAGGGCATCACTGTTACAGACTACTTAAAATTCAAAGAAATGATATATGATGAGAACTGGTATGCTATGCACTCTTCTGTCTAGTCAGTATCCCACCGGGTTTACCTTGTTGATTTCTACTAAAAAACCTGTTGTCATTGCAGGGCGAAGGATGCTAATGCTTTGGAAGTCGATTTCGGTGCATTTGATTTCTCTGTGCCTCACTTGACCTTAAGTTCTTCCATTGGAAATGGGCTTGGTTTTGTTTCAAAGTTTGTAACTTCAAAGCTAAGCGGCCGCCTGGAGAATGCTCAGCCTCTGGTGGATTACTTGCTATCTCTGAATCGTCAAGGAGAAGTACGAGAGAAATAATTTCATTTTCTATTCAGGATTGCAATGCATGAATATTTGATTTTCTAATGCCTCTAAATTTGCAGAAACTTATGATAAATGAGACCCTTGGCACCGTCGGAAAGCTGCAGATGGCATTGATAATTGCTGAAGTCTACCTCTCAGGACTTGCCAAGGACACCCCATATCAGAATTTTGAGATAAGGTGAATATTTTTGCCATCAGACACTGAAATTTCACAATGTAGACCCTGGAAATTGATGTTCTTCGTTTCACAGCTTCAAAGAATGGGGCTTCGAGAAGGGGTGGGGTGATACTGCAGAAAGAGTGAAGGAGACAATGAGATGTCTCTCAGAAGTACTCCAAGCACCGGATCCAATGAACATGGAGAAATTTCTTAGCAGGCTACCAACAGTATTTAATGTTGTCATTTTCTCTCCTCATGGCTACTTCGGTCAAGCAGATGTCCTCGGTTTGCCAGATACAGGCGGACAGGTATGAATTTCAATTCCCTATTGCAGTAAAACAAGTTTACTGGTACTTGATATTCTTGATCACAAACCTGTGCAAATACTCTAAACAGGTGGTCTACATTCTAGATCAAGTGAAAGCCTTGGAAGAGGAATTGCTCCTTAGGATTAAGCAACAAGGCCTAAATGTGAAACCTCAAATTGTTGTGGTAAGTTCACCAGCCCTCAAGGAGTGACTAATCCAATCAGGGTTGCAGGAGTCTGTCTAATCACGTTCTTGCCTAAACAGGCCACGCGACTCATTCCTGATGCTCGGGGAACAACGTGCAACATGGAATTCGAAGCAATTGATGGCACCAAGTATTCAAACATCCTCAGGGTGCCATTTAGGGTAGAAAATAGGGTCCTCCGCCAGTGGGTTTCACGTTTCGATGTCTATCCCTATATCGAGAACTTTACCCAGGCATATTTTGAACCGTCTGATGATTCATTTTAAATCTTTCTTCATTCATGTTCTGGGGGTTCCTGTTATTACTGAATGTACTTGTCTGTTTTTATATCAGGAAGTTACGACCAAGATCTTAGACCTCATGGAAGGAAAGCCAGATCTCATCATCGGAAACTACACTGATGGGAATTTAGCAGCAACTCTCATGGCTGGTAAACTTGGGATAACTCAGGCAACTATTGCACATGCTTTGGAGAAGACAAAGTACGAAAATTCTGATGTCAAATGGAAGGAATTAGAATCTAAGTATCACTTCCCATGCCAGTTTATGGCTGATATAGTTGCAATGAATGCGACAGATTTCATCATAGCGAGTACATATCAAGAGATTGCAGGAAGGTTAGAAAATTGTCTACACTTCTCTGAATGATTCTGTATTAAACCATAGTTTGTCAAGTGATTCCAAATTTCTTCCGCTAAATATCAGAGCAAAACTATCCTATAAAAATGTATTGAGACCCTATGTTACATTATTGCAGCAAAGATAGAACTGGACAGTATGAGAGCCATGCTGCATTCACATTGCCAGGGCTCTGTAGAGTTGTTTCCGGTGTCAATGTCTTTGATCCAAAGTTTAACATTGCTGCACCCGGGGCTGACCAATCTGTCTATTTCCCACACACAGAGAAACAGAGTCGATTCACGCAGTTTAATCCTGACATTGAAGAATTGTTGTATAGCAAAGTGGTCAATGACGAACACATGTAAGTACTCAGAAATCATTTACTTTAGATTGTCATTGAGAGCATTTAAAACTACCCAGCATCTTATATGAACTTATTTAAATAACAGCGGATATCTAGAGGACAAGAAGAAGCCTATTATCTTCTCAATGGCAAGGCTCGATACGGTGAAGAACCTTACTGGACTAACCGAGTGGTACGGGAAGAACAAGAGACTCAGAGGTTTAGTTAATCTTGTTATAGTTGGTGGATTCTTTGATCCAAACAAATCTAAAGACAGAGAAGAAATGGCTGAAATAAAGAAGATGCATGAATTGATAGAGAAGTACCAACTCAAGGGTCAGATCAGATGGATAGCAGCTCAGACCGATAGGAAGCGTAATGGAGAACTGTACCGTTGTATCGCTGATACAAAGGGAGCTTTCGTGCAGCCTGCTCTCTATGAAGCATTTGGACTCACCGTCATCGAGGCTATGAACTGCGGTTTGCCCACCTTCGCAACCAATCAAGGAGGCCCGTCTGAAATCATCGTCGATGGGATCTCAGGATTTCATATTGATCCAAAAAATGGAGATGAGTCGAGCAACATTATCGCTGATTTCTTTGAGAAGTGCAAGGTGGATCTCGGACACTGGAATAAGTATTCAGTGGAGGGGTTGAAACGGATAAATGAATGGTAACTACCCTTGTCGCAGACAACATCCTCGTGTTCTTGCGCGCTCATGTTTACTAACCAAAACCTCATTCACTGTGTTTTGTAGCTATACATGGAAGATCTATGCAAACAAATTGTTGAACATGGGTAACATGTATAGTTTCTGGAGGCAGCTCAACAAGGAGCAGAAACTAGCAAAGCAGAGATACATGCAGTTGTTCTTTAATCTTAAATTCAGGAAACTGGTATGCGCTCTCTACTTACATGCCACCATGGAGAGCACTCTCTAGTCTCTGCTTACAGCTTTACAATCAGTAATAATAACTATTGAAAATTTTCACATGTTCCTCACGTGAAACTTCCAGGTACAGAGCGTGCCTATCCCAACTGAAGAAGCTCAAACACCAGTCTCAGAGCCAACAGCCAGAACACAGTCCAGTGCAAGGTAGGGAAGTTGATTCTCTACAAGTACAATTATTTTCTGAATAGTTTTTTTATTATACAAAATAATTTTTTCACTTTTCTAACATTTTATGCAAGCTAACTTGCATATTTTGACTCATGCAGCATGAAACGAACTCAGTCGCGATGGCAGAAGTATGAACTACAAACCCGAATAGCTAATTTCTTTGGATCCTGCAATAAAGGAACTCATATCATCTTTTTCCTACTTTCAGGTTTTTCGGAGCTTAAGCTGTAATAAGGAAGCATGGATCAGCATAGCAGGCATCCTGTGCCACATGATATTGTTGTTAACTGTTATGTTTTTTCGTTCTGTTTGATCCTCTACTTTCACAATTCAACTTCAGTCTATCACTGAAAAGAAAATAAATAAATGGGAATGTGTGCAACTAATAAATTCAGTGTGAGATAGTTTTCAATTGATTAATAATAGTGCTTTAACAGAAACAAGAAATTTACCTACTCGTCGAAAGCTATACCTACGGATATACATTCAAATGATAAAGTATGTCCACGTTCATCAATGTCAGGGGAAATAAAAGATCGCTGCAAGATTGACCAAGTCAATGTCAAGAAATTCAATGGCCCTTCATAAAGGATAATCAGAGTCCACCATGAGCAAGTCCCCTGTCTAATATTTCAGTTTCATCCTTGAGCATGCTTGTGCAACAAGCTTACAGGCTGCGTTTTGCCCCCTTTTCTCTCTTCATTTAGGAGAGGTGTAGAGAACCAAGTTTAACAATAACATCTTACAGAAGTTTTCCACCATCTTGAAAAAACAAGATAGCTTACTTCCAGGCTAGCTAAATCTATCAACACTTACTGTTTCGGGATCCATTCTCATGGGACAACAATGGTGAATCCATTGATTTTGACAGACTGTTTAGCCATGTTGAGCTAAAAGCACCATCAGTTGTCATTGTGGAGCTTTCAGAGCCAAATTCACTAATCAAATGAGAACATAATCTTAATTCCTGCAACAAGGAAACAGGAAGCAGAAAAGGGTTTGCATTAAAAAAAAAGAAGACTAATTCTGAATGTTATCAGATTCAGGAGAACCGTAATTACAATCACCAAATACCTTGCAAGCATTGATTGGAAATGCTCTCAGCTTCATGGAAGCTTTGGGACCAAATGATAGCAGAGGTATTGCAACTAGTTGTTTTTTTAAAATATTTTTTGTTTGGAAATATATTAAAATAATTTTTTTAGATTTTTTTATTTTAGAAATTAATGTATTAAAATTATTAAAAAAACACTAAAAAAATCAATAACGCATGTGAATTCAAAATTAGATTCAAACCAGTATTTGGTGGAGTTGGGCATCAATATTTTCAACAGAATTCCATGAATTGTAATACATCTGATGGGCTTGGGCTTGGGCTTGGTCTTGGTATTGGGCTTGGGCTCATGATTGGATCTAAGTCTGAATATTCTGTCAATTGGCCCACATCAACAAAAATCCAAAAGTCATCCAACCGTGGTTCTACTCAAGTACTCATGTCACCTAACTCTTTTCTTTTGGTGAAAAAAGAGGATTATTCCTTTTCTTTTTCTTTCTTTTTTACCTTTTGAGGATGGAATTTTTTTTTCTATTTTGTTTTTTTTCACCAATAAAAAGCAAAGAGACAACTAAAATAACCTTTAAAAATAGCTAAAAATTAAAATAATTAATCATAAAATATTGGGGGAGAAATAGGAAGAAAAAGAAAAAAAAATCAAGATGTCCTTTTGCTTTCACTGTGTCAAAAATATCAATCAATATATTAACTGATATTTTATTTTTACGTTGAGGCTTTGTTTGGTGAGATTAAAAAAACACAAAACCATGATAGGGGAAGCCACAAGCTCTGGCGGTGGAGGCAAGGATGATTCTCCTGCTGCTGTTTCTGCCAAAAAGAACAAGAAACCCAACTGTATGTAAAACCCAACTTTCTTTTCTTTTTTATAATTCGATGTGTTCCAATTTATGATTTTTGTGGTTTTTCTATTGACTTGGTTTGAATTATCACTACCATTTATGTAAATCTTGTTGGTGTTTGGGAAAGTCTGAATCTTTTTTATTTTCTTGAAATGGGTTTTTGTTTGTTTATGTAAAGGTGATTGCTTTAGGAAGGTTATGATTGTGTTTTTGGTGGCAAATCTGGGAAATAGTTTTTTTGTTTTGGTAAATAACAAATGGTTTTTGTTAAAATTTTCGTCCTTTACATATATAATTAGCTGCATTGCCTTTTTAATCTGGTAAATTTGATGTTTTCACCTGTTGATCACCTGTTGAAATGCTGGTGTTTTAATTTTAATCTGGGGTGCTGGATTTTGAATATCAAATTATGGGCTGAATTGTGTTGTTTTATTCAATGAGTTTTATGAGTGGAGAATTTTCTGAGCATATGTTTGTTTGGCCTTGGTGGATGCAGATTCTAGATTCACACAGCAAGAGCTTCCTGCTTGTAAACCTATTTTAACGCCGGGATGGGTATGGTTTAGAATATTTCACGACTGATTTCTGTTTGACTTCTGCTTCAGTGTAGTGCTGTTCTTTGTTTTTTTAATTACTTGACTGTTATTTTTAATGTTTTCAGGTCATTACATCATTCATTATTGTTGGAGTTGTGTTTATCCCTATAGGCCTTGCTTCCTTGTATGCATCAGAACATGTAAGTCTATTTTAATCTTGTTTGACTATGTTGCTAATTGCCTTGTTTTGTAGATGGCTCTAACTTGAAGCTCTTTTTTTTTTTTCCCTTCCCATCTGGCATCATGTAGGTGGTGGAAATTGTGGAGCGATATGACAAAGATTGTATTCCCCCTGATTATAGAAATAACAGCCTACATTATATCCAAACCAGCGAAATTAACAAGACTTGTACAATGACCATTAATGTTAGTCCAATTTCCTTACTTGATGTGCTTAAAGAAATTTGGCTTCTTTCTTTTATTTGTGTCTGTCTTCTTTTAATCTAAGCTGCATTGTTTTTCAAAGATGCCTTGACTGAAGATTATTTCAGGTTCCAAAGCACATGAAAAGTCCTGTTTTCATCTATTACGAGCTTGATAACTTTTACCAGAACCACCGTCGGTGAGTAGAAGAAATATTTACAGCTGTGTGGTTTTTGTGTATCCTTATAAGGTGTGAGGTATATGTTTGGCAATAACTTTTCTTATTCATATAAGGGATTATATTTTTAAATGTTATTTTCCTCTTTTTTCTTAGCAAATTGTCATTCTCAGAAAATATGATGTTACAACTGCTAATTGCATATATGTTGAATTAATTTTTTGTCTGATTTGGACCTTTAAGACCTTCAAATGTGGTACATGCTTTTAACACCTTTAGAAAATTGACTTCATTGTGATCATAAATATGTATCTATATAGACTATTGTCATTCGTGATATCACCAAGGCTTTTCATTGAAGAGCAGCTACCTGTTGTGGTCTTTAATTTTCTCCATTTGGCATGTTCTATTAACAGTTGGTGCTGCTATCTAGGTTTCAGTTATGAAAAGAACAAAAAATACAAAACCGTTAAAAGTGCGGATTGTCACGTCGGATGATTAAACTGGGAGTTTGTAAGAGCAAAAGTGTTACATTGATTGCTCAACTTAGAAAAGATAATAAAAGTACAAAAGCATAACTAAGGTTGCTAACCAAATGCTTTTTCCATTTTTCGTCTGTTTCTAGGCTGGCACATGGAATGCACAAAGAATTCCCCTGCAAATCACACTTGTGCTGTTTATGGATTTTGAAATTTGAATTTAGCTCAGTAGTTGATATGGTCTGCCAGTAATACAGACCACTCTTTGATTATATTTTTTTGTGCTTGATCCTTCATTCGCTATTCTCTATAAAAGGTAGATCTCAGTCCTCAATTTGGTGCTAGAAATTTGCTATATGGCAAATCACCACAAAAAATTTCTTTTAGACAAATCCCGGAACCCAGAATTTGTATTTGTCAGAATGGCAAGGAAAGTAGAAAAATCATCAAGGTAAAAGTTGGAGTTGCAATTAAACTATGTTTATATGGGTTGCATTTCAAGTGATGTTGTACTTGTACATAAGTAGACCATTTTACGATAAAAAAGTAGTTGTACCATTATAATGGTTGCTTCTTTTCATTTGAGAGTCTGGATTGTTCTGTTGATCTATGCCCATAGTCCCGTTTCCATATTTGGTAATATGCAATTCGTAGGAGTTTGAATTAAAGTTTCACTTGGAAATTTTGAAACATATTGGGTTTTCTGACTTTGCTATGATATGAATTTTTTTCCTGAAGAAAATTTTCAGGTTACTGATATTTTTGCATTAATTGTGGAAACCTCCTCACAGTTGAATTTGCTTTTCACATGTAATTAATGTACTGCTTAGGAATCTTCTTGTGCTAGGGTTCTTTTGACATGCTTCTGCAATTTGAAATGTGAAAATTTTGCTGACAGATATGTAAAAAGTCGAAGTGATAAGCAGTTACGAAGCAAGGCCAGTGAAGGTGTCACAGAAACCTGCAAACCGGAAGCTGTCACATCAAATGGGCAACCAATTGTTCCTTGTGGCCTTGTTGCATGGAGTTTGTTCAATGATACATACAGGTTTTCGGTAAAAAAAGAGGTTTTAGATGTCAGCAAAAAGAACATCGCTTGGAAAAGTGACCAGGAGCATAAATTTGGTTCCGATGTCTATCCTAAAAATTTCCAGAGTGGAAGCTTGATTGGAGGTGGAAAACTCAATCCAAGGATACCTGTAAGTATCTCCCTCTTCTTCCTGCATGTTCGAGTCTTTTTGTATAGTTTGTGAATTAAATTATACTTGGTTTTCCCCTTCTTCTTATTTTTTCATTCCATAGGTAATTCTTTTCCTTCTCCCCTTTCTAAATCGATCTAGTTGCTGGTTTTTCTTGAAACAGTTGAGTGAACAAGTAGATCTTATTCTATGGATGCGTACTGCAGCACTGCCAAACTTCAGAAAACTTTATGGAAAGATAGAGAAGGACCTTCAAGCTAACACTACAATTTCGGTTACCATTGAGAATAATTATAACACTTACAGTTTTGGAGGCAAAAAGAAGCTGGTTCTTTCAACCACGAGTTGGATAGGTGGAAAAAATAGTTTCCTGGGCAGAGCTTATATTGCTATTGGAGGCTTGTGCTTGTTCTTGGCAGTATGCTTTGTATTTGTGTATGTGTTCAAGCCAAGGTGAGAATGGTTCAAAAATCCTATTAATTGCTCGATTTTTTCTGTGCCAACAACAGTAAATATTTCTAGCTTTGATGGAAATATTCATCCTGAGTGTTTGAGATGGTTTATGTGCTTTATGCAGGCCCCTTGGTGATCCATCCTACTTATCTTGGAACAGGAATCCATCAGGACAAATGAATTAAAACCTTAAACGGTTAAACCATGTTCTGTCCATTCACAAGTTCATCGAAACACTTCCTTGCCATTCTCCTGCACCGGTTTCATTTCCCTCGCCTCAAATTAACAGTTCCATGCAGGAATCTAGAGCCTCGTTTTCTGATAAATGCAACAACATAACGCTGTTAAATTATTGTATGTTAGGCTGATTTTCGTTGTTGCATTTTGTCCTTTTGCTTGGTCTTTTGACATTGAGATGAGACACTGGTTTGATAAATCCATTTTATATAGTAGATTAAGAGGTTGTTTAGGAGTTTGG
>Ga0325411_1006025_pt1 | contig 13346 bp, 11 predicted proteins | sample PopdelMetagenome_13_FD_206181 | JGI IMG/M metagenome (GOLD analysis project Ga0325411, IMG submission 206181) | Populus deltoides microbial communities from Bellville, Georgia, United States - Xylem-PdIQD-R4 | ecosystem: Host-associated > Plants > Phyllosphere > Stem > Wood/Secondary xylem... | reverse complement strand
AACCACAACTTCAACCACAGATTTAACCAAACACCAACTTTTTTTGAAATCAACCTCACAAAAAGTACTTTTTATTAAACTGCTTTTTTTAAACCACAACCACAAAAGCTACCACAATACCAAACACACTCTTAATTAATTTGTAAGGACGGTAGAGTGGAAGAAACAATGAATTTGTTGGAAAAGATGAGAACGAAAGGATGATGACAACCATTTTCAAATCGAAGAAGGACCATGAGCACAGTTAATGAGTCAGATATAAGAAAATACACATAATTAATTGAAGCTAGATCATGTCTTCAACTACATGTTATTTTGCGCTTCTATAAATCCCTTAAAAGATGTCTTGTCTTAAACTAAAAATAACCTCATTCTTTTTTCATGATGTTGGGTTTTATACAAACTAAAGTAGCCTAGCAATGGATATTTGAGAAGTACTCTTATTATTTTGAATAATTGCTTCAGCAATTCCAGCTTCCTTTCATGATTATAGATTATGTGTTTCTCATGTTTTATTTTCTCTTCTTTTTTTTAAAAGATTTTTAGTGATTTGGTTTTGTTTCCTGTTCAGTCATGTTTCATTTTCTTTTTCAAAAAAATGATTTTTCATGATTTGCTTCATTAAAGTTCGAACATTGAGCAATTAGGTCTTTATTCATGGAAAATCTTTTTTTTTATTTAATTTTTTTCCTAGATCAATTGCAATTGAACCCCTGGATTTTAATGCCATTTACAAAACAGTCTTTGATTTTCAATTTAATCAATTTAGTTCTTAATTGGCTCTTCAATTTTTAATTCTTTCAAAATTATCACTGAAAAAATAAATTAAACTCCCTATAGTACCCATGTCTTTTCACTTTAGTCTTCGGACTTTAATATCTTGCAATTTTGCCCCGAATCAGCTCCAAACTTTGGTATTTCTTTAATTAAGCCTATGATTTCATTAATTAAACTAATTTCAAGTTTAATTAAGTCCTTAAACTTATCAATTTTTCAATTAAGCTTCTGATTTCATTAATTACACTAATTCAAATTTTAATTACGTCCCCAAACTTCTCAATTCTTTCAATTTCTACCAAAATTGATTCTCATATTTATAATTTCATCCCTATTAGTCTTCAAACTTTCAATTTATGTTGTCTTGACCTAAATTTCAATTTATTTTTCATTCATTTATTTTTTTTAATTCAAAAATTGGGTTATGACAACCAGCATTTCGCTTGCTATTCCATCAATTTTATGTTTGATGATCACTCATTTCTTTTCCTTTAACAATTCCCTTCTAAGAACAAACTTGATGAAAAAAAATGCTAGCGACAGTGCACCAACACTATGCCTAGTAACCTCTACAATTGGTAACATCTCCTCTTGCATAAACTGTGAATCTCCCAACACCATGATTTTCAACAACACCTCTGCCCAATGCTCAACCCCACATCATTACAAGTGTTAAAACTAACAAAGACATCATTACAAGTGGTCTAGGACGTTTAACTTCTTCTGTATGCTTGCGTGGGGAGTAGTCATGGATCCATGAGCAGGGCAGATCTGTAATAAGGGGAAGGCATGTATAGAATGTATTTGGTTTGGAGAGGATTGTTTTGTAAAAAACAACATTTTTCAGTTTTATCCTTGCCATTGATTATCATTTTGAATCATTTATCAATTGTTTTCTTTAAACTTTATTGAAAGCTGGGAAGCATAAATAAGAATACATGATATGGATATGTTATCATATGATATGAAAGGTTGTACTCCTCCCACCTATAAAAACATGGATATGCATTTTAAAAATAAAATTATGACACAATATGCTTTGGATATGCTAACAAAATTGAAATTTTTTTTTTTTTAAAAGGACCTAAAACAAGCTAAAGTTAACTCGAGTTAATCATCCAAACCCATGACATAGGTTATGATGTTGGAATCATCTCATAGAAGGCAAACTCTAAAAACCTAGAAAACCAAATTCTCAATTAGCCAAATGTCGAGTTGATCCATTACATTATAATTTATATGGACGGCATGTATCTTCTAAAAAAAGAAACCTAGTTATACCTCAAGTCAATCACCTAAATAATTTTGGTAAAGATACTTTTTGTTTTTTTTTTCATTTGTATTATCAGGTAATTTCTTTCTAATCTCCAACAATTTGAGATGATATTGGCTATGGAGAACTCTAATGTTATCAATGGGTAAATCTCCATTAAAATGGGTGACCTTAACAATCCAACAATTTGAGATGATATTGGCTATGGATAAAAACTTTGTTTTATCTTATTCTATTGAATGTTAGCTATGTCTTAACAAAAACAAATCCTAAGAAAAAAATAATGAAAATATGAGTAAAGAAGAGTTAACTCAATAAGAGAGAGAAGTTAAAAAATAGGAGAAGGATAATAATAATAATTGTTACAATTATTTACTAAATTGTCTTTCTAATGAGCTTTATGATTATTATGATCAAGATTTTACTTCTATCAAGAAGATTTGGAAGGCACTTCATAAAAAATATGATACCAAAGAAGCTATTTCCAAAAAAGTATACTTGTAGTTGATTTGTAAGTTCTAAATGAATGAAGAAATTAAAGCTCATGGTTGATCAAGCCTATGAATTCCAAATGATTTCTCAAGAGATCTGTAACGAAGGCATCCAAGTAGATGAACAAATGCAAGTTGTAGCCATCATTTTTAAGTTGCCTAAATCTTAGATAGGCTTTGACAAAGGTATAAGGCATAAGCAAAATAAGCTCTCAATTGAAGCTCTTATTACTCGTCTAAGAGTAGAATAAAAAGTAAGGAACCAAGACAAATTAATTGAACTCAATGGTTCAACTGGTACAAATATAAATTTAATCACTTCTCACAAAAATCCCCCTCACCTAGAAAAAACCCATGGAAAGTTTAGGCCAAAAAAAAAATATTTCAAGAAAAAACCTTATGAAAATCATTTTCATTCCAACCAAGCAAGAAATAATGGAACATGTCCTAAAATACCATCAAATAATGGCAACCACAACTATGATAAAAATAATTATGCTTGTTTTATTTGTGATAAACCTGAGTATGGTTCTAGAACTTGTTGTTTCTTAAAACATGGGCTTGTTGCACAAGCTAATATTACTAAAGAGCCACTAGTGCCTATGATTTATGAGATTATTAAATCTTGAAGGTTCAGATGCATGACTGATTGATTCGGGAGCTAATAGATATGTCTCTAATAACAAAACCTTGTTCAATTAAATGAGAGAAAAAAATCCTACTTGGTGAGTCACACACTATTGATGTTGTAGGGGGTAGAGATGTTCTTATCAAACTTACATCTGAAAAAGAAGTCACTCTTAAGGATGTATTGCATGCTCTTGAAATTCACAAGAATTTAGTTTCTGATTTCTTTTGAATAAGGCTGGTTTTAAATAAGTTATTGAGGCTGATCAATATGTATTTTCTAAAAAAAAGACCTATTTGTTGGAAAAGATTATGCATATGATAGAATGTTTAAACTTAATATTGAATTAAATGAAATTGCTATTTTTAGTTACATTGTTTCTTGTGTGAATGTTTGGTATATTAGATAATCTCATATAAATTCTAAATATGTGAGAAACTTAAGTAATCTTGGCTTAATTCCAAAACCTAAAAATGAATTTGAAAAATATAATTTGAATCTTGTAGCATGACTAAAATTTCAAGAAAACCTTTTAAAAGTATTGAGTATAATTTTGAATTATTAGAACTTATACATACTGATATATGTGATTTTAAAGATATTTTAACTCGTGTTGGTAATCATTATTTTACAACTTTCATTGGTACTTGTTTCAAATATTCATATGTTTTTCTTATGAAACATAAAAGTGAGGCTTTTGAAAATTTTTTTTTTTTTTTAAAGAAGTTGAAAATGAAACTAGCAAAAAGATTAAAGGTTTCAAAGTGATAGAGGTATGAAATATGGTTCTATTGACTTTAATAATTTTATTCAATCTCATGATATTGTGTATAAAGTTATAGTTCTATATTCGCCTTCTTCAAAAAGTGCGGTCGGAAGAAAAAATAAGACCTTAATTTATTTGGTAAATCTTATACTTATAAGTTTTAGTGCTCCTAAAATGTTTTATGGAGAAGCTGTTTTATCCGTAAATTTTATTTTAAATAGAATTCCATACAAAACATCTATTTTAACTCTTTATGAATTATGGAGAGGTTATGAACTAAAATTAGATTTTTTAAGAGTTTATGGTTGTTTATCTTTTGTTAAACTTTATGATCCTAAAAGACCAAAACTTGGTAAACTTTTGCTTGTGTTTTTTAGGTTATTCCTTGAATAGTAAAGCTTATAGATTTTTTGATCTTGATAATAAAACTATCATTGAATTTATAGATGCTATTTTTCATGAAAAGAAAAATTCTTTTTAAAATAGAAAATAGTGGGGATAAAAGTTTTCAAGAAATTATTAACCAACTTCATGAAGATTTAAAAATGAAAAATTTGGTGCATGTTTACTTGATAATGGTTTCAAAACTAATGACAATTGCATATATTATAAATCTTTCAATAATATTTATGTGATTATATACCTATACATAGATGATCTTTTAATTTTTGGTTCTAATAAGGATATTATTGATAGTACTAAATTATTGCTTCAAAATAATGTTGATATGAAGAATTTGAGTGAAGCAAATATGATTATTGGAATGAGAATTACCAGAACTTCTCATGATATTTTTATTGATCAATCTCATTACATTGAAATTTTCATGAAAAAAATATAATTTTATAGATTTTAAACATATAGGACTCTATTTGATTGCATTGCACATTTGCTTCCTATAAAAAATTGATAATGATGTTTGCTACCAAAAGAAACATGCTAATATTATTAAAAGTTTTAGGTATGCTATTGGCTGTACAAGGCCTGATATCACTTTTAATGTTGGGGTTCTAACAAGGTTTACTAGCAAACCCAATATTCATTGAAATGATATAACTTGTTTAATGAGATATTTGAAAGGAAAAATGCACTAAGGCATATTATATTAAAAGTATCTCGTTGTCCTTAAAGGGTACAATGATGGTGATTGGAATACCTTATTAGGTGATTCTTTATTTACTACTGGCTATGTTTTCACTTTAGATGGAGGAGCAATATGTTGAAAAAAAAAAAAACAATCAATCATTTTCAAATCTACCATGAAGGCAGAGTTGATAGCTGTAGTCACGACCAATGATGAAGTGGGTTGGTTACATAATTTTATATATGAAATTTCTAAGTGGGAAAAACCAATAGCAGCTATCTTAATTCATTGTGAAAGCATTGCTATTATTGAAACAATGCATAATAAATATTACAATGGTTATTCCAGATATATTAAAAGAAAGCATAGTATTGTGAAATCATATATGAAGAATAGTACCATAAATTTTGACTATCTTAGTACAAAGAATTATATTGTTGATCATTTTACAAAAGCTTTGGCCAAAGATTTGATCTAGATAACATCAAGGTGGATATGTTTTAAGCTCAAAGAAATATAAATTACTTATGAGGATACCCTACCTAGTTGACTATAGATCCCAAGATCTAGGTTCAAATGGAAGAACAAATCATAAAGTAATGGATTAACATGCACTAATCTATTTGTATCCATCCCTATGGTGCAAATGCATATATCACCAAATGAAATAAGATTAAGTTTCTTTAATGAAAATTTTAATATGTTCTATTGGGATGTTAAAGTCATGAGAACATTCTTGATAAACACACTATATGACCATGAAAATAGAACTGTTTCCTTTGAGAATTGAGTGAGTTCTTAAAATTGTTCATGAAAGTCAAGATCAAGCACAAGGTCGCAATGTACTGGCATTGAAACTCATCACAAAATACATAATTATTGTTTTTTGATGATACAATATTTATCTTCCATAAAAAAAACCTTAGTCCAAGAAAAGGTTCACCGCTGGCTTAATAGTAATATTGTTGAAGTACTAAGTAAGGGTTCAAGCTATTAGCACCTTTATTATATAATACATATGACTATTATTTTTTTAAAAAATAAGTGGGGAATTGTTAGAATATTTTTATAAAAATTCAAAATTTTAAAGAGTTGTTATAAGAAAATAATTACCCTTTTAATTTTTTGCACATACAATACTTTATATGCCTTTTAATTGTCTTTTAATTACAAGCATTTACAGAACATTATATGAGTTTTAATTATAATTTACAAAGCATTAATTATTTTATTTTCATGTTACAAAATGTTATATGCCTTTAATTGCAAGTTATAAAACATTACGCATAACAATCATTTTCTTTTTAAAAATGATCATTAAATCTTTAATAGTTTAGAATTTAAATACTTGTACTCTCTCTTACCTATATATAAATATACAACAACATCTTAAATATCTATTCATTATATTATCTACAGAATCTTTCTCCCAATAAACCAAAGCCATGCAAAACAATTTTATTTTGTTGTTCCATTTGAGTAGGAGTAGGAGTGGTGCTATTCTTTCTAGAGTTTCAGTCTTACAAGTTGTGCAAGCTTGTGAGACAAGAAAAAGCGGGCAAGCTTTTTGTATCTCTAAGATGTCTAGCAACACTTTCATGATTCATCACATTAGAATTTATGTGAATGACGCGTATCATCTCAAGAAAGCAACACTGCTAGATGGACCCTTATTCATATTCATAGCAGTCGTAGTTTCTTCTTCCAACAAAGGAAATCCTTTTGGTTCATTTACCACGCATGTTTCATGACTCGAACCCAGCCCTAGAATTAGAATATGAACTAGCTTCTAACCCAGCACCAGAACCATCACCCGACCCAGATAAGAAGATGATGAACTGGAATTGCAACGAGAGGATCTAGAACCTGAACCTGCTCCAGCACCAGATCCTCATCCACCACCACCAGCCCATTATACCCAAACCAACTCCCGACCCTCCAAGGTCCATGCCCAAGTCCTTTCTTGCAACCCGGCTTTCACCGACAGCTAAAGATGCAACATGGAGGCCTAGAATTGCTAAACACTTCAAATTGCATATATTTTAGGCCGAGAAACCAAAGGTCCAAAGTAACAAGTACTATGCATGCATGTGTATACTATATACGAGTATTCTTTTAGTTATTAGAGATTACAAGTTTTTGTGGGAGGCAAATTGAAAGATGGAGCTATATTTTTACACTTGTAGATAGTGAGGCTTGGGACTTGGTAGTGGGCATGATAAAGAGTGTAGGCGTGGGGATTGTATCAGAAAGTAGAGGAGGGGACATCATGTGCTAATTTTCTTCATGAATTATTACGCATTGCCATGTGTAATGTGAACATTCTTTTTGTAAATTCCATTAAAAACTTGTGGACAAAAAAGCTGAGAAATGGATTGCATAGCTGGGAGATGATTTTGGAGTCTGATACGCTGGACACAACATTATGAAGGTGCCGTCCCATTATAGATCGTGGAGTGTTATCGATCTGTACTGTCGAATATTGCCGCTGAATATGGAGGAAATTAAAAAAAGTATTGCTTAACACATGCTAGATATGCTAGAGAAGATAATGACTGGAGTGTTATTAGTCAACTTAGTGGATCAACAAAGTTAGTATACACACACACACATACTTAAATCGCTCATAAATTATAGTATTTTATTGGAATTGTATGTTGACTATGAAAACTTCAAAATTGTTTTAAAATGGGACAACAAAATCCAATAATTAAAAGTTGAAAATTAACTAATAAATCATATGATTAGTTTTAATAATAATAATAATAATAATAATAATAATAATAATAATAATAATAATATAGGATCTTTGGTTATTATTGCATGGTAATATAAAACCTTTTTAGGATACGATAATTTAACATTTTAAGTTCAAATCATTCTTTAATATTATATTATAGTTTGAATTAACTAAATGTGTAACATTCTCACCTTTTCTTCTCATTAAAATTAAATAATTAAATATAATATAGTGGTGAATATGTGTATATTTTAAATTTAAAGAACTTTTACTTGATGATAGGTGTTAGATAGTAATATTTGATCTTTTAGATTGAGTTGGACTTTTTATAATTATTTTTTCAAATTATCCTTGACTCATATAGAAGAAGAAGAAGATGATGATGATGAAAATGATGAAGATGATGATGATGATTATTTACAATAGCTATAAATATTAAAAAAAAAACTCATTTAAACAAAACAATTTAAACCATTTGTATTTTTGCCAATATTTTTTTTATTTTTATCAATTGATATATAATTATGACTCTAAAATAATAAATTAAATTAAAATTTAAAATATTATTAAATTGGATCTTAATATTTTTAAAAAAAAGACATTTAGTTATAGTCTTATCTTATATTTTATATTATTAGATTAAATTATTTATTTCGTTTGAGAAACACTTTCTATTAAAGAAAATCTTCGTCAAAAGATAGCATAAAATATTTATGTGTATCTATATTTTTGGTATTCTCCTCATATTTATTAAAAATAAACTTTTTAATATTTACCCTATATTTATTAAAAAGATATAAAAAGATAAGACTATATTTGTGTGTGTGTGTATATATATATATATATATATTATTTGAAAAAAAAACTCCTTTAGACATAAAAAAACTCACTAATAATGTAATGTTATAGTGATTGTAAAGGAGAAGTTATTTTAATTTTATAGTATTAGAATATAAATATTAGTATTGGAGATCCACTATATTTTTATTAAGTTTTACTTTTCTTAGGTTTTTTTAAGATTTTTCAATTATAGATATTTATAAATATAAATAACCAAAATTAAAAAATTAAAAAAATTATATTATGAATTATCATATTTTATTTGTTTATAGATGTTTCTAATTTTGAAAAGACTCCTTTAAACAAAAAGATTCGTAAGTTTTATTTATTTATCCCATATTCTTAATATCTATTTACCCACATATAATTAAAATTTTAAAATTAATTAAATTATATCAAAATTTAGAAAATTATCAAATTTCACCTTAGTTATTATCTTATAAGGGACCATTGGCTATTATAAAAAATAACATAAATTTTTATCCATGCTTATATTTTTAATATTTTCCTCACATATAATTAAAATAAAAGGATTTAATAACTAGAATGTAATATGATTAGGTTAAGAGTTAAATGGAGCCCCGAATAAAAGTTTTACTCACATCATACATTTTATGTATTTTAAAAATTAAAATAATTTAATGAATTTTGATATAATTTAAATATTTTAAAATTTTATATTTGTTTTGGGATAATATAATTTGATGAATAACATCAAAATTCATCAAATTATTGAATTAGTTTTTGTTATTTTCTTACTCTTTAAGACATACACTAATAATTCTTTTTGTGCGAGAGATGGGAGAGGGATTCTATATTATCAAATGAAGAAGTAAGTGAAAAGTGGAGGAGAGAAATGTTAGATTTTAATTCATTTTAAAAACGTTCATCAATTTTACATATCAACAACAAAAATTGCTAGAATTTTTTTTAAAATTTTTATTCCATCATCGCTTCCATATAAAATTATTGACATAAATGTATTGTTGTAAATTTTGTCAGTAAACAAAGAAAAAATATTTTTCTTTCGTGTTTTTTATTTTTATTTTTTAATTTTTTAGTAGTGTAAATAATTTTAAACAATATATTAGAAAGTAGCAAAAATGTTATAAATTAGTTAATGAAAACATGGGCGATGAAGCACATACTAAGAAACTAGTTACAATAAATGATTACTTATAAATGAATTTAATTTTGATTTTTGTATATATGGAACATATATATATTAGCTGTAGCATGGACTAGAATATTGGCCCCCCTAGTGCTTCTTGTCAAATCATTTTTTTTTAATGTACAAACAATTATTTTTTGTTTTTTAATAATTATTTTTAATTATAAATTTAAAATATGATGTATGTTGAATGATATTTTTTTAAAATGTTGATATAGAGACATATTGAATTATATTTGTTTTATAAATATTAAGATTATGACATACTGGATTGATTTGTATTAACTTATCAAATATATAACTCAGGTCATGATATCGTAATAACCTTATAAAAAGTAAATTAAATAAACTATGAAGGTAATCAACTCAATGTTAAAAAAAGAAATAACCTGTAAAACTTACAAACCAGGGTATGAGATCAGGATAACCCTATATAAGAAGCAAATAAATTTTTTTTATGAAGTTTAATTTCCAACTAACTCAATATTGAAGGATGAAATAGAAAAAAAGATTAATTAAACAAAAAGATAAAAAACCCTGAGTCAACCTGTGTCAACCTATTAAAATCGCAATCTAGGTTATAAAACCAAAATAACTTCATAAAAAAACAAATAAAAAAAATTACAAAGGTCAATTTCCAACAAAACTAATGTTGAAGGTAAAAATCGAGAAAATAAATAAATTTATGAGATTGAGATAACTCTATAAAAAACAAGTTGAAAAAACTATGAGGACGAATTCTGAAACAACTTAATATTGAAAGATATAATAATAAAAAAAGAATATTGAGTTGTTAGAAAGTGAAATTGAAAAAAAATATTTAATTAAAAATAACAAAAAATAATTTGAGTCAACCTACGAAATCCATTTACCAAGTCATGAGATCGAGATAGCCCCATGGAAAACAAATAAAAAAATTACGAAACCCAATTAATAAAGAATAAAAAATTTACAGAGTCAAACTAGGTAAACCTACCAAACTCATGATTCAGGTCGTAAGATCAAGATAATTCTGTATAAAGCAAATTAAAAAAATATAAAACTTAATTCTCAATCAACCCAACACTAAAATTTTATATATATATATATATATATATTTAACAGCCCAAGTGAAAGTTTTGAGATATAATCATTAGTTTCTTTTATTTACTCACAAGGAGCTTCCTTTATTTACCCACATTGTTAAATTAAAAATATATTAATTAATATAGCTTGGTGTTTAACTATAGACCAAGACATATTATATTATGGATTGAAAATGCAATAGTCATTTATCATTCTAGAAAAAACAATGAACTAATTATTAGAGGTAATATGATTTTTTCACAAGGGTGAAATGAATCATTATCAAATTGACAAGGAAGAAATAAGTTTTATAAACATTTTAAAACGATAGTAAAATAACTAAATTACTTTTAATAAAAATATTTTTTAAAACTGGCGTCTAAGGACTTTTTATATTTTCACTATTCAAAGCACATTCAAATTATTTAATTATTCTTAAAAACAAAATTTCTTTAAATCACATCTAGTTTTTTTTTTTGTATTTTCGTCATAGTTTTTTTTTTTTATATAATCAAGTTGACTCAAGACAATTTGGTAATTTAACAAATATAAATATTATCTTAAAAAAATATTGACATGTGTATCGACGCATCATGGCATTGGTTGTGGTCGTGTCATTCAGGCCTTGTGTAAGGATGCATTAAACGACCAAACAGTGGCTTCCAGGGTAGTATTTGAATCGTTTTGATGAGCCTTTCATCCCTAGATGTTACTTGTAGCTTATTGACCTCCAATTTGACACTAACAACCTTTTCTCTCTCCTTCTTCTCTATCCTTGATTTCTGCACCTCCTTTTAAATTTTTAAAGCAACCTTTAATTTTTTTTTTCATATTCGGTCCTTATTCTTTTGATTATTATTTATTTTATTTAAAATAATTTATAAAATTTTGTTTTTTTTTCAATTTCATCCTCTAATTTTTTCATCTATCATATTTGGTCTTCATTCTTTTAACTCCTATTTGATTTATTTGAGATAATTTTTAAATTTGATTTTTTTAATGATTTCATCCACAATTTTTTTTCCTATTACATTTGATCCTTATTCTTTTGATTACTATTTTTTTTTTATATTTGGAATTTTTTTTCATCCTTGAACATTAAATTGGTTAAAAATTGAGTTTCTTAATTGAGCCCGGGTTTAGAATTTTATGGGTTGTGACTTTAGAAAATTAATCAGGTTTAAGAGTTTTATTCGAGTTTGCTTGCTTTTTTTGTTCTTTTTTAAGCTTACTTTCTTTCTTATCTTTCATTTTTTATATTAGTTATTGTTATTTTTTTTATTCATTTTATTTACTATCAAAATGATATTTTTAATCTTATTATTAAATCAATCTAGAGTTTATTAAAAGAAAAAGAAAAACGAAAAAGGAGCATAGACCAACAAATCACAAAACACCACGATGATTTCAACCACCATTCTTAAATAAAGCAGTACAGATAGTAAATAAGGTACAAAGAGAGTACAATCCATTCGTAGGAGTGCAAATAGTCACACTACCATATGCGATACTCCATTATTCTTCTTTCAAAATACCAAGTCCTCCATGCTCTTTAACCCCGACCGTTTCTTGAACCAGAGCCAGCCCTAGAACCAGCATATGAACCAGCTTCTGACCCAGCACCAGAACCACCACCCGACCGGGAGCCAGCCCTAGAACCAGCATATGAACCAGCTTCTGACCCAGCACCAGAACCACCACCCGACCCGGAGCTAGAACTTGACGAAGAAGAAGATGAGCTTGAACTTGAACTAGACCCAGACCCAGAACCCGAACCCGAACCCGAACCCGAACCCGCTCCAGCACCAGAGCCTGATCCACCACCACCCAGCCCTATACCCACTCCAACACCCAGCCCTACCCCTAGCCCTCCAAGGTCCAGGCCCAAGTCTTTTCTCGCAACCCGGCTTTCACTCACAGCCGAAGTTGCAACAAGGAGAACAAGAATTGCTAAACACTTCAAATTGCCCATTTCTTAAGCCTAGCAACCACAGGTCCAAAATTATCAGATACTAGATGTATACTATATGTAAGAGGAATGTTGTTTTAGCTATATATATATATATATATTACACTCGCAAGTTTTTTGTGAGGGGAGAATGGAAAGATAGAGCTATATTTATACTTGTAGATAGTGAGGTTTGGTGGTGTTTATGGTAGCACATAAAATTAAAGTTGGCAGGCGTGCAGACTGTAGCAGAAAATTGGTGGAAGCTGGGGACGTGCTAATTAATTTTCTTTATTTATGAATTATATATCATGCATTGCCAAGTGTATGCGATATGAACATTTTTTAAATTAGTGTTTGACCAAAGTTTGTGGCTAAAAAAGCTGAGAATTGGATTGCAACGTGCGTTGGACATGAGTTTATGAAAGATGGTGCCTGCCGTCCATGAATTTCAAACCCACTATAGATAGTGGAGCTTGTTTGATTGGATTGTACTGTTGATGTTGCATTGAAGGAATATATAGAAAAATGCTTAAACATGTTAAATATGCCAAGGAGAAGAC
>Ga0325411_1006023_pt1 | contig 13352 bp, 8 predicted proteins | sample PopdelMetagenome_13_FD_206181 | JGI IMG/M metagenome (GOLD analysis project Ga0325411, IMG submission 206181) | Populus deltoides microbial communities from Bellville, Georgia, United States - Xylem-PdIQD-R4 | ecosystem: Host-associated > Plants > Phyllosphere > Stem > Wood/Secondary xylem... | reverse complement strand
GGCTCCTATGCAGTTAAGAGCTAGTTTGTTTGTTGTTGAGTTTAAAGATGCTGGTGTTGCCGAGTTATGTGGTTTCACTCTGTATTCTTGGTTCTTCATTCTTGTTGCTGATGGTGGCTAGGCTACAAGGGGAGCTGATTATTGGGTGTGGCTTTGCGCTCATTCCATGTGGTGATGTGATGAGCTTGTTGCTTGGTTAAATTAGACCTTTACCATTATTGTGCATTAAATTCACAATCAATTTGACTATGTTTTTGGTTTTTTTTTTTATTTGCATTGGAAGAGTTGCTTCTTTTTTAGTGAGATTTGACATCCCTTTCATTAATTTGTGACAATTGGTTTCAATGTTCTCTTGGTTGGTCTCTCTTAGCGCTTTTACATTCCCATCTACATGGAAATAGGTGAATGTTTGTTCCTATTTTTATTTCGTTAGTTTTTTTTTCTTTATTTGCCAAGGGTCAGTTTCTCCCCTTCCTATCATTTCACCATCTATTTGATTGGCCTAAGTGATGTTTTTCTATCATTTTTAAGAGAGTATTTAATTAACTTTATTTTCAATTAACTTCCATTTCTAGCTCAGCTCTGAAGAGTGCCAGTTAAGGTTATCAAAAACGTGTTTTGACTCCTAAAATCATATGATTTTACGAGTCAAAACACAAAAACGTGTTAAATCGGGTTAAAAACTCGAAAACCAGTAAAATCGGTCAAACCCAGTCAAACTCGTGTAAAAGCGGTTCGACTCGTTAAAATCGCTCAAACCGGACCGATTTCACGATTTTACATTGAAAATAAAATAGTTGCACTCCCCTTTCCCCATGAGTCCCCACCACCCCGCCCGACACTTTACCCTTCCCCTTTCCCCTTTCCCCTTTCCCCAAATCGTCAGTCCATTTCCCTAAATCGCCAATCAGATTAAGAAATCAACTGCCATGTAATCCTCTGCAACATGCCACATACATTCTTGTATCTTAAGGCAATCTATGATTTGCCTTGCAGTCCTTTATTCCCTCTAAGGTACGATTATTATCTTTTTCTCTTTGCTAATTTTAAAATGAGGAAAGTGTTTAGCCTTCTTTCGTTGCTAGCTGACTTTGATGTCTTGGTTTTTGCTGGTTATGTTTGAAATAGACAAAACTTGTGAGCCATTTTTCTTGTTGCAAAGTAATGCTTTTGTTCTCTTCTTTTGATGTTTTTGAAAGGATTTCAAAACGGCTTGTGTTTGTTTGATTTTAGAGTTGGAAATCGATTGTACAAAAAATTGGTTTAGTAAACCTCGATACTCTCAATCGACCTTTTTTTTTCTTTTTTGAGTCTTAGTTGTCCTATTTGACTGCATTTAATATTTCTATTTGATGGCTGCGGCTTGTGTTGCTTTTTATCTTATATGTGATGCTGATGATCATTTGGCTATGGTGTGGGGAAAGGTGTAGCTCATGATGAGAAACGAAGATACTCTAATGTTGGCAAGCATTTTTGTGGTCCTGTAAATCTTCCAACTCGGTAAGTATATAATCATGTTTCTCTCTATTTAGCTTTTTCAACTGCACTGAACTTGCTTAGATGGATTGTGTTTTATCTTGATGTGTTAAGCAGAACATTTACTAACCTACTGCAGTGGTATAAGTAGAAAGCACTTTGAGAACTTGCCAATTTCTTTTGCTTTAGTTTTTCTGGGAGCCTTTTCTACTCTAGTAGGGGAGCCTTATTCAAATAACCAATTAAGCTTGCATTTACTGAAATTAATCATCAAGAATGGATAATAGGCTATTTTTGTTGATTTTCCGTTGTGATTGATTATTTTTATTGACTATGGGATGCAACCAAAACATGTTTTTGATAACCTTGGATGCAACTATTGAATTGTTATTGGCTGATTGATCAATAATCATGCCAAAGGTTGTTGAGACACAGTCCGTGTTGCTTCAACTTATATTGGTGTTCGTCATCTTTTCGGGCTTTCTCGAGAATGGAAATGCTGGGATAACGAGTGCTTCATTCGGTTAGAATGACCATCTATTGACATCCCTCTTGATAATGAAGTATTTGTAGTCCCAAAGGGTCATAATGCACCATAACAAGTAAGCAATTGAATATCTTGTGCTAAAATGATCTGTGGTGAGATTGCATATGGGCATATGAATATGCTTGATAATTTTATCTGTTATGCCCAACTTTAAAGCTCATGGAATTATCATGCAATTATGTGAAGATGGAAAGGGAAAGAAATGACGATTTGGTGCATGCGCATATTCTTGAACACCAATAGATTGTTTGTTTTAAGTTTGTTAATTATTAGTTAATGAAAAGTTACCTAAATTTGTATGAATTTTATTTAAATTGTGTATTTTAAGATGCTTGAACTATGTATGAATTTTTATTTGAAGCATGTATTATAAGGTGCTTGAACTATGTATGAATTTTTATTTAATTTTTATTTTTTATAATGTATTTTAAAATTCCTTATGATTTTACGATTTTACGATTCGAGTTTATTTTGCATTTTTCGTGTCATGTCAAAAATGTGTTTTTTACAACCTTGGCGCCAGTGTTATTAGGTTTGGCTCTTTTTTATAACAATGAGCGTTTACATGTCTATGGATGACTAGTGTCGCACATGTACGGCATCGCGGCGATTCTCCACCCTCTCAGAAAAAATGTAATGGTCTATCTGACAAATATGGAGATACAAGGAATTCTTGTCTCTTATCAGTAAAATATGGACTGGGAGTCGCCACCTAGTATTCTGGTCACTAGGAACCCTAACTGGTCTCAGAGATCCGGTACGGAGACTGGTTGCGTAAAGGGAAGGTATTAGCACCCCAACTACGCCCTACCTAAGGTAAGCTGTATTGTTTTATTTGTCTGATCAAAATCTAAGGTTTTGCTGTGTTTTCTAGTTGTTGGTCCTGTCTGTCTAAAATCCAAGAAAAGCTCTCCTCAATAAGGAAGTTCTTATCTTAATGGGGTAAAACCTAACTGCTCTATCATCCAAAAAAATAATAATAAATATCTGGAATACGTATTACATGTAATGTCGTACCCCGGATACTAAAAGACAAACAAAATAAAATTTTTGTTGTTTATGAAATTTTAGCCAATGTTCTCTTGACTTTAATAAACTAGTTATTAAAGCCAAAATACATGCTAAAACATTGTTTTTTGGTACATGAAAAAAACACAACATGATTTTTTTAGCTTTGAGACACTTGGCCGTATGCACAAAAACATTTTTTCTCTTTTCAAAATTTTTTGTATTTTTTCAAATTTTAAAGAAAACCGAGTATTTTAATACCGGATTTGTATTTTTAAGACATAAAATACAAACTGATATTAAGCAAAAAAAAGAAAGTAGAAAAATACACGGAAAAATTACAATTTTTCAAAAGTATTTTTGAGAAAAAGTTTTTTGAACTGGGCCGGACCCGACCCAAACATTTTGAGTTGGGCTGGGTCTCCCGGCCCATGTAAACAGTGGGTCTCTCCACTGTTCACATGCATCGTGAACAGTGCCGTTCAAAACGACACCGTTTTGGGATCTTTTTTTTTAACAGTGTATGAAACGGCGATGTTTTAGCCAAAACACGTCGTTTCATTTAAATGAAAGCGGGGCCAAAGTTATGTCAAAGTACAAATCAGTCCTCAATTTATGATTTCTTCAATCAAGTCCTAAATTGCAATTTTGATTTAAAAATCAATGCAATTGCATCCATGTCAAATATCAAACAGCGACCCTGAAGTTGGCCGCCCTTTTCACTTTGATCCTTGGTTTTGAATTTATGCAATTTGACCCTCAATTGAGCAATAAACTTCTAATTTCTTCAATTTGGTCTTTGATTCGGTTTAATTACAACACCTCTATTTACACGTGTTTTTTTTTATTTTGGTCCTTGGTTTTAGATTTCTTCAATTAAGTCCTTAATTGGCCATCAAACTTCAATATGTATGCAATTAAGCCCCTGATTTGACCAAATTAACTCTAAAAAATTATAATTTGACCCCATAACTTTAATTTCTTCCAATTAAAGCCTAAATTGACTTCAAAATCAATTTTTCTTGCAATAAAACTCTCCATAAATTCAATTAAACCTTCAATAAAATTTAATTGAGTCCATAAACATTTGATTTTGGACTTTTCTTCCTCAAATTGAATTTTCTTTGTCAACAGGGTTCTGATCAGTCAACAAAATACTGTCAAATTTTAATCTTTGAATTTTTGAACCTCCTCAACCAATTTTTGACTATTTTTGGGCACTCTGACATCCTTTTTTCACCGTTATATTTTTGGATACTATTTTTTATTTTTTTGTATTTTTTGAAGAGAGAAAAAATATGAATTGGAGAATAACCCAAAAATGGGTTATGAGAGTTGCGCTTTACAAAGCTTATTACTGAAATCTCGTAAGAGATTTTAGATAGTAAGCTTTATAAAGAAGAAAAAAGAAAACGATTACATTATTTTGGGCAACCTACCCCTTTTGAAGAAAATTGGTCTGCTTTCACGGGTGACCTGCCTTTTTGAAGAAAAATGGTCTATTTTCACGGGCGATCTTCTCACACACTCATACTTACCCTGGTCTATTTTCATGGGCGACCTGTCCACACATGCTCAAAGTGGTCTATTTTTCAGGGGCGACCAGCCATCACACTCATACTTACCCTAGTCTATTTTCATGGGCGACCTGCCCAAGTATACTCAAAGTGGTCTATTTTCAGGGGCGACCAGCCCACACCCTCACATTTACCCTAATCTATTTTCATTGGCGACCTGCCCAAGCATACTCAAAGTGGTCTATTTTCAGGGACAACTAGCCCACACACTCACACTTATCTTGGTCTATTTTCATGGGCGACTTGCCCAAGTAGAAAAAGGAAGAGTAGTCTCATTGTAATGGGTGACCTACCTAGGTGAATGAATGCTCTCATTGTAATAGGTGACCTACTCAGACAAAAAAAAACATGGAGAATTGGTCGCATTGTAATGGGTGACTACCTAAGTGGAAAAAGAAAGAGTGGTCTCATTGTAATGGGTGACCTACCTAGTGGAGGAATGGTCTTATTGTGATAGGTGACCTATCCAGATAAAAAAACATGGAGAATGGTCGAATTCTAATCGGTGACCTACCCAAATAGAAAAAAAAGAGTGGTCGTGTTGTAATAGGTGACCTACCCAGATAAAAAAAATGGAGAATGGTTGAATTATAATGGGTGACCTACCTAAATGGAAAAAAAAAAAGAATGGTCGTATTGTAATGGGTGACCTACCTAGGTGGAGGAATGGTCTCATTGTAATGGGTGACCTACCTAGGTGGAGGAATAGTCGAATTGTAATAGGTGACCTATCTAGATAAAAAAAAATATGGAGATTGGTCTAATTGTAATGGGTGACCTACCCAAGTGATAAAAAAGAAAGAGTTTTGAAAGGGACGAGAGCTCAAAGACGCATTTGAAAGGAGGTAGGGTTAGAAAATGCACTACCACTCTCAAAAGAAAGTGAGGGCTTAAAGGCGCACTCAAAATGAGGTAGGGTTACAAAACACACTATCCAAGAGATGAAGGCTTAAAGGCGCACTCAAAAGAAAGTAAGGGCTCAAAAGTGCATTCAAAATGAGGTAGGTTTAGAAAAGGTACAACCTAGGTGGTGAGGGTTCAAAGGCGCACTCAAAAAAGAAAGAGGTAGGGTTAGAAAACACATTACCTAAAAGTTTGATGATGGATTACCAATTTGCTGAAATGTTGAAAACAATGCATTATGATTGATATGCATGTATACTTACCTGAGAAATATAGGCCCCCATTTCTTCATGGTGTCTTTCTTTGCTCAAAAGTTGGCATGATGGTAGTAAACTTTGATGGCTTTTTCATTCTTGCTTACTTAAGTCACATCATGTGAGCTGGACCTCTAGAAGGGTTTTGCTGCTCATTCCTTTATCTCAAGGGTTGTCAACTCTGCCTAATATTTTTAGAAAGGGAATCATGGAGCCAACCCTACAATGTGTTTTTGATTGCCTCGCAACTTGATCATGCCCCCCAAGTGTTCAATTCGGGTTTGGGGATGAGGCTATGTGAAGGAAGGTTTGACATAGAGTTGTTTTCATGCAGAATTTTTGGAATTTCAAAGCTATTTCAAACACAAAAATTATTTTGATCTCAATTCAAAGCATACTCATTCTGAAGAAATTCAATTGATTCATAAGGAGAGGTTTTCAGAAGTGATGAAAACTTTTTATTTGCTTTTGGTGAAAAATAGGAAGTGACATTTGGTTTGTCACAAAAGGTTTAAATTTCAATTTGAGGGTTATTGAGAATCGAATCTGTTCAAAGCATTTATTTTATCTGCATGAATAATTATTTGACCCGCACGAGAAAGCACTGCCTACCGATCCGGATTGCTTGCCTTTGATCAGAATGGGCTTTATCAGGTACGTAATGTAGGTTTTGGCTATTGGTTATGAAGAAAAGGATATTTTGCAGGCTCAAAAGGTGTTTAAGGGATTTTAAGACTAAGGATCACTTGTGCTTGTTTCCTAACCTTTTTCTTTTGAATTTCCTTCCAAAAAAGTTTTCCATGCCCCCAAGTGTCGGGTTTGGGCTCTTTCTCTTTATTTTCTTCATTTTGTTTGGTTGAGCATCATCATCTCAGTTATTTTTATGAGAAGTTCAAATCTTTTGGATCTTTTGGATGCCCCAGCTTTGCGTGGGCAACTTTAATCATTGAGTTGTTTTTTTATACCCCTCAGTGGTGTTTGGGCACTTCCAATCGTTGAGGTTTTTCTATGTCTCTCACACTTGTCCCCCAGTGTGGGGTGTGATCCTAGCCAAGGTTATTTTCAAAAAACATTACTAGGCTCAAAAGGGGATTGCAAATGATATATTTCAGCCTTGTGAAAGGATTATCAAAGATGGCCTTTTCTCATCTCAAACTCATGCATTGAGGATCGATAGGTCTTACTTTCAAGCGCGTATGCAAAGTGATTTATTCATTCAAATAAAACTCAGCTTTTTAGTCACCTCATGGTGTTTTTTTTCTAGGTTTTCTAGCTGTATGATTACCTTTTAAGGAATCACTTGAATTTCTAGAACTTGCTTGTTTTGGACAAACACCAACATGATTTTTGTTTTTGTACTAAACTTTGAATTCATAAAAATTCTTGTGAACATGTGAGATCATCCATAGTTTTGGAAGAAAAGGGAAACACACCAAAAGATTCTTGGCGCAATGGTTTCATGCTTAAAGGTTATGTTCAATGTGTTATTTGCATGAAACAGCAACAAAATGAAGGCATGTCATGAACACAAGAAAATACATGATCTTAATAATAAGAAGAAAGGCTTATTTGACAGAAAAAGTCTTGTGGAATTATATGCCAAAGTACCAACAAGACTGAAATACGTTGAAACAAAAATCAAGAAGTTTTGCAGGCATGATCAAATTGAGGTAGTTATTTTTTGACAAAACAAGAATAGGCTCCATTCTATAACTATGGTGCAATTCCCCTTCGGTCAGCCTTCCTACAAAATCTTTTGCAGAAATGCTGGATTGTGAGGCTCTTGGCCATGTTTGCCCCTAATTTCTTCGGGATGATTCGTTATTAGAGTATGAACAATGATGATAGGTCGGTTGGAAGGAACTTCACCAGAGTTATTTCCCATTATTTGCTCGAGTAAGCTAGAGGTGAGTCACACTTGTCTTTAGAGACTCCAACTCTTCTCGTAAATGGACGTTACAGCGAACACGCTCTTCATCTTTCGTGTTTCTCGCTCAAATTCAGGTGTTATACACTTGTAACGGACCTACTATTCATCCTGGTGCATGCATGATAAATGTATGAACATGTAATCTATATGATGAACTCACCCTTCGAGGGATGACATATGATCATAACTCTTGCATGACGAAACAAGAATCTTAATTTTTTCCCAAACTCTACAATGAAAATTTTCTGAGTGACGATCATTGTGTCACCCACAAGTCTTGAGTTCAAGATGATTCAACAAGGGTTTGCCCTAATGTAAATAAAGATATCACATACAACTTAAGGACATGTTCTATTCATTATGTGAACATGGGTAGGTTTTCTACCTGGTCTTCAAAAGGTCTCATATTTGTCCAGTGACAATCTTTGTAAAGACAATATAAGGGCGTTGCGAGAAATGGTTAAGGCACATACACCTACCATTACCAAGCAGGCACTCAGATATAAGTTGGGTGTTTCACGCATCTGAACCCTGACCAATAGTCATAAGGCAGATCATTAATCCTCCACCTAACTTAGAAGCTTGTGTGCGGTTTACAAATATTAAAGCATGTGATGCATGAGGCAATTCTATACAATGCATGAACAAATATGTACAGACATTAAAGCGCGTAAGAAATAAATAAAGAAAATTCATATTAACTATAAACACGCAAACCAAACAATAAAACATAATGATCAGACAAAAACAAAACTTAATCCACAAAGTCCCCAGTGGATTCGCCATTCTGCCACACATGTACGGTGTCGCGGCGTGATCGTCCACCCTCTCAGGAAAAATGTAATGGTCTATCTGGCAAATATAAAGAGATAATGAATTCTTATCTCTTATCGGTAAAATATGGACTGGGAGTCGCCACCTAGTATTCTGGTCACTAGGAACCCTAACTGGTCTCAGAGATCCGGTACGGAGACTGGTTGCGTAAAGGGAAGGTATTAGCACCCCAACTACGCCCTACCTAAGGTAAGCTGCATTGTTTTATTTGTCTGATCAAAATCTAAGGTTTTGCTATGTTTTCTAGTCGTTGGTCATGTCTGTCTAAAATCCAAGAAAAGCTCTCCTCAATAAGGAGGTTCTTATCTTAATAAGGTAAAACTTAATTGTTCTATCGTCCAAAAAAAAATTAAATATCCGGAATACGTATTACGTGTAATGTCGTACCCAGATAGTAAAAGACAAATAAAATAAAATTTTTGTTATTTTTGAAATTTTGGCCAATGTTCTCTTGACTTTAATAAACTAGTTATTAAAGCCAAAATGCATGCTAAAACATTGTTTTTTGATGTATGAAAAAAACACAACATGATTTTTTAGCTTTGAGACACTTGGCCGTATGCACAAAAACATTTTTTCATTTTTCAAATTTTTTTGTATTTTTGAAAGTTTTGATGAAAACCGAGTATTTTAATACCGAATTTGTATTTTTACGACATAAAATACAGACCGATATTAAGCAAAAAAAAAGTAGAAATATACACGGAAAAATTACAATTTTTCAAAAGTATTTTTGAGAAATTTGTTTTTGAACTGGGCCGGACCCAGCCCTAACATTTTGGGTTGGGCCAGGTCTGCCGACCCATGTAAACAGTGGGTCTCTCTACTACTCACATACAACGTGAACAGTGGCGAGACCCGAAGAAGATGATGAAGAAGAAGAAGAAGAAGAAAGGGAAAGGGAAGAAGGCTTACCTGTGATGGCTCACGGTGCTTCTGGAGATTGTGGCAGTGGCAACGGTGATGCTAGTGGTGGCTGGGGGCATGGTGGTGCGCGATGCTGGCTTCTTTTTCTCCTTTTTCCTCCTTTATTTTTCTCTGTTTTTTTTTCTTTGTTCTTTGTTCTTTATTTTTTCTCCTTTTCTCTCAGTTTTCCTTTTTTTTTCTTTCGGTCTCTAGACTTTCCTTTTCTCTTGTGCTCCACCCCTCTGTATTTATAGGTAAAACTGAGGGGAGAGAAAGGCTAGGGCGGCCACTGTGCAGCCGCCCCAAAAACCGCTAGAGGGGCTCGTCCCCTCTGTTTTTTCACCGCCTCGTCGTAGGTCACGGGTCAGAGTTTATGTAAGTGGGGTTATGGTCAGCGTCTTTTTTATGTTTAGGAGAGAGAGGGAGAGGAGAGAAGTCGGTGAAAACAGGGGAACAAAACCTTCTTCTTCCCCTATTTTCTGCACGTCCATGGGAAGAAGAAAGGCTACAGTGCCGTTCAAAATGACATCGTTTTGGGATTTTTTTTAACAGTGTATGAAACGACGCCATTTTAGCCAAAACACGCCGTTTCATTTAAATGAAAGCGGCGCCAAACTTATGTCAAAGTACAAATCAGTCCTCAATATGTGATTTCTTCAATCAAGTTCTAAATTGCAATTTTGATTTAAAAATCAATGCAATTGCATCACTACCAAATATCAAACAGCGGCCCTGAAGTTGGCTGCCTTTTTCACTTTGGTCATTTGTTTTGAATTTATGCAATTTGACCCTCAATTGAGCAATAAACTTCTAATTTCTTCAATTTGGTCCTTGATTCGGTTTAATTACAACCCCTCTATTTACGCGCGTTTTTTTATTTTGGTCCTTGGTTTTAGATTTCTTCAATTAAGTCTCTAATTGGCCATCAAACTTCAATATTTATGCAATTAAGCCCCTGATTTAACAAAATAAACTCTAAAAAATTATAATTTGACCCCAGAACTTTAATTTCTTCCAATTAAAGCCTAAATTGACTTCAAAATCAATTTATCTTGCAATAAAACCCTCCATAAATTCAATTAAACCTTCAATAAAATTTAATTGAGTCCATAAACATCTGATTTTGAACTTTTCTTCTTCAAATTGATTTTTCTTTGTTAAAAGAGTTCTCATCAATCAACAAAATACTGTCAAATTTTAATCTTTGAATTTTTTAACCTCCTCAACTAATTTTTAACTATTTTTATGGTGCTCTGGCATCCTCTTTTCACTGTTATATTTTTTGATAGTATTTTTGACTTTTTTTGTATTTTTTGAAGAGATACAAAATGTGAATTGAAGAATAACCTAAAAATAAAAATAAGTTATGACAACTAGTTTGGTTTAATTACTATTCTCTTGATCGAGCTAGGGTTCTTTCTCCCTCCTTTTACTTTTTTTGCACGCTTTCTGGGCGAGAACTTTTTAGGATGTATGCTCCTTTTATCTTCGCTTAGAAACATACTTATGCCATGCTTTGTATTTGCCAACGTTGATTTTCCTCCTCAATTTTCTTTTGCTTTCAGTTTCTTCTATGCGTATTGTTACTATATGACTTTCTTACTCTCTCTCTTTTTTTTTCTAGCTTTTATCGGTCTGGAAAGCATTTAGTTGATGGTCTTTTTTTTTTCTTTTATTATTATTATTATTATCTTTCATCCTATTTCTTTTCTTAACAAGCAAGCACAAGTAGTGCCACAACAATAAGCAAAAGCTTTTTGTGTTGGTTTGCATGAAGGTCTTATTTCTTTGCATATAATACACACACACACACACACACACACACTAACTTAAAATATAATATTATTAGAAAATAATAAATTACTAGTATATTTATATAGAGAATAATTTATGAGGATATATCAATGTACAATATAAAAGTATATTAATTTAATATATTAGTGCATATAATACTTTAATTTAGATAATATAACTAGAGAATACATTCCAATACAAAATATGTTATATTATACAATAATTATACATTTTGAATCATATAAATTATTTTATAAAAATAGGATATCATAAAAAATAAATTTATTTTCAAAGTTCTTCAAATACCAAAAAATAGTTATATGTCTAGAATATTATATTTTAAATATTTATATTAACAAGTGACATGATCAATTCGCTGCAGGTACAGTAGCTGTGCAGCTACACATGCGCGCCATTTTAGTTTTTAGGGCTCTTGGAAGGATTGATGCACTCTCTTGCGCTTCTAGCAAGATCAGTCCTAGTTCATGTGTGTTATAGTTCTATCAAATGCTTTCCAAACAACCCCTCCTAACTTATGCAGTGTTAATAGTCGATGTGAACTGTTCTTGAACAATATTAATGGATTTGCAGGCTGTTCTATATATGGATTGCATGCCATTTTCTTGGAGAGCCTATGCAGTCTCAATATATAGTATAGGCTATCAAAGTGCACCAATGACGCTATAATTATTATATATTGAAGCATATCGGACCCTCCGTGACCGTGGCCCTTATCAAGCTCACAAGGTTCTTTAATGAGGACATTGCAGCTGTGATAGGTTAGTGGTGATTTCTGACAATTTAGAGGTGATAAAAGGAAGATGTGCTGAATCATTTGCTTCATTGTTTAAATGCTTGGAAACCAGGCTTTTGCATGATAGCTCGCCATGCATCTTTTTTGGCTTAAAATTGATTAGGATAGGCTTTTTTATTCCCTATATTTCACACAGTTTCATTGCCAAACACAAAGGCAGCCCGCAGCGAAACGTGGATATATAGCGCATCTAGAATTACCACCATTTATCAGTAACTAGCACTTAAAAAAAGTACTAGTTTGATTGATTTTATTTAACCATCTCGCTGATATGTAGATTTTCTTCTTAAGCCCATGAATTATTAATTTGTTGGTCTCTAAAATTCATCATTGCTAAGCTCTATATATATATATATGCTACAACAAAGTATAACATTTCCATACGATGGGGAGTTGTAAATTCGAGATAGACTTACAAATGTGTTCTACGATGATTCTATAGTTAAATCATTTTACGTTTTAAAGTGAAACTTACCCATTGGAGTAAGAGTGCGTTTGCAAACACGGGTTGACCCGTGTTTAAAAAAAATTAATATTTTTTTTAATTAATTTTTTTATGTTTTAGATTATTTTAATACGCTGATTTTAAAAATAATTTTTAAAAAAATAAAAAAAATATTATTTTGATGTATTTCAGAATAAAAAATACTTTGAAAATCAATCACAACTACATTTCCAAACAGGTCCTAAAAGTAAAAAAATATCTATATGGCACTTCAAATTTTTTTTTCTTTTTATTATGTAAGTAGAATATATGAATAAAATATTTTTTAGATAGTGTTAACTGAATTTCTTAACTAGATTAGTTATTAATTTACATTCAATTGTGTATAACTAAATAATCTTAAATGATTATCTCACAATCTTAATCAACCTACCTTATTTACATGGAATGATTAATATGCCAGATTATCATATCACATCAATGAAAATGTCTATTTATTACTCTATCACGTCAATGTGCTTATCAATATTAATTAATTTACTTATTGACATTTTTTTCGACAATATTATATCACCACAAACATCGCATCAAACAGTACAATCGAGCGGGGTTGAAAAGGACATCACCCATCCTTCTAAATTATTATTTTTTTCATATATATATATTGACCTCCCCTTCGTTTAGAAAAAACTCTTAATTAGATATATTTTTATATTATATATATAGCACTCTTTGAAATTCAAAATTCATTGATTATAACAATATTTTACTACTCCTTTTAACGAGTTTTCTAAAGGCACCTATTAGCTTTTCAAAATAATATATTATTTATTAAACTTTTTTCATAGTTATAAGACTCAATTT
>Ga0325411_1006020_pt1 | contig 13355 bp, 8 predicted proteins | sample PopdelMetagenome_13_FD_206181 | JGI IMG/M metagenome (GOLD analysis project Ga0325411, IMG submission 206181) | Populus deltoides microbial communities from Bellville, Georgia, United States - Xylem-PdIQD-R4 | ecosystem: Host-associated > Plants > Phyllosphere > Stem > Wood/Secondary xylem... | reverse complement strand
AAGCTGCTTGACTGCTTTACAATAACAATTATATTTAAGCTCCTTGGTGAAATCTAAGGACATTTGTCATACTTGTTTGGAGTCTCTTCTTGTAACTTTAAGCAGACACAGTCCCAACGCATTTCAGTGGGCAGTACTGCTTTCATTCGAACTGGCTGAAGAGAAATCAGTTTTCTGCAAGTTACGCGAGGAATGTGTATATATTTCATACATATTTTGCATTACATTTACAATCAAACGCATGCATAATAGGGAAAAGAAACGAATAATGTATTAAAAATTAAAAAATAATTTAAATAATACTTATTAAACAAATAATCTTCTAAATCATTCGAAAAAAAATCAAAGAAAAAAAATTCAAATATTAAAAAAACCGTTTTTAGAGAAAAATCTTCTAAATATAGTTTGGATTACAGGCAATAATTTAAGTTATTCCTGGTCAGAATATAATTTGAGCATTCAATTAAATGTTTAATTGAAGAGAAATTGGGGGGGGGGGGGGAAGAGGGTGAAATTAGTCATGATTGAAGTAATTGAAAGACTAAGAATAATAATACAAAAAAAGGGGCACTCTTTGGAAGGACAATTCACTCAATTAAGGGTCTAATTGAGGAATGAATAAAAAATTAGAACTAATTTGATCAAAAATAAAAGAATTAAAGGTTAAAGGACTAAAATGAAAAGGTGTTGGAATTAGGAGGGAACTTTTGGTTTTAATTAGGGAACTTTTGGTTTTAATTAGGGACCTAACTGAAAAAAAATATTAAACTAAAGAATCAATTTGGCTGAAATTGGATAATTTGAAAAGAAAAGTGATATCGTTTTGAAAGCTATGAATAGAGTCTTCTTCTTCCTCATGAACTTAGTCATAAATGAGAAGGGTTTAACTTTTATGGGGGACCATTTTCTTCCTCAATTTTACCGTTGTTTTCTCTTCATTTAGGACAAATAACAAGCATAACTCATACTCTGACACAATACCCTCAATCCCAACATAAATTACTTTTTTTTCAGCTTCATAATCGCGACAACACCCGACAAAAACCCTTACCCAAACCAGCTAAGAACCTGCAAGAAATAAAAACATGGAAGTACCCAACTTTGCTGCCCTGCAAGTTAGGCAAAGACATGCATGAACTTTGACCAACAATGGTAATTTCTTCACAAGGATTAATGGTGATGTAAACATTGAAAATAAGAACCAACAACCTATAATCAAATTTGGGTCATAACTCAGGAAAATCAAAATTAGATTTGATGATACCCGACCAGTGATTACCTGAATAAAAAAATAAAGTTATAAATGTTGAACGCCATAGAGAAAGAATCTATGATAAGTTGTGAATAATTCAATGAAATGAAAAACCAAGAGCAAAAAAAATATTCTCCAATAATATTTTGAAAATCAATAAGTTATAGCAAGTTATAAACCAAAGAAAGTATTTATAGTTCAACATAATAAACTTTACTATAATTTAAGATGAAGTTAAAATCCAAACATAAACTAGTTTAAGAGTACTTTAAAATAAAATAACAAAGCACAATTCTCAATAAATAAAGTCCAATCCAGATAGTAATTTTTGGACTTTATTAAATTTTTTTTTATGTTTGATCGTTATGAAATTTTAACCTTATTTAAAAATAATCCTTTAAAGTTGTGTAGTCAAACTCTATTATATGTTAAAAAACACTATCTGTTTCTTGGATCACATTAATGAAGCTTGATCCTTCCTTAAATTTAACTTCATGCTTGACTCTACCTTAGAAGTAATTTTATAGGCTTGCTCTTGAATTAGCCTATTGAATGCCTCTATGATCTTTTTGGCTATTATAAATATAATTACTTCAATCAACACATGCAATGAATCATGTGGTGTTGCTTGTTGATTCTCATGATTTACTTTTTATTTTAAAGGATTTGGTTTTAAATCGTAACCTATATAAAAAAGACAAAGAACATAAACATTGAATGTAATATTAATATTATATTAACTTGGAAGATCAAACTTATATGTGTTATTGTTGACCTATTCAAGAACTTGAAATGAACCATCCCCTCTAGGATACAACTTAGATCTCCTATAGCATGAAAATACTTCATTCCTTATATGCACTCAAACCTAATCATCAGGTTAAAAATAACTCACTTACGATCTTTATTAGATTTAGATACATATTGTTCATTAATTTTCTTTATTTGTTGTCGTACACTTTCATAGAATTTCTTCACCATTTTTATACCTTGCACTAATAATATAGCTAAGAAAAAAAAAAATCTCTATCCATACAAAAAGTACTATTCTTTGTGAACCAAGATATCATCAAAATAGACTACCACAATTCTGCCTATAAATACATGCAGTAAATGATTCATCAATCTCATAAACATGCTCAGTGCATTAGTGAGACCAAACAACATAACCAACCATTCATATAGACCATGTTTAGTTTTAAAAATAGTTTTTCATTCATCATTTTTTTCATTTTAATTTGATGATAACCACATTTCAATTCAATTTTCATGAGGATATATGAACAATGCAATTCATCTAACATGTCATATATTCTAAGAATTAGATGTCTATACTTTACTATAATATTGTTCACATCCTCGCAATCCACACACATCCTCCAAGACATTTTTTTTTGGCACAAGAAACATTGGTACCATAAATGTTCTCATACTCTCCCTCAAGTACCCCTTAGCTATCAGCTCATCTACTTGCATTTGAAGCTCATTTGTCTCATTCAGATTACTTATATAGGTTGATCGATTGAGAATTATAGCTTTAGAAATGATATCAATTTGATGTTTTATTTCTCTTAATTGTAGTAAACCGCTAAGAACATCACTGGGGAATACATTTTAATATTCACGTAATAAAGAAACATCAACATTAAGAAGAGGATGATCAATATCATTAGTGTTAAAACATGTCTCTTTTTACAAAAATACAAACATAGGCTGATTAATATAAAATGCACTTTTAATATCTCTCTCTTTTGTATAAAAACTTATTTAACTTTTTGTTTTTCCCTCAAAACTCTTATTTCCTTTTTTTTTAATGGTCGTTCTCTCTTTTCTCTCATCTCACTACTTTTTTTCCCACTCTTATTAGCCTCCTTTTATTTTCAACCCTCTTATCACTCTTGACCAATTATTGTTTTTCACTATCCTTGGTTGAAACTCTCATTTCACTCCTCTTAACCTCACTCTTTCTTTTTAATTTTAATTGTTCTTTGTACACTTGTCTTGGAGTTAAGGGTACAAAGGTGGTGGATTTTCCATATTTTATAAATAAATACATACCCATCATCAATAACCTTCTTATCAAACTACTATGGCTTACCTAATAATATGTGACTCATATGCATAAAAACAACATCACACAATACCTAATCATTATACCTTCCAATCGAGAAAAATACCAATATTTATTTATTCACTTCACCACCCCACACTCATTCAATCACTACAACTTATATAGTCTACGATGTTATGTAGGTGGAAAATTTAACTTTTCCATAAGAGTAATGCTACATTAGCATAACTTTCTCCATCTGTAATTATATTACATATCTTATTACTGATATGGTATCTTGTATAGAAAATGTTCTCTCTTTTCCGCTCTAAATCATCTTTTTTGACTTGAACACTTAATGTACTCCTAACCACAAATGACTCACCCTGAACCAAATCCTTTACCGCATCCTCACTAGTATCCTTAAGTGATAACATTTTCTCATCATCGCTATCACTTTTAGTTTCCACCCTTCATGGTCACTAAAGATCATAACTAAAAAGTTATACCTTTTTTCTTCTAATTCAGCCTTTATAATGAAAAATAACCTGAATTTTTTAACTTGTCGTGAACTACTCTTTCTTTTGAGTTTTTATTCAATCTTTGTAGCCATATACACAATGTCTTCTAACTCTATGTAGTGTTGTAACTCTATAATATCCACTATTTTATGGTTCAAACCATTCTAGAATCTAGTCATTGTAACTTCTTCATCCTCGTTTATATAGCTACCTCCATGTCTTTATAGTAGTTCTTTATACTTGTAGAATTTTGAGTTAAGCTTTGTAATTTCTGATACAAATCCCAATAATAATGACTAGGAATAAATTTCTTCATCATGATTGCTTTCATCTCATCCTAAGTATCAATAGACCTCTCATGATTTTTTTTCTTACTCAAAACAAGCTTATCCCACCAAATAATAGCATAATTAGTAAAATCAATCACAACTAATTTTACCTTTTTCTCCTCCGAATAGGTATGACAATAAAGAATCAACTTTACTTTCTTTTTCCACTTTAAGTAAGCTTTTAGATCATTCATTCATTGGAAAGTAGGAATCTTCATCCTAATATTCTCATGATTTTTATCCAAACCATCACGAAACTCAATATCTCTTATAAATCCTTTATGATTGAAATCCTTATGATGCCAAAATCTCTTGTCACAAAAACACAATGTTGCTGAATTCTACCTTATTGGTTGAATAAAGCCTTATCAAATTCATATAAATTGTCATTCTATTATCATTAATAAACTCATCTACAAGTGTGATAAAACATCTCTCTAGTCTTCTGACATTAAGAACCCTTTAAGATGATCTTTTTTGCAAATTAGAAATCATGGCATCCTATTTATTCATTCAATTATTTACCTTGCTAAACAACATATCCATCTTGTCAAACTATTATTGCATGACCTTTAAAACAAAGAAAGTGTTCTCATTCTTCTTCTTAGGTGATGATTCGTGTTTGGAAGACATCATCAAATCTAAAACATTATGCTAATAAATAATCCTCTCCATTAATTTTTATTCTTAAAGATGTGTTATTCCACTTAGGTTTCACTTGTAATTTTGCTTTCCACGATAATTTTCTCATACTTTTTACCTTTTATCCCTTTGCAGTTCTATAAGGAACTAAAAAAAAAAAGAAGAGATTATAACGTTCTACCAATGGTTTAAAAAACACAACAATGAAGAAAACATTAAGAAACCTAGGAATAAGGAAAACTCAACAAACAAACCTAAATAAATAAACAACATGAATTCAATTTAGAAGCAGACCAAACAAATTGATTGCCAATTGAAAAGAACTTAAAAACTTGAAATAAATATAGATTCAATCAACTCGAAATCAACTTGGAACTTTCAATTCAAACCAATCTCAATTCCATAATCTTGACAACAAACTGATTTTTCATAGCTATGATTTAAAATTTCTTTATTTTTTTAGTAATTTCTAGCAGAAACTATATAGCATATAAATTTTTTACTTTTTTATTTATATATATTTTGACAGAATACAAGTTTAATAAATAACCTTTTATAAATAAAATCGCAAATTAGAAATTTAAAATAAAGCTAAAATCAAGAACATAAAGAAATTATAAGGTCAGAATAAAGAAATCAAGTAAACTGTAAAGCCAAAATAAAAAACACAAAGAAACTATAAAGCCAAAACTAAAAAGACAAAGAAACTAGGGTTCAATAATCTTGAGAGAAAACTAAGCCTAACAAAGAAAATAAGACTCAAATCATGAACAAAATTAAATTTAAAGATAGATAAATGAAACTTGATTTTAGAGTCAACTTCTAATATAAACAAATGTGAATCCCAAAGGTAATAATCCTAAAACCCATAATCATGATTGAATCCTAACCCAAGAAAGCTAAAATCATATTTGATGAAATCCAACCCAGTGATTACCTAAATCAAATAACCAAAGTTATAAAAGTTGAACACCATAAAGAAAGATTATTTGATAAGTTCTAAGCAATTTCATAAATAACCAAAGAGCAAGAGAAATCATTTCAAATAATATTTTTGAAAGTCAATAAGTTACGAAAACTTACAAACCAAAAAAAAGTATTTATAGTTCAACAAAATAAACCCTACTGGAAAATTAGGCTAAATATAAACTAGTTTAATAATAGTTTAAAATAAAATAACTAAACCACAGTTTTAATAAATAAATCCCGATTCGCAAATATAGACCTTATTAGAATGCCTTCCCATTCTTCGATTGCGATGAAAGTTTAACCTTATATGAAACAAGTCATTTAAAAGCTTCTATCAAAACGTGAGCTTGATTCAATGATTAGATTAAAAGTTATAACCGTTAATATAAAGTTATGTAGTCAAGCTTTAATATTTATTAAATAGTCCTATCTTTCGCTTGAATCACCTTTATCAAAGCTTCATCCTTATTTAAACTCAACTTCACGCTTGCATCCACCTTAAAAGTAATTTTCAAAGCTTGCTTGGCCTAAACATATTGAATCAACCCATTAAATGCCTCTTTGATTCTTTTAGCTCTTACTCTTGAATTGACCCAATCAATAAATCTAAAGGATAATGTTGTGTTGCTTGTTGATTTTCATAAAATGGTCTTGATCGTTTTAGATCAAGAACTTCAAAACCTCATTCTTTTCCAACAGATAGCCCTATAAATCACACTCTAGAGAAACAAGAGGAAAAGGAAAGAAAAAAAAATAGAAATAAAAGAGAAATAAGAGGAGTAGAAAGAATGAATGAAAGAAAAAAAAAGGAAAAAAAAGGAAGAGAGAAGAGTGGAAAGAAAAAAAGAAAGAAAAAGAAAGGAAAGGTTGAAGAAATAATATTAAAAAAATCCCTTGAAAAACCTACCTTTTGCAACTATAGAATTCCACCTACCACAACCCTTCTGACCTTTTTTGAGATAATTATAGACTTTAAAGACATGTTTATAAAAACCTAATATTATCTCAACACGACCACTATAGCTCCAGGAAGGGGTGGCCTTGTTTTGGACAGCAATAGTGGAGACTAAGCCTATAACAACAACCAATATTGGTACTCAAGCTTTTAGTTTTGCTCTTATAGTTTAGGGAGTTCTAGCATAGTGGGGTATCTTGAGAAATTATTAGAAATTATTAGTAGTGTTAACAATACTCACAAATTATGGTGGCAACTTGGGTTTTGGGAGAAATCTTTAAGAGATAGTAGTATTATTAGTCCAATAGTGCTAAATGAGTTTTCAAGCTTTATCTTTGTGTTAAATGCCTGGGTTCTTCCAATATAAAGTTTTTAGCGATTCAAGTTATCTAAATTAATAATAGATGTTAATTTGGGTGCCTTAATTTTAATGATACATGTTTTTTGGCTTGAAGGATGAAATTTTAAAATAATAATAATATATGATAAATTGGGATTGAAGGATAAAATTAAAAATAAATAAAATTTCTAAAAAAAGGTCAAGAACAAAAACTTAAAATCAAAATAATAAGAACTGAAGTTGAAATACCAATAACAAAGAAGGTCAAGCTATAATTTTCAAGGGATGAGAAAGAGAAAAAAGAAAATAAAATGAAAAGTCTCCCACCAACAAACCACCATGCTTTCATCAACACGCGTCACACTATTAGTAAGAGGGAGCGACAAGGCTTCTAATAACACAATGGATATGCATTTTTAATGGCTGAAGATGTTACAGATGTGCGTGGCCACTTCTCATGCGCCTTTACCTTTTCCCATTTAAATAATATTTAATCTATGCAAAAAGATACATTGTCTTTCATGAAACCGATAAAAACAAAAAAAAAAAAAACATGGTGAAAATACCATAAGGGTCCTAGTCACATGGTTTAATATTTTTATTTTAAGAAAAAAAGTTGTTATTTTAATGTATTTGAAAACATGAAAAGACTTTAATATTCATGTTTGCTAGTATAATTTGTTTTTGATAAAAAAACATGGTGAAAATACCATAAGGGTCCTAGTCACATGGTTTAATATTTTTATTTTAAGGAAAAACATTGTTATTTTAATGTATTTGAAAACATGGAAAGACTTTAATATTCATGTTTGCTAGTATAATTTGTTTTTGATATGGAGGATAATTAGATAATTAACTGAGTTTAAAAATTAAGAAAAGATATATATATATATATATATATATATATATATATATATTTGTTAAAGTTTTAATGATTAATGAGGTTTATGAAAAGACTAAATTACTCCATTATCTAGCTAGTGATGCCATTTTTTCTTAGGAAAGCAAAGATATTATTACACTTTTTCGATGAAGCACGCAAATGTATAGGATGAATAATATTTTTCAAAGGGTTTAACTTTGGTTAACATATAGAATCTTTTTGATTTATTTGGTTTATTGGTTCTTATGCCCTCACCTTTTCTTTTTCTTTTTTCTTTTTTTTGTAATTTTTTTAAGAAGTTCTTATGCTATATGTTTTTTGTATTTTATTACAAGATGGTTTTGGAATATAGATTAGTTGAAATTATAATAATGAGTCTATCACACTTCTGTGCTGAATTTACTTTTAAAAAATAAATAAAGAACTTGAAACATTGCTAATTTACTTTTAAAAATAGGAACATGAAACATAAAAAATGAAAAAAATGTGGAAGCGAATGCTTGCATTACCATCATTTACTTTTCCTTTATATTTATTTATTTAAGAGTTGTATTGGATTTAAGTTGTTTTTGTGAGTGTCATCGACATGATGTCGAGAGAAATTTTTAAAATTTATTTTTATTTTTAATTATAACATAATTAAAATTAAAATGGATATTTATTAAAAAATAATAATAATTTAAATTTTGAAGAAAAAAATATTTCTTAGTCTGAATTTCCATTTTTTATTCATGTATTTTTCTTTTAAATAAAAATATGTTTCTTTATTAGAAGCAAGGGTTTTTTTTAAACAAAAGCTAAATAAAACTAAAATAATTATTAGTAAAAACTTTCAATGATTTAAATTAAGGGAAAAAATATATCTTTTTAATTAAAACTCCATTTCTTTAATCATATATTTCTCTGTTTTTTTTTTAAAAAACATATTCTTGTTTATCATGAATAATGTTCTTAAAATAAAAATAAAAATAAATCATGATATGAAAAGCTAGTTTAAATTAAAAAAAAATCATAACTCAATAAGTTAAGAGCAACCATATGAAAAAATAAAGATTAATTAATTTGATAAAATTATATAAAAAATTAATTTTTTATCATTCACTAAAATGTTTTTTTGTCACTTCCTATGATCAAAAGATGAAGATTTAAATTAACCCCATTTTCGAATCCAAAACATCTCTCAATAATTATAATTTTTTAGGGCATGTTTAAAGGTCAAAACCACTTTTATCTAACTCTTCTCTCTAAGATGAACCTATTGATCTCTCTCAAGAGTGGGACAACAATGGTCTATCGATAAATTCATTCTAATCATGGGCACTAAGATAATTTTTTTTTTTTATGAAAAGCGGTCAATCCAAAGCTTTATTTCTTCTTTTATTTTTAGATGGTTTTCTCACTCATCTTTCAATTATCAGGGATTTAAGTATAAATGAAATAATGTTTAGAATCAAAACATAAGCATATTCCCATTTTGTGAGCTTATTTTTCCAACTGTTAGATTTTGTTTTTGTTAATTCTAACGGTGGATATTTGTCTCGTTTTTTTTTCCAATTTGAAAAATAACATATTTTTAATTTTTATCCTCTTTCGTGCTTTTTTTCCCATCCACAAAGAAATTTAATCCCATCTCTAGCTATTTCTGGTGGAGAAGTTTAACATCCAAGTCTACATTTCGACCTAAAAGTTTTTTCTTATAAATTAATAAATATCCAACACACAACATGATACCTCATAATCCTGAAACTCCACAGATGATGCATGGTGGTTCAGTGGTAAGAGTTTGGGACTAAGAGGTTTGCTCCCTCTGTGGTCTCAGATTCGAGCTTGTGGTTGCTCATATGATGACCACTAGAGGCTTACATGGTCGTTAACTTCAGGGTCCGTGGGATTAGTTGAGGTGCGTGCAAGCTGGCCCGGACACCCACGTTAAACTAAAAACAAAAAAATTACCTTTACAACAATCCAATCATCCGAAATCACTACCAAATCCTATCATAAAATCTACTTATTTTTTATATAACAATTATGTTGAATAAAAACGATGGCGTGTAATTTTTTTTATTCAATGGATAGAAATGTCATACCACAATTTTGAGTTTCTCTAAAATAATAATAATAATGATAAAAATATAATCTAGATTAATCAGACATGCATAATTATTCAGAATGACAGGTGAATCAATAAACTAGAGTCTTGTTGAAGAAACATTGAAAAAGATTTAAGAATGTGGTCATGACAACACAAATTGAAAGTTTGAGGACTAATAATGATAAAATTATAAGTTTTGTCGCATGTGTGCGACGTCGCGGCGATCGTCCTCTCTAGGATCTGAAAATTGAGAAGACAAAGATTTCTTGTCTTATCAGTGGAAAGAGGAAATGAGAGTCGCTACCTAATATTTTGATAACTAGAAACCCTAATTGGTCTTAGAGATCGGGCACATAGACTGGTTGCATAAAGAAAATATATTAGTGCCCCAAATACGTCATATCTAAGGTAAGCTGCATTGTTTGATTTTCTAATATAAATTAAGGTATTGTCGTGTTTTCTAATGGTTGGTCTGTTTAAGATTTAAAAACAGTCCTCTTCGGTAAAAAGATTCTTATTTTATCGGGTAAAACTCAACCGTTCTAATATCGACAAAAAGAAGAATTAGCTTTTATTTAATATTTGGAATACGTCTTACGTATAAGTTTGTAATCCCAGATATTAGAAAAAATATTTTTTTGGTATTTTTGAAATATTGACCTAATTCTCATAATTTTAATAAATTGGTTATTAAACCTCAAAATGCATGCCAATACATATTTTTTTGGAAATTTCTTACAAGCTTAAGAGACTTGGCCATATGCATGAAAACAAAACATCTTTTTTTATATATATAATTTTTGCAACATTTTGGAGAAAACTGGGTATTTTAATACCAAAATTATATCTTTACAGTATAAAAATACAAACCAATATGAATCAAAATTGGTAGAAAAATAAACGGGAAAATCACAAAGTTTGAAAGGATGTTTTTGGATTTTTTTTGTCTTTTTTAATAAATAATATTATATTATATAATGTTATTAATATATAATGGGATGGGCTGGCCCAAATATATGGGTTGAGCGCATCCTGACTGGGCCTAAATTGGTCCAGTAGAAGTTGGGCCGAGGTTAGCCCAAAGGTGTTGGGCTAACATCGGCCTAAAAGAGTGTTGGGCCGGTGTCAGCCCAAAGATATATATTTTTTTTTTCGGACTGGGCTGGACCAGAGCTAGCCATTTTGGTCAGGCTGGCACTAGCTGACCTAGTGAATAGTAAAAAACTCTTCACTGTTTACATGAACAGTGGAGAGTGAATTAATTCACTCTCCATTTTTCACTTGTAGAATAGTGGAGCAACCGAAGAAGGAGAAGAAGGAGGAGGAGGAGAGGGGAGGCTGACTTGGCAGTAGTGTTCGTGGTGCAGTCATTTACGGTGGCAGTGTTGTGGTAGCAGGTGGTGGTTCGCGGTTATTCTTCCTCTTTTCTCCTTCTTATTTCTCTTTATTTCTCTCTCTCTCTCTCTCTCTCTCTCTCTCTCTCTCTCTCTTTTCTTGCTTCTTCCCTTTTCCTTTCCTTTTCTTTCATTCCTCTTTCTTTCATTTTCTTTCTTTCATTTTCTCCCTTGTTTTTTGTTTTTTTTCTCTCTCGTCCCTTTTCATTCTTTTCTTCCCTCTTTGTTTTCCCCTATTTCTTTCTCTCTTTTTTTCTCTTCTGTTTCTCTCCTTTTTTTCTTCTTTTTTTTCTCTGTTTTTCTACGTCTGTTTGTCTCCCTTAATTGTCCTCTCTTTTGTCCCCCCTCTTTCTCTCCTTTCTAATTGTCGTCCCCCTCTCACCGCCTGGTAAGGGGGTATTTATAAAGGCAGGGGGAGCGGGAGCTACCCTAGCCCTGTCTAGTCATGGTGACGGGGTCGGGTGGCTAGGGCGGCCTTTGTGAAGCCATCCTAGATTCGCCCGTAAGGCATGACTCTCATGGTTTTTTCATCATTATGGAGGCCATGAGGGGGTGTGGGTTATGTCGAGGTTTTTGGGCAAATGGAATGGGGGGAAAGAGAGAGAGAAACAAAAGCTGGAAAGGAGGGGAAGAAGTTCTGCCCCTGCCTTTGCGTGTCAGGGGAAGAAGATGGCGTACAATACTGTTTAAAATGACACCGTTTCGTCTGTCTCTCTGATTTTTTATGAACAAAGCATGAAACGGTGTCGTTTTGTACAAAACACGTTGTTTCATTTAAATAAAAAGGCGTCAAATAGTGTCAATCCCAAATCAGTCCTTAATTTTTTAAAAATCAATTCAATTACATCCTTGTCAAATTCAAACGCCAGCCCTGAATTTGGCCACCCTTTTTACTTTGGTCCTTCGTTTTGAATTTGTGCATTTTGACTTTTAATTGATCAACAAACTTTCAATTTCTTCAATTTATCCTTTGATTTGGTCAATTCCAACCCTTATATTCACGCGCCCTTTCCAGTTTGGTCATTGGTTTTGGATTTCTTCAATCAAGTCCCTAATTGCCCATCAAACTTCAATATTTATGCAATTAAGCCCCTGATTTGACCAAATTAACTCTTAAAAATTATAATTCGACCCCCAAACTTTTATTTTTTCTAATTAAAGCCTAAGTTGACTAAAAAATCAATTTTCCTTACAATCAAACTATTTATAAACTCAATTAATCTTTCAACAAAATCTAATTGAGTCCTTTTACTTTTAAAATATGGGTACGAGATCTAAAAGAAAGATAAAATATAAATTGGAATTTGGCCTATTTCCTCAATTTGTATTTTTATTTTAAATAAAATATCAACTTCACGAGGACATAATTTTTTTAATGATTTTATCATACTTGAGTCAATTCTTTAATAAAAATAAAATGTCATATTTTTTTTTTCTAAAAAAACCATAAAATTTCAACTTTTCAAGAACACAAACTTTATAAGGATTTTAACACTCACAACTCTTTTTAATGAATAATAATAAAAAAAAAATTACAGTTTTTTTGGGGGAAAAACAAGATTATGTTTTTTAATGACAAAATTCAACTTGTTGACAAAACCTTTTAAGTATTATACGATTCAGAAGCTGATTTTCAATGGAGAAAAACAAAATTATTCTCACATCATTTAGGAAAATTAAATCACATCCTTTAGACGACAAAATTCGACATCTCACAACAAAGTCAGTCCATATAAACACAAGTTACAAGATAAAGAATTACCAGCAATCAAACATGTATTCGAGAATCAAAATCCAATAGATATTGCAAAGAATTCTGGGTGGCGTGTGGACCTACTGATCATCTACTTCTCGTCTTCTCTTTCCACACTATATGGGCGGTGTAATCCATCTCCTTCGATCAAGAGAGATCGCTGGTGAAGAAGTTT
>Ga0325411_1006017_pt1 | contig 13357 bp, 8 predicted proteins | sample PopdelMetagenome_13_FD_206181 | JGI IMG/M metagenome (GOLD analysis project Ga0325411, IMG submission 206181) | Populus deltoides microbial communities from Bellville, Georgia, United States - Xylem-PdIQD-R4 | ecosystem: Host-associated > Plants > Phyllosphere > Stem > Wood/Secondary xylem... | reverse complement strand
CTTACACCTGATAAATAAAGAGAGAAGCTAGCGGATGGAGGACACTTGGGAGATTATTTGAGTTCTTATATCTCATAAATAAAGGCTAAATATGATCAAACAAGAGTGTATTAGAATGATCAGACAAATATAGTGGTCTATAGCTCAGAGGTTCAAGCCAAAAACATGTGGAAAATCAGAAAGAAGGAGATAGAAGTGAATAATAACTGTCAGAAGATAATGAGATAGAAAGAACAGAGCAGGAATATTTAAGAAGAAAAATATTAGCCCAGCAAAGAAGAGCAATGAAAGTTACAAAGAGTGGAGCCAGTGGGGAATTAGCTGAGATCTTAATTAATTACAGAGTCATTTTGAGCTAAAAGGGAAAACTCAATAACATATATAAACAACATGAATGATGCTACAGCAATGGCCAAACAAGTGGAATCTAACCCGAAACAGAGAGAAATTAATGGACGAATAGGAAGAAAGTTTTACCAGTTATTAATCAAGGGCAGCTTGTTGATCTTTAACCCTCTGTGTGCCTCAACGAGGATATATCGTCTTCTTTCTCTTGTTTCCTTAATGTGCCATGGAAGAGACGTTGAGGTCAGTTTCCTGGAAGGAATGTGTATAACATCAAACTACTATATATTGTTTACTACCATACGCTGAGCAAATATATATTATCTAATTAACCAATTATAAGTTGGGAATGAAAATTAATAATTTAATAGAACACTCGCATGGGTTGACTCACCAGGCAAAGACTCAACATTTTTTTGTAATTAATTATTTAAAAAGTTGAATTAATGGAGGAATTAGACCAGAATACGTGGTGCATTAGATTTTATTAATTATTATTGCCGACCAAACCCCACAAATTGCTAAGTTGTTTTTTAAATTATTTTTTATTTAAAAATATATTAAAATAATATTTTTAAATTTTAATTTAAATATTACTATATTAAAACAATCTAAAACCACCAAAAACAATTAATTTAAAGTAAAGTAAAAAAATAAAAAAAATTTATTGTTCTTCAAAAACATTTTTAAAACATAAAATAACAGAATTTAAATAAAAAAAATTACATGTCTATATCAAGAACATTACCAGTTAAAATTCCTTGTTGTAACATTAAACTCTACAATAATCTCTCTATTTCACTTTCTATTTCATCTAGTTGAGCTAAGTTCACTTCCTACAGTGAGAAATTTAGAACTAAAAAGTGAGAGAAAATATGACTATTTGTCATAGTTATCGTATCATTAATCGTCAAGTCAACCAAATGAATTATAGTCCGGAATCATTTAAAGTTTGATTTTTAAAGTATTTATTTAAAAATATATTAAAATAATAATTTTTTTATTTTTTATATAAATAAATAATAATCCAAAAATATTTTAAAAAATCTAAATTTTAACAAAAAAAAAAAAAAAAACAGGTTCAACTTCCATTCCAAATGGATTAATCATCTATCTTCTTTTCCTTTTTCTTTACTTTGTCGGTGAGGAAAAGTTGAGGTCGGTTTCCAGGAAGGAATGTTTATGGTTTAATCATATCTTAAATAATTGATGAGAAAGTGGCATGCCAATTTCCTATCAATTATTGATGTAGAGCTCTATCTTGTGTTAAACGCTGGCTGGGTGTATAAATTAGTCCCACCGGCCAAAACGAGTTAAAGCGTCGTGTACGCGGATGCTTGACTCGCTGTGTGCCTTTTTGCTTTTTTGAACACAGCCAAGCAGTGATTTCCTGGTGATTTCCTTGTGGATACTGGTGGTCTTCCGGAATCTTTTTCCAGACAACCCTTGCTAGACCATGATTAGAGTTTCCACTTAAGAATTTACCACTTTTCTCTTAACATATGAAGCTATCACACTTTGTCCATTGTCATTGACAACCACATCATTTTTCTTCCGCGGTAATCTAGATAAGTCTTCTATGGTCTTCACTCTGTGAACTATACATGTCAGAAACCTGAGCTGAGGGCCACAGTGAGTAATTAATGATCTGAATACGAGTCATCAAGCAATAATAATAATGAAGTCTGAAACACTACTCCTGAATCCTCTTTTCCCACCTGTTTGATAGAGGTCTATATCAGTAGAAATTAGACTTTAGGTGATAATTTCCAGTGTAGAAATGCAGACGCATAAGATCTTAACTGTCTGAACCTTGACAGGTAATTTGTAATATACATGACATGACACCTTTCTTTGGACAGAAGATTCTTACCATAGTCATGAAAACAGAGTTTTTATACTGTACTTTGGTTTCATTCACAATGAACATAAAGTTAATAAGAGGAGTACAAACCATACATCCCCAAAAGAACAAAAACATGAAACTTTGACATGCCTGAACTGCAAATATACCATACAAATCCTTCATGTCACTCAAGGAAGTAGGGGACACATCATTCAGAGAACTTAAAGGATACATAATTCAAGGAGTTGAGATGTCCAATTGAATGATATCAGAAAATCTCACACATTGAACTTTAGTGTTGAGTTTTGAATCCTAAGCAGAACACAAAATCTGAAAGTGAAAATGTTAATACGAATGTACTGGGTGTTTCAATATCAAAACCAATCAACATGTTTGCTTGAAGTCTCTGGTTGCTTCCTTGACTTCTGGAATCGATTGCTTTAACGATAAGTGAATACAGCAAGTCTACCTCGGCTGAACAATCGTAAGGCACCTCCAAGACACTGCAGAATCAATGCAAGAACAGATTAACGATAAGACATAAGAAGTATACCACAGCTGTGTCTTTATTTGCTTGTTAAATCAATTCAAAGAGCCTGTAATACACCAGTAAAACTTTATGCATCATCTATTTGCCTTTGCTTTTTTATAAAGGCTAGCTCACAGAGACCAAAGACACTCAAAAATCCGATCACTGGATAGTAGACAAACCTTGAGACGTCGCCTGTACAATTGATGATGGCAAAGTAGATAAACTATCACAATGGTAAAGGATCAATTCAGTAAGTCTGGTGCTGTATTTAATAGAGGAAGGTAAAGGATCAATTCAGTAAGTCTGGTGCTGTTTTTAATAGAGGAAGGTAAACCAGCCAAACCACTACACTGTCCCAGATTTAGAACCTCAAGATTTGGGAATTTAGACAAGTCTGAATCACTTAGGCTCAGCTTTGAGGAGGAACGGAGGTTCATTACTTTCAAATTTTCAAGTGGCTGCAAATTAAAAAAAAAAGGCATAAAATAATGTCATGAATAATTTAAATAATGTCCTATATTTGATAAAGAAGGATGCTAAAGCATACCTGGAATTCATTCCAGGGTTGTTCAAGCTGGCTACAATGCATGTGAAATTCAACAAGTTTCTCAGGACAAAAATTTGATGGTAAGGATTTCAAAGGGTAATTATACCAATGGAGAATCCTTAGTTCATTGGAAAGAAAGTGAAGCCCTTGAGGAAGGTGGATTCTGACCCTCCTTCTATGTGCCACAATGCCAGTGGGAAATTAGCTGAGATCTTAATTACACAGTCATTTTGAGCTAAAAGAGAAAACTCACTAACATAAACAACATGAATGATGCTACAGCAATGGCCAAACAAGTGGAATCTAACCCAAAACAGAGAGAAATTAATGGACGAATAGGAAGAAAGTTGTACCAGTTATTAATCAAGGGCAGCTTGTTGATCTTTAACCCTCTGTGTGCCACAACGAGGAAACAATATCGTCTTCTTTCTCTTGTTTCCTTAATGTGCCATGGAAGAGACGTTGAGGAAGAAAAAGAAAGGATAAAAGAGAGGAGGGCTGGCCCGAGAAAACCGAAAGGAAAAGAGGACAGCATTGGTCAGATATCTTCTTTTTCTTTTTCTTTTCCTTTACTTGTCATTGAAGATAAGTCCATATGAGCATACACTAACATTTCTTCCTAACACGAAGAAATAATTTTTACATCGACATAACATTGTAGTGTTTATAATAACTAATAAGTCCACATAAAGCATTAAACAATAAGATTTAATTAAATAATTAACAACACTCTAAAAGGCATGGATGGGGAAAGTAATGTAGCTTCCCCACACCTTTTATTTTCATTGTACTAATATTTTTAATTTTTTTTTGTTTTTTTTTTGTTTTTACATGTTTTTTTTCCATGATTTACTTCTTTTTAAAAAACATTATATATTTTTTCAAAAAAAAATTTACTAATTTTTTTTCTAATATTGAACTAATTGAGAATTTAGCTCTGTTATTTAAAAAAAAAACATTGTCAATTGATATAATGTTTTCTTATATGATTTTTTTTCCAAAAATAGTCCTTTTAGTTTTTTTTTTCATATTGAGCTGGTTGAGGATTTAGTTTTGTAGTTTTTTTTTATAAAAAAACATTGTAGATTGCTATGGTATTTCCCTGATATGGTTTTTTTTTTTGCTACAATATTTCTCCACATATTTGTCTTTCAAAATTCTCTTTGTTAAATTTATTTTTTTTAATATTGAGCTGGTTGAGAATTTAGCTTTAGCTTTCCCCACATGTTTTTTTATTTTTCTTTTTTCTTTTTTTTTCCCAAAATTGTCTTCTTTTTTTGTGTTTTTTTCAAAATTATTTTTGTCAATTTTATTTTTTTAATATTGAGCTGGTTGAGAATTTAGTTTTATAGTTTTTTCTTTAAAATACTGTTGATTGCTACAGTGTTTCCCCATATGGTTTTTTTTTTTGTTTCCTTTGTTTTTTTCTAGAATTGTCTTTATCAATTTTAGTTTTTTCATATTGAGCTGGTAATAATTTAGTTTTGTAGTTTTTTTCTTGAAAAAAACATTGTGGATTGCTACAGTATTTTCCCACATGATTTTTTCTTGCTATATTGTTTCCCCACATGTTTTTTTATCGATTTTTTTCTAAAATTATCTTTGTCGAATTTATTTTTTATACTAAGCTAGTTGAAAATTTAGCTTTGTTGTGTTTTTCTTCAAAACACCGTTGATTGCTAAAGTGTTTCCCCACATGAAATTTTTTTTATTATAATTTTTTTCAAAATTGTCTTTATCGATTTTATTGTTTTTAATATTGAGCTGATTGAAAATTATAACTATAAATTTTCTCATGAAACACTATAGATTGCTACAATGTTTTTCTGCATAGTTTTTTTTTTCCTTTCATTTTTTTAAGATTTTTTTCCAAAATTATCTTTATTGGATTTAATTTTTTATTATTGAGTTGGATGAAAATTACAATTGTATATTTCCTCACAAAACACTATAGATTACTGCAATGTTTCCCTACATGATTTTTTTCCTTTTGTTTTTTTATGATTTTTTTCAAAATTATTTATCTATTTTATTTTTTTAATATTAAGCTGGTTGAGAATTTAGCTTTATAGTTTAATTTTTCTTGAAAACATTATGGATTGCAATAGTGTTTCTTCACATAATTGTTTTTAAAAAAATTTATGATTTTTTCTACAAATCTATAACAACGCACAAACATACCTTAAGCCCGCAGCAGCGCGCGGACATGACAACCAGTAAATGGTAAAGTTTGTATTGATCGAGAAACAATAAGGTCCACTCTAGCTTCGAACAAAAAGGTTTAAATTAAGAAATAAACCTTAAAGTTTACATTAAACAATAAATTATAGGTTTAAATCAAGTGATAAATAATAAATATTTGTATTAATAAACTATAGAATTGCATAGAAGTATGGATTGTTGTGGTATCTTGTGGTTTATTTGAATTACCCGCAACAAATTAATTTTTGATATTGCAATAGTGTTTCTTCACATAATTGTTTTTAAAAAAATTTATGATTTTTTCTACAAATCTATAACAACACACAAACATACCTTAAGCCCGCAGCAGCGCGCGGGCATGATAACCAGTAAATGGTAAAGTTTGTATTGATCGAAAAACAATAAGGTCCACTCTAGCTTCAAACAAAAAGGTTTAAATTAAGAAATAAACCTTAAAGTTTACATTAAACAATAAATTATAGGTTTAAATCAAGTGATAAATAATAAATATTTGTATTAATAAACTATAGAATTGCATAGAAGTATGGATTGCTGTGGTATCTTGTGGTTTATTTGAATTACCCGCAACAAATTAATTTTTGATATTGCTGACTCTGATTGGGATAAATTTTATGATTTTAGAATTTTACTTATATAGGTGTTAATCTAGCTAATTAATGTTCAGATTATGTGATAAGATGATCTAATATTTAGTGTCACATGTGTGCGACACTGCAGCGATCGTCCACTCTCGATATTGTATCTATCTGGCAAATGTGGGGAGACAAAGAATTCTTGTCTTTTATCAATGAAAAGCGGGAATGAGAGTCACCACCTAATATTTTGGTCACTAGAAACCCCTAATTGGTCTCAGAGATCGAGTACGAGGACTAGTTGCGTAAAGGGAAAGTATTAGCACTCCAACTACGCCCTATATAAGATAAGCTACATTGTTTTATTGTCTTATGAAAGCTAAGGTATTGTCGTGTTTTCTAATTGTTGGTCTGTCTGATGTTCAAGAAAAGTCCTCTTCGGTAAAGAGGTCCTCATCTTATAAGGTGAAACCTAACTGTTCTAATGTCAACCAAAGAAACTAATTTTAATATTAATAGTACGTCTTACGTGTAAGTTCGTAATCCCAGATATTAAAAGAAAACAAAATAATTTTTATGGAATTTTTTGAAATGTTGGCCTAGTTCTCATTACTTTAATAAACTGATTATTAAAGCCAAAATGCATGCTAACATATATTTTTTAATTTTTATCTTATTAAAATTTTATATATATATATATATATATATATATATATATATATATATATCTTTGAGAGACTTGGTCGTATGCATGAACACAAGATATTTTTTTGTTTTATGATTTTTTGCAATGTTTCGATAAAAATCAGGTATTTTAATATTGAATTTGCATCTTTATAGTATAAAAATACAAACTGATATTAATCAAAATGGATAAAAAATATGCGAGAAATCATAAATTTTTTAAAAAATACTTTTTTAAAATTTTTTTGGACTTCACTTGACCTGACCTGAAATGAAATCTGGTTGTTCAGACCCAAATAAAATACAAACTACTTTAATTGGGTTGGACTCAGCCCAGCCGCGTGGAATAGACTGATGATCCAACCCATAGCAACCGTGGACCGGTTACTGTGCTCTTACAACTAGTCAATTATAATTAGCCGGTTATAACTAGTCAATTATAATTAGCAATCGTGGACCGATGGTGGAATGGCGGTGTGGTTCAACCGGTGTTTGTTGTCGTTCTTGTTCTTCTTCACAGTGCAGAGGCATACCTAGTCTCCGTTTTTCTCTTCATCTCTTCTATTTTTATTTATGTTCTTCATATTCTCTTGCTTCTGTTCTGTTTCTTCCCTCTTGGTTTTTTCTCTTTTTTTCTTTTTTATTTCTTTCTTCTTCCTTTCCCCTTCCCTGTTCTCCCTTGTTTTCTTTCTTTTCTTTTTTGCCTCTATTTTCTGTTCTTTTCTCTCCTCAGTCTCCCCTCTCAAACCGTCCCCTGTTTCCTTCTCTTTATTCTCTCTCTGTTCTTTTTTCTTGTTTGCTCTACTCTCTTTTTTCGTTTTGTATTATGCGTTTTCTTCTCTTAAAACCCCAAAACATTCTTTTTTATTCCCTTCTGTTTTTTCGTTCCCTCTGGTTCTCAAAATCTCCCTGTCCCCTCTACTTTTTCAATATCACCTCTGTTCGGCCCCTTTCCCCTCTTCTTTCTCTCTATTTCCGCCCCCCTCTCTGTTCGTCTCTTCTCTCTATACTTCCCCCTTGTTTTTTCTTTTTTTCTCCCCCCCACTAACCCTCTCTCTCCCCTGGTATTTATAAGTGGAAAACAGGAGAGAGACGGCTACTACCCCTGTCCAGTCATGGCACAGGGGTAGGGTGGGCAAGCGGCTACTGGGCAGCCATCTCAGGGTCGCCCGAGGGGCTCGTCCTCTCTGTTCTTTCATCTGGTGGTAGGCTACGGGTAAAAGTTTAAATACATGGGGGTCTTTGTCGATTTTTTGGGTTTTGGGAGAGAGAGGGAAAGGAGCAGATGCAGGGGAACATGATTTTTCTTCCCCTGCCTCTACACGTCCAGGGGAAAAACTGAAAAAGAAGAAGAATCCACAATGTCATTCCAAACGGCACTGTTTTTGGGCTTCTTCTCTTTTTTTTTTTTTTAACATTAGATGAAACTGCACCGTTTCATTTAAAAGTAAATGGCGTCAAAATATGTCAATTTCCAAATCAGTCTTCAATTTGTGATTTATTCAATCTGGTCCCTGATTCAATCAATTCCAGACCCTTTATTTACGCGTCTTTTCCATTTTGGTTCTTAGTTTTGAATTTCTTCAATTAAGTTCTTAATTGACCATCAAACTTCAATATTTATGCAATTAAGCCCTAAATTTAACCAAATCAACTCTTAAAAATTATAATTAGACATCACAACTTTAATTTCTTCCAATTAAAGCCAAATTGACTTAAAAATCAATTTTTCTTGCAATCAAACCCTCCATAAATTCAATTGAACCTTCAATAAAATTTAATTGAGTAAACATCTAATTTTAAACTTTTCTTTCTAAAATTGAATTTTCATTGTCAATAGGGCTCTAATCAGTCAAAAATATACCGTCAAATTTCAAATTTTGTAATTTTTAACCTTCTAAACCAATTTCTGACTATTTTATGGACGCTCCAACATTCTTTTTTCATTGCTATTATTTTTTGGATTTTTGACTTTTTTTTATGCGGGGGTCCAAAAATGAGTTACAACATTCAGGATTAATATTTTTTTGTTGTTTCTTTACTTTTTTCACTATAAATTTTTCTTTAAGTCAATTTATTATTTTCTTAATAACACTAACTAACTAGATCTTATTAATATTCTATCTCGATTATTAATATATAAAAAAACATAAAAGTATGAAGCTAATACCATACACACACATGATAACGAAACAAAAAAATAATAATTAAGAACATGCAGAGAAAACATTTAAAGAAATTGATAGATAAAACATGTTAATAAAAAGAAAGCATATAAATAAAATAAAGAGCTACAAAATAAACTTAGGAAAAAAACCATATAATTATCTTGAGAAAGCTTATATTGAAATTGTTGATACAAAGGTAGGCTAATTAAAGAGTTGCAATGAGCAAAACTCTCCTTAAATACCCATTCTAAAGCTCAAGCTACTTACTTGTGTTACAATTAAGTACGAAATTGAAACAAACCTAACTATGAATTTATTAACTATGATAATTCTTAATGTCCAAATTAAACAAATAAACAAACAATATATAATTAATTTAACGGGATTCCTTAAACACTCATTCTAAGGCTTAATTAAGCTACTTGTGTTGCAATTAAGAAATCGAATTAAACTGACCTAGCTAGAAGTGAGCTTCTAACTATGAATTTATTAACTATGACGATTTTTAATATCTAAATCCGATAAATAAACAAATAATATATAATTAATGGGATATACAAATAAAAAAAATAAAAAAAAGTACTCTTTATTCTGGGCATCAACATTTTCATGAGCTCTTGTAGTTGGTTCATGGTAACCGGATTGTTAATAACACGGCCCTTCAATTGCAGAATCATTACGAATATCCAGAGGCTATATATGTAGCAAAAGCTTGACCTTTCTCACGTAATTCTTTTTAATTCTACTATTTTTATAGATTAAATAATATCAAGTTTTCCCAAAACTTACATAATAATAATGAAAAAACCATTAGAAAAAAAAAACAAAAACCCTTTTAGGACATTTTTAATTTTTTGATTTCTAAGAGCATTTTGATCATTTTACTATAGTTTTTAATTTTTGTATTATTTTTTTTTTATCTTTGGTAAAATACCAAGTCCCCCATCATCAATAACAAAAAAACAATAATGTCAGCACCTAATTGCCCTGTACACTAGTTTTGAATTTTTTTTTTTTAATTTCAATAATATGAATGATTTTTTTGATAATATTATTAAACCTAATCAAACAAATTAATCTTGAAACTTTTCAACACGTTTTCTTTTTAATTATACTGCCTGAGAGATTACCTAACATCAATCAATATTTTTTAATTAAATAGTGAAAAAACATTCAACTATAATAAACAAACAAAAAAGGATCATAATAGTATAGAAAAAAAATATTTTGCAAAAAAAATAAAGATAAAACTCACTTTCTAGTCAACTCAATATCAAAAAATAATTGTTTTTCAAAAAAGAATAAAAAAACAACTCAAATGAGCATGTCAAACCTGTAAACTAAATCATAAGGCTAAGATAATATAATAGAAAAGAAATAAAAAAATATAAAGCTTAATTTTTAACAAATTTAATATAGAAAGATGAAATTAAAAAAAACAATTAACAAAAAAAAACAAAAAAACAACTACAAACTCGGGCAAGCCCATCAAATCCTACAATCCGAATCATATGAATGTGATAACATAGTAGAAGATGAAATGAAAAAAATTTACAAAATTTAAATTTAAAATCAACCCAATATAAAAATAATTCTAAAAAAAAATCAAAATTAATTTAAATTAACTTGAAATAATCCTGCACCATCCATGGATTTAACTACAGCATTTATAATACGCAATTTTTTTCTGTTACTTTCACAGAATTCACTCTTACATCATACTAAATACTAAATTTATGGTAAATTATTAATGTCAATGTCATTATTTAAATATATCTTAGCACTCATCACTACATTTTATTATATTGTTATTAATAGGTGATTTTTTTTATTAGATGATAAAAAAGATATTCATATCAATTTGCTTTTCAAAAACATAATTTTAGGATTTTAGGATTGATACAGACAGGGTAAGGTTTGGGCCATAGATTCAAAAGGCTTATCTAAAATATTGAAAAGTCAACGAATCTTTAATTGAGTTTTGCCCTAATCAATTGGGGTTTTTTTAACCTAGATTTTAAACTAGGATAAATGAAAATTAAAAAGCTTTTCCAAGCCAGTCAAGCTATACAGAGGATGGATGACACAGACTCCCTTTTCTACTATTACCCTCCTTCCCAAAAAGAAAACCCACCGTTTCTTCTTCACCTAATCCAGTGGCAATCAAAACACAATCGCCGCCGACACTATCCCCACTGAAAACACCACCAAGAGAAATCCAAAACCCATAAACAAATCAGTTGAAATCGAAGAGGAAGACTTTACCTTCTACTACTACCCTCTTCCCTAACACTAGGCCTCCTCTACCCCTCCCTCTCTCAATACACCACTCAAGAATAACAAAACCACCAAGACAATGGACTCCCACGTGTCACTCGCATCCTTACATGCAGGGACACACTAGTTATGATCTTACGAAAGCTTGGAGCTCGAGACTTGGCACGTGCAAGCTGTGTTTGCAGGCTGTGGAGAGATATGGCTTCTGATGATGCGATTGTGAGGCCTGCGTTTATGGAACCATGGAAGTTGAAGGAGATAGTGGGGGAGCCTGTGTCTGGGAGTTTTTGGAGAGAGAATGGGATTTGGAAGTTTGCTATTTCACATAAGATTGCTAGAGGAGATTCTGTTACTAGTCTTGCTAAGAAGTATTCTGTTCAGGTAATTAATAAAGTTGAATGCTTTTTGGTCACTGGGTTTCTTGTTATATGTTCGTTCCTGTTTGTTGATTTGGGGGGAAGAAAGTGGTTTTTGGTATGTGGGAATCTTGCTAAGAAGTATTCTGTTCAGAAGTTTCTTACCATGCATAGTCGTGAAAATAGAGTTTTTATACTCTACTTTGGTTTCATTCACAATGAACATAAAGTTAATAAGAGGAGTACAAACCATACATCCCCAAAAGAACAAAAACATGAAACTTTGACATGCCTGAACTGCAAATATACCATACAAATCCTTCATGTCACTCAAGGAAGTAGGGGACACATCATTCAGAGAACTTAAAGGATACATAATTCAAGGAGTTGAGATGTACAATTGAATGATATCAGAAAATCTCACATATTTAGTGTTGAGTTTTGAGTCCTGAGCAGAACACAAAATCTGAAAGTGAAAATCTCAATACGAATGTACTGGGTGTTTCAATATCAAAACCAATCAACATATTTGCTTGAAGTCTCTGGTTGCTTCTTTGGCTTCTGGAATCGATTGTTCTCGAACCTAGCTCTAACGATAAGGGAATGCAGCAAGTCTGCCTCAGCTGAACAATCGTAAGGCACCTCCAAGAAACTGCAGAATCAATGCAAGAACAGCTTAATGATAAGACATAAGAAGTAGACCACAACTGTGGCTTTATTTGCTTATTAAATCAATTCAAAGAGCCTGTAATGCATCAGTAAAACTTTATGCATCATCTATTTGCCTTGCTGCTTTTTTTTTTATAGAGGCTAGCTCGCAGAGACCAAAGACACTCAAAAATCCGATCACTGGATAGTAGACCAACCTTGAGACGTCGCCAATACAGTTCCAGCCGCAGAAGCATAAGTGAAGGCAGGGGGGCTCTTTGAACACATGAACATGGACACCATGCAAATTCTTTGAATGGCACAGGTGAAAAGCTCAAGAAGGCTAAGACCCAATTATGGTCCTAGGAAGTGAAATAACAGAGGATTCATCAACAGTCTTGGACAAACAGTGGATGGACTCCACACTTAACCACCACATCAGCAGTTCCCCCCAGTGGTTTGAAATGAAACGAGGCCTCCTTGAAAAAGCAGCTAGAGTTGATACTCCAGATGAAAACATGATCCCTTTCCGATAAACTCCGCTCCTTTCTTTCAACTTCTTCATGGTAGTAGATTTTGAGATCACTCTGGTTTCCACCTTGGGTTATCAAATGGCATTCACATCTAATATTAACGGGACGCTTTTTCTTACTGTGGCCAAATGAAATAACAGCGCAGAAGGTGAATCCCAGGAACTGATCAGTGTTAGTAGTACGGTGCCAATGAGCTGGAATATTTAATGAAGATCCTCCTGTATTTTTATAACAGAACCACTCCGGGACTTCCAACCCAGGAATACACAGCCTAACTCTAATTGGCTTAACAAAATATTCCTGCACCGAAGAGAGTGAGAATGTGAGATACATATACAAAATTATCATGAAGGAATACAATCCTTCATGTCACTCAAGGAAGTAGGGGACACATCATTCAAGGAGTTGAGATGTACAATTGAATGATATCAGAAAATCTCACATATTTAGTGCTGAGTTTTGAGTCCTGAGCAGAACACAAAATCTGAAAGTGAAAATCTCAATACGAATGTACTGGGTGTTTCAATATCAAAACCAATCAACATGTATGCTTGAAGTCTCTGGTTGCTTCCTTGGCTTCTGGAATCGATTGTTCTCGAACCTAGCTTTAACGATAAGTGAATGCA